>ERZ834859.934-NODE-934-length-36229-cov-3.560015_pt1 | contig 36229 bp, 32 predicted proteins | sample MGYA00519947_ERZ834859 | MGnify/ENA primary metagenome ERZ834859 (study PRJEB31850, sample SAMEA3708763) | human gut metagenome | biome: human gut; feature: human-associated habitat; material: faeces | place: China | collected 2014 ...
CCCGTCACTTCGTGAAGACGCGGAACGAGACTCACGAGTGTTGATTTGCCCGAGCCGGTGCCTCCAATGATTCCGAGCGTGCCGCCCCGAGGCAATTCGAGCGTCACATGGTCGACGGCGTTCACCGTGCTCCCGGGATACGCAAAGCAGGCATCACGCAAGGCGATGGCGAATTCCGCATGCTCATCCGGCTCGGTCGCCGCATCGGCTCCCGAACGAATTCCCGGCTCGCAGTCGAGCACCTCCAGGATGCGCCCGGCGCTCGCGCTCGCCTTGGTGAAGACCACCACCAGGTTGGCAACATAGACGATCGACAGCAAAGTCTGCGTCATGTAGTTGACGAACGCCATCACCTCGCCCTGCGTAAGCGCGCCAACATTCACCTGTAGACCACCTACCCACAGAATCGCGCAGACGGCGAGATTCATCACGAGAAACGTCGCGGGGTTGAGCACACAGGAGAGCTTTCCAACCGCGATGGCAATGTCCGCTTGCTCATCCGCCGCATAACGGAAGCGCTCACGCTCGTGGTCCTCCCGTACAAATGCGCGCACAACACGAGCGCCCGACAGGCCCTCGCGCGTAACCAGTCCGATGCGATCGAGCTTTTGCTGCATGCGCTTGAAATACGGGACGCAGCGGGCCATCACGAACCAGAAAATGCCGCCGATGAGCGGCATTGAGATAAAGAAGATGATGCTCAGCTTCGCGTCGATGGCCATCGCGGCGATCATCGAACCCGCCGAAAGCAGCGGCCAACGCGTGAGCTGGCGCACGCCCAAGGCGATGGCAAGTTGAACCTGATTGACGTCGTTGGTGATACGGGTGATGAGCGATGGTGTACCGAAGCGGTCGATCTCGACATAGGACAGGGCATTAACGCGCTCGAACAAGGCGTTTCGCATGTCGGTTCCCATGCCCTGCGAAGCGCGAGACGCCATTTTTTGGCAGACAAGCGTAAAAACGAAGCCCGCGCACGCCATAAGCACAAGCAAACCGCCGCATGCGAGCACGGCTTCCACACTGCGGCCGCCCACGCCGCGGTCGATCATCCGCATCACCACGAGAGGGGTGATCAGATCGAACACGACCTCGATCAGCTTGCTGAGGGGCCCGAGGATGCACTCGAGGCGAAAGGGCTTATAGAATCGCTTAAGCAGTTCGATCATGCAGGACATTCCCAAATCAAAGGCGTTTCCATCCAAGGAGGCCCAGCCAAACGCCAACACGAGCCAACGCCCCGTATTCTACTCTGCCTCTTATCAGCTCCCGATTAATTGCCTGTGAAAAACGTCGCACCCAACAAGGCGTACACGGCAGACGCAAAGGCTTGCATGGCAGAAATAAAGGCGTACATGGCAGGTGCGCGGACTCTCGCGCATCAAATGCCGTCCAATAGGGGGTTTGTTTTTATTCGTTTTTCCGGAAGTGGTCAAAATACCCTGATAGTGCGCCGAAAAGAAAGGCGTCGAAGCCGTGCATAAAAATGGATTCGTCCGAATCCTGGGGTTTTGCTCAACTGTCAACGCAAGTGTTCGACAGTATGGCCCCCTTGGCAGACCGTTGTCCTCCCCTTCCAGCTTCCGACCAATTCCGGAAGCGAAATTCAGCGCACAATCAGGGTATTTTGACCACAACGCCGAAAACGCACGAAGCGATTTCCGTCATTCGAAAAAACCTATTCACTGTGCGTGGCGAAACTTTGATTTTTATTCATTTTCGGAAAAACGAGGACCGCAGGGCAACAGTGACGCCCAAATCGGACACACACTCGGACACGCACGGGGTGGGACGCAATGCCCTCCAGCGCCCCCCAACAGCTAACATCGCTGAATGGGCGTGCGCAGCGAGCGCTGCGTGCGTACCGAGCACCGCGCGCATCGAGCACCGAATCAGGGCATGAAAAAAGCCCCATTGCTGGGGCTCTCTCAATCAGTGGTGCGGGCGAAAGGACTTGAACCTTCACGGGGTTGCCCCCATATGGACCTGAACCATACGCGTCTGCCAATTCCGCCACGCCCGCGTGATTTCCAATAATAGTGAAAGACACGGGGACGGGCAAGAACTTTTTTCATTTTTTCTCACCAGGCGCTTCGATACGACCCCAACCGCACCGGCGGGTCACGCGAGCGCATCGATTGCCAGGAATGCCCCCTATGAACGTGGCCACATTCTGAGCGAGTGCGAACAGGGCAGCAGGCGTCACCCGCGCATGGTACACTTCTCCCCTATGGAGGCGTGGCGGAATTGGCATACGCAGGAGACTTAAAATCTTCGGCCTTCGGGATTGTGGGTTCGAGTCCCACCGCCTCTACCAGGATGAAAAAGCCCTCCGGCTACGGAGGGCTTACTTGTTTACCAACTGGATAGCTCGGTTACCAACTGGATAGCTCGGGAATCCAACCGATGACGGTGCGACCGCTCACGGCCGTCTCGTAAATCGTTGCCGCTGCACCCGCAAGCAGGCTGTTCTCACTCACCGTCAGGCGACCGTACCCGCCGGCGCGCATGAGCTCGCGCACCACGATCGCACCCGCCAAGATCACCGGCGCGCGCTTGGCCTGGATGCCCGGAAGCTGCGCAATTTGCTCAACGGCGAGGCTTCTCATCCGGTCGATACCATCCTCGACCTGCTCGATCGTCAAATCTCGCAGATGCACGAAATGCGAGTCATACACCGCGAGCTCGTGAACCATCGCAACGAGCGTGGTCACGGTGCCGCCCACGGCGACAAGCCGCTCCGGGCGGTTGGCAAGCCCCGCCCAATAAGGCTCGAACTGTGCGCGCGCCCAAGCCGCGGCCTCGTCCAGCTCGTCGGCACTCGGCGGCGCACTTGAGAAGAAGCGCTCCGTCACACGACGGCATCCGATGTTGAGCGACTCGGCGCAATCGAGCTCCAAGCCCCCATCGGATGCGCGCCCAACCACCAGCTCCGTCGACCCGCCGCCGGAATCGGCAACGGCAATGCGCTCGCCTGCAAAGTCGTACGCAACGCCGTAAAACGTCAAGCGCGCCTCAACCTCACCAGGAATGACCTGCGGAGCAAGCCCGAGATCTCGCAAGCGATCGAGCAGCTCGTCGCCATTGGACACATCGCGGGCAGCGCTCGTCAGCGTGCAGCACACGTGTTGAGCACCGAATTCTCGAGCCTCACGGACGAATTCGGCGCAGGCCTGCGCAACGCGGTCGATCGCGGCGGGGGCAAAGACGCCGGTGGCGTCCACCCCCTCGCCCAGGTCGGTGATGACGGTGCGCTTGGTCGATGCCACGGCTTGGCCGTTGCTCATCTCGGCGCACAGCAAGCGGGAGGACACCGTTCCCAAGTCGATCGCGGCGATCTTCACCGTACTCACTCCTTCTCCCCCGTCGAGACCACGGCCATGCCCTTCGCGCCGTCAAACCCGAAAAGCACGTCGAGAACCTTCCAATACCAAGGGGAGTTCTCCAACACGGCACGCTCGGCGGCCTCGACCTCCGCGGAGGTCATCGGCTTTTTCGAAGGATCGACCGCAGCGGTGCTCGACCCGGTCTTGTCCTTGTTCGCGGCGTCGGCACCCTTCAGCGGCTGGGAATCCTTATCGGCATCGGCTTTGACGGGGTCCTCGGCAGATGCCTCGCCCGAAGCGCCCTCGCCGTTCTCGGCGGGCTTGCTCGGATCGACCACAACCGGATTGCCCTCGCTGTCCAAGCCCTCGACGGTGATGGTCTGCTCGCCGGGCATCACCATGCCCAAATCTTTGCGCGCCGTGTCCTCGATACCCTCCTGGGACATGAGGCCACCCACCTCGTCACCGAGAGTCTCGTTGTACTCCTTGCGAATCGCAGTCTGCTCCTCGAGGATCATCACCGTGCGGCGCGCGATGTAGAAATCCTTCACCGGACCGTAAATCCCCACCAACACCAGCGCGACCACAGCGCCATAAAAGAGATAGCGGCGCGGGCCGGTGGTCAGGGCGTAGAGCCACCGCACCACCGCGTTGTCCGAAGCGTAGCGCATGAGATCCTGTTGGGCCAGGCGCGGCGCCTTGCCGCCCTTCGTGCGTGGGGAGCCGCTCGCAACCGGAGCGCCGGCAACCGACTTACGCGTGGAGCCCGGAGCGGTCGCGACCTGTTTACGAGCGGCGCGGCGCTCCTGTTTCTCACGCTTGACCACATCGCTACCGCGGGCTGAGCGCTTGTGCGGCTTGGACGGGGCCGCTGCCGCAGCAGCGGCGGACAGATCTCCGGTCTTATCGGGGTCGCCCATGCGGGCGGAAGATGTTTTGTTCGAAGAAGAGATAGCCATGGGCGCCTTGTGTGATTGAAGGTGTATGTGCGCTTATGCGTTGTCCATTATCGCACGGAGCGCCCTGGCAGGAGTGCAGGCTTTGTGGTCGCTGCGGCGGAACGCACTCGACGGGGCGCGCCCCGCCGAAGTCACCGCGCCAGCGGGGCGGCGAGAGAGCCTGTTGGTGCAACCGCGCAGGGTCCACCCGCCGACCGCATCAAGCGGTCCCGCCCCCTTACAAGAGACGAGCCAATAGAAAGAGAAACTAATAGAGGGCAAGCTCGACCAGTGAGAAAAGCGTCTCGCACGAAGACTCGTCGCGCTTGATGCCCATGAGCATCGCCGCCCACACGAATTCGGCCACCTTGCCCATGTCGAGTTCGGCGCGGGCGCGCTCCGAGATCGCCGCATCGCGTTCAAATGCATGGCGCACGGTGAGTTGGATGTCCTGCAGACAGGCACGCTCGGCCTCGGCGGCGCGCTGACGCGTGCGACCATCGGCCGCACCCGCGTCCCGCAGCCATGTGCTTCGAAAACCACGCAGTGATTCCGCGAGCGTCTCCGTGAGCTTGCGGCAATAATCCAGCGCCGAACCCGCCTCGCGGGCGCACTGGTCCAGGTCCGCCCCGCTCAGCGCCTCTCGCCAAAAACGCCTCAGCACCTCGGTGCGCAATTCGGCGATGTCGGGGATGTGGTTGTACATGGTTCCGGTTGCCACACCACACGCTTCGGCGACCGCGCGAACGCTCAAGGAGGAAAGGCCCTCCCGTTGGGCTTTCTCGTACGCGACGTCGATGATCTGCTCTTTGGTGATGGCTTTCCTACTCCCCATGACGGGCTCCTTTCACCGCGTTTCCCAGGCATCGCCCGACCGCACCCATTATGACGGGCAATTCCGCCAGCTGAACAAGCCCGTGAAACGTTCAGGGTGAATCCGGAAATCGACCGTTGTTTCTTGCCCGTCCCATCCTCGAACCCTAATATGAACATTGTTCAGATGAACGTTGTTCATATTATATGTGAACAACGCACGTTTAGCACGTGGAAAGGAAAGACGCATGTCCCCCATGCTCATGTTCGCCAGCCTCGCCATCACAGGCGCACTCGTCCTCTATACCATCGGCGTCTTCAAAGAGCGGGCCGACGGAAGCCTGCGCGGGCCCCACGTCGTCTTGTTCTGGCTCGGCCTGGCCTGTGACACCACCGGCACCACCCTGATGTCCATCATGGCCCGCACCAGCGCCGAGGCCGCCCCCGCGATCCACGGCATCACCGGGCTCGCCGCGATCCTGCTCATGCTCTTCCATGCCGGCTGGGCGACGCTCGTCTACCTCCAGGGCAAGCGCGGTGGCGCGGCAGCCCTCAAGCGCGAGCGCACCTTCCATCGCCTGAGCGCCGCCGTGTGGGTCACCTGGCTCGTCCCCTATGTCATCGGCATGTTCGTCGGCATCCCCATGATCAAGCTCGGCACGGTCCCCGCCGCTATCGCGAGCCTCGTAGTCGCGGTCATCGCCGCCGTGCTCGTATTCCGTCCGGCCAAGCGTTCCTAAGGCACACGCGTTCCGGACGCCCCATCCCATCCATTCGTCAGGAGGCACATCATGAAATTTCTGAGCGTTCACAAGAACACGCTGCTGCTCATCGCCAGCATCGTCTGGCTCGCGGCCGGCGTGAACATCGCCCGTATCGGCCTCGAGGCCTACGCCGCCGGACACCTCACCTTGCTCAACGTCGCCCTGAGCGCGGTTGTGGGCATCGCGTTCTGGACCTTCATTTTCGGCAAGCTCGTGGTGAAGCACACCGCACGCATCACCGGCTATGAGGAGGAACGTCATTTCTTCCTCAAGTTCTTCGATGCACCGGCCTTTGTGATCATGGCGGTCATGATGACGGGCGGCATTTCGATCCGCGCGTTCGGCCTCGCCCCCGAGGGGTTCATCGCGGTGTTCTACACCGGCCTCGGGTGCGCTCTGACGCTCGCCGGCCTGCGCTTCGCCTGCATGTGGCAACGCGAGGTCCGCGCTATCCGCGCTTGACCTCGTCCCACAGCGAATTGAGCTGCTCGGTCGTAAGAGACTCCAGGGAAACCCCACCCTCATAGGCGGCGTTTTCCATCGCGGCCCAACGCTCGCGGAACTTCGCCGTGCTCGCGCGCAATGCGCTCTCGGCGTCGATGCCCTCCTTGCGGGCCACGTTCACCAGTGCGAAGAGCAGGTCGCCGAACTCGAGCTCACGCTCGGCGGTGCCGGGCGCCTCCGTCTCAAACTCCGCGCGCTCCTCGGCCACTTTGTCCCATACGTCTGCGACGGTCTCCCATTCAAAGCCCGCAGAAGCCGCCTTGCGCGAGACCTTCTGAGCCTCCATGAGCGCCGGCAACGACCGCGGAACGCCCTCGAGTAGGCCCTCTGGACGCTCGCCGGCCTCCGCCGCATCGGCGTCCTTGGCGCCCTTCTCGGCAAGCTTGACGCTGTCCCAAATGGCGAGCACCTCGTCGGCGGAATCGGCGCTGCGTTCTCCAAACACATGAGGGTGGCGACGGATGAGCTTGTCGTTGATGTCGCGTGCGACGTCGGCCATCGTAAAGGCGCCGGCGTCTGCCGCGATCTGGGCGTGCAACACCACTTGCATGAGCACATCTCCGAGCTCCTCGCGCAAGTGCGCCTCATCGCCGGCTTCGATGCAGTCCAGCGCCTCGTAGGCCTCCTCGATCATGTTCTTGCCGATGCTCTCGTGGGTCTGTTTGCGATCCCAAGGGCAACCATCGGGCTGGCGCAGGCGCCAGATCGTCTCAACGAGGGATTGCATCTCCTCGCGCGCGTCGGAAAGCGTCGAGGTGTCGCGCGTGATGCTCGCCAAACTCGACGACCCGGTCTCGGTCCATGAACCCATGTCTTATGCTCCTTCGCTCTGACGTCTCAATTGGGGACAGGTACAAATTGTGACTTTTTGCAAAGTCACAATTTGTACCTGTCCCCAATTACGATTAGTCCAGGGCGATGTGGCGGAAGGCCTCGTCGATGGGAAGCCCGCTCTCGTAGATGCCGCAGCTGTTCGACCCGTCCTTGGGAATCGATACGCTGCCGGGGTTGAACAGCCACAGGCCGGGATGGTCCGCGCTCTCCTCATTCACCTTGATATGCGTGTGGCCGAACAGCAACGCCGAACCTGCCGGGAGCTGTGGCACGCGATCCGTGCTGTTGTGCTTGCCCGCGCCAAAAATATGCCCATGAGTGCAGAACAGCTCGCGGCCGTCGTTGTCCAAAACCACGGCACTGTCGGACATGCAAGGGAAGGCGAGCACCATCTGATCGACCTCGGCCTCGCAATTGCCGCGCACGGCGATAAGGCGCCCGGTCGCGGCCAGACCGTTGAGCAGCTCGATTACGCGTTTGGGAGCGTAATCGCGCGGGAGGTCGTTACGCGGGCCGTGGTAGAGCAAGTCGCCCAAGAGCAGCACGCGGTCGGGCCGCTCGCGCTCGATGACCTCCATCAGGCGCTCGGTCCAATACGCCGACCCGTGGATGTCGGAGGCGATGACGAATTTCATGGTGAACCCTTCCCGCGCGACGTGCGCCGCGCTGCATCGAGGTGTGTCGGGAGAACCCGGCCGATCAAGGGGACGTACGCGCCGCATCCCCCGACAGGTCAAAGGGACGCGCGCACCGCATCCATCACGGCGGTCAAAGGCACGCCGGCCGCCCGAGCCGCCGCGGCGCAATCCTCGTACTCGGGAGTCGCACGCTCGGTCCCATCGGGCAGCACGGCGATCTTTACGGAGATGGGGCCGAACGCGGTGTGGCGCACCTCGAGGCGACGCGGCAGCACCGTGCGGTCCATGATGCAACGGCGGATGCCGAGCGTGCTCGTCTCGCGAAACATCACGGCCTCGATGGCCGTAGCCTCCCGCACCTCACACAGAACTTGCAGCTCGTAGGCGGGGCGGCCCTTCTTGGCAACGATCGGCACCCAATGGACCTCACGTGCACCGGCCTCGAACAGTCGCTCGGCGGCGTAAGCCATCTGCTCGGGCGTCATGTCATCCAGGTCGCACTCGAGCTTGCATACCGTGGTTGGAGGCTGCGTCTCGCTCGAGAGGGGCGCGGGCCGAGACGAGGGCAGGGGCTCGGCAAGGGCATCTTCGCCCTCGGCACCGCGGCGCCCGCGAGGCGATGGGGCCGCGGGCCCACCCAGCGGCTCGATCAGCATCGCCCGAAGGATGGACGGCCGTTCGTAGGCGCGCTTGCCGGCACCGAGGCCCACGCTCGCCACGAGGTAACGCTCCGGAAGCACGAACTCGGGGTTGAGCGCCGCCACCAGGGCGGCGCCCGTGGGTGTTACCAACTCACCCTCGACCTCGCAAGGAGCCAGCGGCAGACCGTGTGCACGGCACACGCCCACCGTCGCCGGAACCGGCACGGGCATGACGCCGTGCTGGCAGCGCACGGTTCCGCGCCCCTCGACGAGCACGGGCACGATCGCGCGCTCGATGCCAATCAAATCGACGAGAACCGCCGCCGCCACGATATCCGCGATCGAATCAACCGCCCCCACCTCGTGGAAGTGCACCTGCTCGGCCGGCAGACCGTGGGCCTCGGCCTCAGCCTCGGCAAGAATGCCAAAGGCGCGGCGGGCGAATGCGGCGGCCCCGGGAGTGAGCGGAGCGGCCTCGATGATGGCGAGGATGTCGGCGAGGTTGCGATGGGCATGGTCGTGGGCGCCGTCTCCCGCATGATCGTGAGCATGGCCGTGGGCGTGGTTGTGGGCATGGCCGGCAAGGTGGTGATGGCCCTCATGGTGATGGTCGTCGCAATGGTCGTGGCCGCACCCGCCCTCCTGGCCGTGGATGTGACCGTGGTCACCCTCGCACGCATGTTCGTGCCCATGCAGGTACGCCATGTCGTGGTCGTGGTTCTCATGCGCCTCGTCCAGCACCACATTGAAGTCCAAGCACGAAATGCCCGCCTTGGACACACGGCCCACCTCGAGGGAGAATCCCTCGACCGGCAGAGCCGCCAGCGCCGCGCGCACGGCTCGCTCAGCCGCCTCCGAGTCCTCGGCAGCGTCGATCAAGGCGGCCACGAGCATATCACCCGCGACACCTGCCTGGCAGTCGAGCCACAACGTGCGGCCGCGGCCTTCGACATCATCCGACAATGCAGGCCTCCCCTTCTCCTTCAGCATGTAGCTTATGCCTCCCTACCGGGCAGATGATTGATGAGCGAGGCTTGGAACCCAGCTCCAAACCCGTTGTCGATGTTCACGACGGACACGCCGCTCGCGCAACTGTTCATCATGGCGAGCAGCGCGGTCACGCCCTCGAAGTTCGCGCCGTAGCCCACGCTCGTGGGCACCGCGATCACCGGGCACCGCGCCAGGCCGCCAACCACGCTCGGCAGCGCCCCCTCCATGCCGGCGACGGCGATGATCACCTGCGCGCGGGAGATCTCCTCGACATGTGCGAGCAGGCGATGAATCCCCGCCACGCCCACGTCATGCACCGCGTGCACGCGATTGCCCAAAAAGCGGGCGGTGAGCACGGCCTCCTCGGCGACGGGCAAATCGCTTGTCCCGGCGGTGAGCACCAAGACCTCGCCGTTGCCATCGGGCTCAGGCAGGCCGCCGACCACGCCGCAGCGGGCCGTCTCGTCATACGCGAATGCGCAGCCAAGGTCCTTGAGCTCGGCGGCCTTTGCCGCATCGAGCCGCGTGATGAGGACGCGCTCCTGGCCGCCCTCGCGCATGGCACCGACGATGCCCGCGATTTGGCCGGCAGTCTTACCCGCACCGTAGATGACCTCGGACACGCCCGTGCGAAGGCCGCGCTGCATGTCTACACACGCATAGCCGAGATCGGTCGTCGCACCGGCCCGGACGCGCCTCACCAATTCGTCGGGAGCCACGCGCCCGCCCGCAACGTCACGGGCGAGAGCTTCTAGTTCATGAACCTCCATCGGCCTCTCTTTCGATTCCCCGGATGGCACTTCCATCCACGTGATCGGCCGCAGCGCGGTGCCACGGCCGGACTCAAAGGTATCCGGGCGAGATGCCCGACGTGAAACATATGTCAACCGCCGCAGAAGCCACACGCGCGCTGCACCGGGGCAGGCTCGCGCGGCGTGCGGCTACAGGAGCGCCTCCGCCCAGGCGTCCTCCTTGAACCCTGTCAAAACGACGTTGTCCGCAACGATCAGGGGACGCTTGACCAGCATGCCGTCGATGGCGAGCAGCTCATAGGCCTCCTCGTCCGTCATGCCGGCGTCGAGCTTGGCCTTGATGCCGAGCTCGCGGTACTTCATGCCGCTCGTGTTGAAGAAGCGGCGCAGCGGCAGGCCGGAGCGCTCGTGCCACTCCGCCAGCTCCGCCGCCGTGGGATTATCCTCGACGATATGGCGGTCAACGTACTCGACGCCATGCTCATCCAGCCATTTCTTGGCCTTTTTGCAGGTAGTGCACTTGGGATATTCGACAAACAGGACGGCCATGAGGGCTCTCCTCTCGTTTTGGGTGCCAAACTTCTAACAGCGTACCCAACCCGTATAATGACAAGCATGAGAAACTCAGCTGACACATCCGATAACGGACGACGCACGGCGCCCGCGGCGCCGGCCTCGCCCGGACGGCGCGCCGCGCTCTACGGCGTGCTCACCGCAGCCGCGCTCGTATGCGGTTACCTCGAGCTGCTCATCCCCCTACCCGTCACCGTACCCGGCGTGAAGCTGGGCCTGGGCAACATCGTGATCCTCATGGCGCTCGAGCGCCTGGGCGCGAAGGCGGGCCTCTTCCTCATGTTCATCAAGGTCATCGCCTCGACGCTGCTGTTCGCCAACCTGCAGATGCTCGTCTTTTCCCTGGCAGGCGGGGTGCTGTCGTGGGCCGCCATGGCACTCGCCGTGCGCAGCGGGGCCTTTTCCACCGTCGCCACATCGGTGCTCGGTGGACTCGCCCATAACGCGGGGCAGCTCGCCGCCGTCGCCGCGCTGCTTTCCGGCCGCGTCGCACTCGTGAACATGCCCGTGCTCGCCGTGTCCGGCGCGCTGTGCGGAGCCGCCGTGGGCGTTGCCGCCCGGCTTGTCCTGCGCGCACTGCCCCAAGAGGCATTCCATGGGTAGGGCGAAGGGCACGCCGATCTCCCGGCGCGGCCTCATGCACGGCAGCGCCTGCTCGGTCCTCGCGCTGATGCTCTCCGGGTGCACACAGCCCAAAACCGACGCCTCCGCCGCAAAGCCGGTCACCGGATCGACCTTCGCCTTCGACACCTACTGCACGTTCGGCGTCTACGGCGACGACACCGCGCCGGCACGTCTGGCCGACGCATGCGCCCACTTCGACGCGCTGTTCGACCTCTACGACGAGAAGTCCGATATCGCCCGCATCAACGCGGCGGCAGGCGAGCCCGTTCGCGCGCACGCCGACACCGTCGACCTGCTGCTCGCCGCCAAAACGTATTGCGAGCAGGCGGACGGCCTGTTCGACGTCACGATCGGCGCAGTTTCCACGCTCTGGGATTTCACTGAAGGCGTACGCCCGGCACCCGAGGCGATCGCCGATGCCCTACCCCATGTGGATTGGCGCTGTATCGAGATAGACGAGGAGGCGCTCACCGTGCGCCTGGCCGACCCGCAGGCCAAACTCGATCTGGGCGGCATCGCCAAGGGGTACGTGGCCGACCGCCTCTGCGATCTGCTGCGCGACGAGACGAGCGCCACCGGCGCCGTGCTCTCGCTCGGCGGCAATATCGCGCTGTTTGGGGAAAAGCCGAACGGCGAACCTTGGGAAACCGGCGTCCGCGATCCCAACGACCCAGGCGGCGACACCGTGGTGGGCACCGCACGCGTCCAGGGAGGGTCGCTGGTGACGAGCGGCCTGTACGAGCGCGTGTTCGAACAAGACGGCGTCACGTACTGGCACATCCTCGACCCTCGCACCGGCGAGCCCGTCCAGACCGACGTGGCGAGCGTCACCGTGCTCAGCCCGTCCTCGACCGCCGCCGACGCGCTCTCGACCACCCTGTTCGTGGCCGGCAGCCGCCGCGGCGCCGAGATCGCCGACGCGCTCGAGGACACGGCGGCGTACTTCATCCTGCAAGACGGACGGACCGTCGAGTCCACCCGCTGGCAAGAGCTCACGAACTTCTCGTCTCAAATGGGACGTTAGAACTCGCCAATCATGCGAACCTCGGGTTCGAGGTCGACGCCGAACTGGGACTTCACCTCATCCTGCACATGCTCGATGAGACCGAGCACGTCCTTCGCACTCGCACGACCCGTGTTGACCACGAACCCGCAATGCTTTTCACTCACCTGCGCATCACCCACACGCGCGCCGCGCAGGCCCGCGTCCATGATGAGCTTGCCGGCGAAATAGCCCTCGGGGCGCTTGAACGTGGAGCCTGCGCTCGCCATCTCGAGCGGCTGCTTTTCCTCGCGACGGCGCTGGTAGTCGTCCATGGCGGCGCGGATCATGCCCTCAGATGCGGGCGAGAGCTTGAACGTGGCGGAGATTACGATGAGACCGTCGTCGTGCACGCGGCTCTTGCGATAGCCGAGGTTGAGATCGCGCGCCTCGAGCGTGATCACGGATCCGCGGTTGCCGTGCTTGCTCGGCACGTACACGCGCACGGACTCGAGCACCTCGCCCGTCGTGCCATCGTAGGCGCCGGCGTTCATGAAGCAGGCGCCGCCCACGGTGGCGGGGATGCCCCACAGCGGCTCCATGCCGGAGAGGCCCTGGTCGGCGGCGGCAAGAGCGACATCGCGCAGCAACGCGCCCGCCTCGGCCGTCACGCGCCAATGCGATGCGTCCACTTCGATGCCCGCAAAGTTGTCGCGCAGCAATACGACGACGCCGCGGATGCCGCGGTCGCCCACCAGCAAATCGGAGCCGTTGCCCACGATCGTCACGGGCACGCCGCCCGCGTAGCAAGTGTCCAGCACGCGCACGAGGGCATCCGCCGTGCGCGGCGCGACCAACACGTCGGCCGGTCCGCCGATCTTGAACGTGGTGTGCTCGCGCATGGGCTCGGTCATAAGGACGTTGTCCTCGCCCGCAACCTGCGCCAGGACGCACAACATCTCTTCGCTCACATACTCATGCTCGTGCATCGGGATACCTCCCCCGTGTAGAAAACAAGTCTGGCCCCCACTATACCCAACCGCCTCTCCATCAAGAACCCCGTAGACGCATAACCCTTTTCGCGCGCACCGTAACGCCCGAGCCGCCGGCTCGGGCGTTGCGCCACGCAAAAAGGCGCGTTATAGTCGTTTTGTTTCAGGGCGGGGTGCAATTCCCCACCGGCGGTAAATGCGCGGCAAGAAACCTTGCCAGGCGCATGAGCCCGCGAGCCGCCGCGTGCGGCCGACCCGGTGCGATTCCGGGGCCGACGGTATAGTCCGGATGGAAGAAACGGAAGGTCTTTCCATGAACAATGCTATCGATACCCGCAAGATCGCCCTCGCCGCGCTCTTCACCGCCGCCTCGCTCATCCTGAGCTTGGTGCAGATCCCCATCTTCCCCATCGCCCCGTGGCTCATGTACGACCCGTCGGGCATCGTCTGCCTCATCGCCGCGCTCGCCTTCGGGCCCAAGCTCGGTGCGGCCGTCGCCATCATCTCCTGGCTGCCCCGCGTCTTCCTCGACCCGTTCGGCGCTCCGATGGGCATGCTCTCCACCTGCGCGTTCATCATTCCCGCAGCCATCATTTACCTCAAGGGCGAGCGCTCCCGCAAGGCGTCCGTCGCCGGTATGGTCGTGGGTGCAGCGCTCTCCATCGCCGTCTCGTGCGCCATGAACCTCGTGGTGACGCCGCTGTACACCGCCATCGCCGTCGAGGATGTCGCCGCCATGATCGTCCCCGTGCTACTCCCCTTCAACACGCTGAAGATGGTCATCAACGTCACGGCCGGCCAAGTGCTCCTCGCCCCGTGCATGAACGTTCTCAAGGCGCGCAAGGGCGCATAGCGATGACCGAGGTGACCGAAGCAGCCGCAGCAGCCGAGCCGGCGCCCCCGTCCGCGGACTCCGCAACCCCGTCCGATCACCCCACAAGCCGCCCACGGCCCGCGGAACCGCACATCGAGCTGCACGGCGTCCATGTTTCGTACCCCGGCGCCCCCAATGAGGCGCTCGCCGGCATCGACCTTCAAATCCCCGCAGGGCAATACGTGTGCATTCTGGGCGGCAACGGCTCGGGTAAATCGACCTTGCTGCAGCTCATGAACGCGCTGGCACTTCCGAGCGCGGGCGAGGTCCGCGTGTTCGGCGTGAACACCTCCGAGGAGGGCGCGCCCCTCGCGATCAGGAGCCGATGCGCAAGCGTGTTCCAGCATCCCGAAGACCAGATGGTCACGAGCATCGTCGCCGACGACGTCGCGTTCGGCCCCGAGAACCTCTGCGTCCCTCAGCCCGAGATCGCGAGTCGGGTCGACGCCTCGCTCGAGGCCGTCTGCATGTCCGAACACGCCCTAAGCGACCCCGCCGACCTGTCCGGCGGCCAGACCCAGCGCGTCGCCATCGCCGGCGCGCTCGCCATGGAGCCAAAGATCCTGCTGCTCGACGAGCCCTGCGCCATGCTCGACACCCAGGGCCGTTCCAGCATCCGCACCATCGTGAATGCCCTTCGCAAGCGCGGCATCACCATCGTGCATGTGACGCACTTCATGGAAGACGCCCTGGATGCCGACCGCGTACTCGTCCTCGAACAGGGGCGCATCGCGTTCGACGGGACCGCCGCGGAGGCGTTCGCATGCGACGAGCGCGCGCAGGCCCTGCACCTCGAAGTACCTCGCAAACCCGCGGAGATCTTGAGAGTCGCCGCCGGTCGCGCGGTCGCACCGACATCCGGGGACCCCAACGTCACGTTCGACCGCGTATCGTTCTCCTACGCTGCCGCACGCAACCCGCGCAGGCGCCGGGGGCTCTTCGGCGGGCGCAATCGCGCTGAGGGAAGCGTCGCTACACCACTCGCCCTCGAAGATCTCTCCTTCCAGGCATTCCCCGGAACGCTCACCGCGCTCGTCGGCCAGACGGGTTCGGGTAAATCGACCACCGCCGAGCTCGCATGCGCGCTCAAGCTCCCGCTTGCCGGAACTGTCCGCATCTGCGGCGTGGACACCGCGGACCTGGACCACCGCTCAGACATCCGCCGGCATGTCGGGTACGTCTCCCAGCTGCCCGAGCGCCAGCTGTTCGCCGAGACCGTTTTCGACGACGTCGCCTTTGGCCCGCGCAACATGCACATGCCCGAAGACGAGGTGCGCTTGCGCGTGTGCGAGGCGCTCGCCTCGGTCAACCTCACCCCGACCGACGAGCTGCTCGCGCGCTCGCCGTTCTCGCTGTCCGGCGGCCAGCAGCGCAGCGTCGCACTCGCGGGTGTGCTGGCCATGCGCCAGGATGTCCTCGTGCTCGACGAGCCCATGGCCGGCCTCGATCCCGATGGGCGCCGGCGCGTGCGAGACCTGCTGCGCGCCCTCAAGCACGCGGGGAGCACGCTCATCATGGTCACCCACAGCATGGAAGACGTCGCCGAGCTCGCCGACCACGTGATCGTCCTCGAACGAGGACGCGCCCTCCTGTCGGGCTCTCCCGCGGAGGTCCTCCCCACCCTGTTCGAGCCCGAGGAGGTGAGCCCCCGTGGCGATTCGCGCTAGCATCGGCCAGTATTACTCGGCCGATTCCCCCATTCACCACCTGGATCCGCGCGTCAAGCTCATGGGTACCCTCGCCTTTATGGTGAGCTGCTTCTTCGTCGATTCCGTGGAAACGCTGCTCCTGGCGGGCGCTGCGGTGTTCACCGCCATCGCCCTGGCACGCGTGCCGCTCCGTCGTCTGCTCGCCCAAATCAGGCCCATCGCGCTGTTCCTCGTCATCACCTCGGTGATCAACTTGTTCCTGGTACAAACTGGGCCCATCGCGCTCCAGCTGGGACCCGTCGTCATCCACGCAGACGGCGTGTCGGCCGCGGTTCTCTACACCGTGCGCTTCTTCCTGCTGCTTTTGGGCGGATCGCTGCTCACGCTCACAACCACCCCGGTCGCCCTCGCCGACGCCGCCGAGAAGCTACTCACCCCGCTCGAGCGCGTGGGCGTCCCTGTGCGCCAGGGCACGCTCGTGCTCTCCATCGCACTACGCTTCGTGCCCACGCTCTCCCAAGAGGCGGAGAACATCGTCGCCGCCCAGACCGCTCGCGGGGCCGATCTTGAAAACAAGGGCGCCCTGGCCTACGCGCGCGCCTGCGTACCGCTCATCGTCCCGCTGTTCGCCAGCGCCCTGCGCCATGCCGACAACCTCGGCCGCGCGATGGACGCCCGCTGCTACACCGGAGGCGCCCGCACGCACTACCACGTGATGAAGCTCGATCCGCGACGCGACGGCGCCGCCTGCCTTGTGCTCGCCCTGTATCTGGCCGCCCTCGTGGCGCTGCGCCTCGCATAGCCCCGTCGCACGGTCGCTCTGGCAACACCCGAACGGGTCTCCATCAAATAGACGCGCAACGTCCATCTTGCGACGCCGCCTGTGCGGTATCCTTAATCCGCATATGTGACACCACAACACACGCAAAATGGAGCTATCTATGTCACACACCGCCAAGAGCACGCAGCGCACCCATGGTGCCACGGCTCACGTCTCCCCTTCGCTTTCCCGCCGAGCACTGGTCGCATCTGCACTCGCGGCCGCAAGCTCGGCTGTACTTTTCGGGCTTCCCGCCCGCGCACACGCCGCCCGCGCAACGCAGGCAACCATCGACGCCCTCGCCACCGCCGAGGAAAAACTCGCCGCCGTCGAGGCCGAGCTCGATAAGCTCGCCGCCGACTTCGAGGCCCTCAGCCATGAGCAGGACCGCACCGTCTCCCAAATCGAAGAGGTCCAGGCCCAGCTCGACGAGACGCAGGCGCAGATCGACGAAAAGCAGGCCGAGCTCGAGGACAAGCAGGGCGTCCTGTCCCGCCGCGTGTCCAACAGCTACAAAGACGGCGGCACCAGCATGCTGACGCTGCTCATGGCCGCCGACTCCTTCGACGACCTCCTCTCCAACAGCCACTACATCGAAAAGGTCAACGACGCCGACAAGCAGGTCATCGGCGAGATCCAGACGATCCGCGCCGAGCTCGAGCAGCACAAGTCGACGCTCGAATCCCAAAAGGCCGACCTCGAGGCGCTCAAGGAGCAACAGGCCCAGCAGCTCTCCGTGATGCAGGCCAAGCAGGCAGAGGTCCAGCAGCTCGTGGACGGCCTCTCGTCCGACGTGAGGGACCTCATCGCCAAGCGCGATGCCGAATACCTCGCCGCCGTTGCGGAAGAGGAGCGCCAGAAGGCCGAGCAGGACAAGTTCCAGCAGGGTGCCGGCGGCTCCTACGTTCCCAGCACGGGTCACGTCTCGGGACCGGTCAAGTCCCTGGAACGCGTCCTCTCCGCATGCCGCGCCGTCCCGAGCCCCGGCAACGGCCTGTGCGCCATGTGGGTCTCCCGTGTTTTCGCTTCCGCCGGCTTTGGCTATGTGGGCGGCAACGCGAACGACATGTATAACCGCTACTGCACGAGCTCCGACCGCGGCGCCCTGAAGCCCGGCATGATCATCGCCTCGCCCACACATCCCCACACCTCCGCCGGCCGCATCTACGGCCATGTGGGAATCTACGTGGGCAACGGCACGGTCATGGACAACGTCGGCTTCATCCGCTCCATCGGCGTGGACGAATGGATCGCCTACTACGGCGTCACGGTCACCCCGCGCTGGGGCTGGATCGGTGGCTGGGTCCTCGGTTAAATCACCCCTCAAACCGCTGCGGTATACTTTTTGAACATCCCCATGAAAGGAGCAATCGCATGACTCAGACCCTCGCTGCGCAGGACACCTGCGTCCTCGTCACCGGCGGCGCCGGCTTCATCGGCTCTCACACCGTCGTCGAGCTGCTTGAACGCGGGTACCAGGTCGTCATCGTCGATGATCTCTCCAACGCCTCCGCCAAGGTGGAGGATCGCATCAAGACCATCGTCGGCCCCGAGGCGGCCGCGAACCTCACCCTCTATGTCGCCGACGTCAACGACCGCGAGGCCCTCACCCGCATCTTCGACGCGCACCGCATCGACCGCGTGATCCACTTCGCCGGCTACAAGGCCGTGGGCGAGTCCGTGACCAAGCCCATCGAGTACTACAGCAACAACATCGGCAACACGCTCACGCTCGTCGACGTCATGCGTGAGCACGACTGCAAGTCGATCATCTTCTCCAGCTCCGCCACCGTCTACGGTGACCCGGACAGCCTGCCGCTGACCGAGGAGAGCCCCAAAAAGCCGGCCACCAACCCCTACGGTTGGACCAAGTGGATGATCGAGCAGATGCTCACCGACCTCCACACCGCAGACCCCGAGTGGAACGTCGTGCTGCTGCGCTACTTCAACCCCATCGGCGCCCACGCCAGCGGTCTTATGGGCGAGGACCCCAAGGGCATCCCGAACAACCTGCTGCCCTACGTCGCGCAGACCGCCATCGGCAAGCGCGAGGCCGTCCACGTCTTTGGCGACGACTACCCCACCCCCGACGGCACCGGCGTGCGCGACTACATCCACGTCTGCGACCTGGCCTCCGGTCACGCCGCTGCACTTGCCTGGATGAACGGCCGTGAGGGCGTCGAGGTGTTCAACCTGGGCACCGGCCGCGGCACCTCCGTGCTCGAGATCATCCGCGCCTTTGGCGAGGCTTGCGGGCACGAGGTCCCCTACGTCATCGACCCGCGCCGCCCCGGCGACGTGGCCGAGAACTACGCCGATTGCTCCAAGGCCCGCGACCTCATGGGTTGGGAGGCCCAGTACGGCATCGACGACATGTGCCGCGATGCCTGGAACTGGCAGTCCCACAACCCCAACGGCTACGAGGGATAGCGGCCATTCAAGGCGCGACGACCCATCCCGCCTCGGCGTCGATCGAGCGGATGTGACGTCACACGCAACCATAGGAATCCCGTGCGGGGCGGTCTCGACCGCCCCGTTTTGCTAGCATTGTCCGAGAGAGAACTCCCATGGAAAGGGCTGCACATGAGCGATATGACCGGACACGCGGGCGAGAGCTTCGTCGCGTATCTGAAGGACAGGCTCCCGCTGATCGAGCGCGCCCTGCATGAGGCCGACGCCGTGGCGATGAGCCATGAGGGCGCGCCCACGGAGGACCTCGACCGCTACCTGTACGCCCCGCTTGCGCACTTCACCGCGGGCGGCGGAAAGCGCGTACGCCCCGTGCTGGCACTGCTCGGAGCCGAGGCCGTAGGCGGCTGCGCCGATCAAGCGCTCTCGTGCGGCGTCGCCATCGAGCTGTTCCAAAGCGCCGCCCTCATCCACGACGACATCGCCGATACGAGCGAACTGCGCCGTGGCGAGCCCTGCCTGTATCGCACCGAGGGGCTCGGCCTCGCCATCAATGCCGGCGACCTCGCCCTCACCCGCGTGTTCGAGATCGTGCTCGCCGATGGGTCGCTCCCCGCGGAGCGCCGGCTGCGCGTTCTCGAGGAGCTTGTGCGCATGGAACGCCACACGCTCGAGGGCCAAGCGCTCGACCTCGGCTGGGCGCGCGACGGCCGCTGGGATGTCACGAGCGATGATTACCTCTACATGATCGACGGCAAAACAGCCTGGTACACCGTGGCCAGTCCCCTGTACGCAGGAGCGCTCGCCGCCGGCGCCGAGCCCGACGCGGTGCGCGGCCTCATCGAGGTCGGCCTGCCCGCGGGACTCGCCTTCCAACTGCAAGACGACCTGCTGAACCTGGTGGGCGATGCCGACGCACAGGGCAAGGACTTCCGCAGCGACATCACGGAGGGCAAGCGCACCCTCGCGGTGGTTTGGGCACTCGAGCATCTTGGCGGCGTGGAGCGCTCGGAGCTCGTCGAGCTGCTCGAATCAGGCACGGCCGACACCTCGCGGCTCGCGCGAGCCGTCGAGCTCATCGAGCTGGGCGGCGGCATTGATAAGTGTCGCGAACTCGCCGCCAAAAAGACCGCTGAAGCTCAAAAGCGCGCCCGCGAGCTCGCCGAGCGCGGCGTCATTACCACCGAGGCGGCCGAGCTGCTCGTTTCCATGGCGGATTTCTTCATCAATCGCCGCGCGTAAGGGGCCGCACTCGGCCAAAAGCATCAAAACCTTCCCCAAAACGTACACTTATTTAGCGTTTGCCCAGGATTTCGAAAAATAAGTGTACGTTTTGGGGAAGGTTTTGCGCTTGGATGCGAGCCTTGGCGCCTCTCACCGCGTGCGGCTGCGCAGGCGCCGGTACATCAGGCCGCCCACCGCCAAGAGAAACGCCGACGCCACCAGCGTGCACGCGACCAGCGGCCAATTCCCGGAGCCGACCGCTGACGCCGTGATTGTCGAGGTCGCGATAGAGGGGATACGCCCAAGCGTGGCAATCAGGACGACCGGCAGAAAGCGCATGTTCGTCAACCCGGCGAAATACGTCAGGAAATCCTTGGGCGTGCCGGGAATCAGGAACACGATGAGCATGATGAGCTCGAGGCGTTTGGCGCTCTTCAGCCAGGAGAAGCAATCGAACAGCGATCGATCGAAAAACAATCCGACGAGTTTCCAGCCCCAGCGGCGCGTCGCCCAGTAAATCATCGACGTCGCCAGACCCGAGGCGACCAGGCACAAAGCCGTGCCCTCCCAGAAGCCGAACGCGTACCCGCTGGCGAGCTCCACGGGCTCGCCGGGCAAAAACGCCAGCAGCACCTGCACGATGTTGATGCCGAGCATGGCAAGGCGGCTGACAAAGGCATGGTCGGACACGAACGCGCGAACGGCGCGCGCGTCGGCAAGCCATGCAAGCAGGCCGGGGAGGTACTCCCAGCACAGAAGCGCGGTGATAGAGGCAGCCGTAACCAAGCCGATGAGCACGCGACGACGCAAGGCCCTGCGGCGAGCATCGATTTCCAGGCTCCCATCGTCGGTTCCAACGACCTCGGCAGCCGCGGTGGAACACGTCGCCTCGGCGGAATCCGCCGAGGCTTCGGCGCGATCGCGCTTCCAAGTCTCAGCCAGCTTCTTGACGTCTGGCTTGCGCGCTGCGCCGCCACATGCCACAGGCTGCTGCGGAAGCAGGGCGTTCATCTCCATGGGAGCCTCGCCCTCGGTCTGCATTCTCATCATCGCGGCACCTCCTCCGTTCCGTGCGAGTTAAGTGTCGCAAGAGGGTGTCTACGTTTTGTCGACCAGCGATGACAATTACGTAAGCCTTAGGTATTCCTAAGAATTTCTTTACAGACGGCATGAGCCGCCCCGCCATGCGAACGTCCCCATCTATGGAAGGGCCTCGCCGCGGGGGCCATCCTCGGACTTGGCGGGGCCCTGATGCGGAGGCCGCCCCACCTCTCTAGAAAACGCTCTCCCGGTCGGGTCGGACATCGAGCGTCGCGATGACCCGCGCGCCGCCCGTCTCGGCGTTCGTCAGGGCGATCTTGCCCCCATGGAGTCCGCACAAGACGCTCGACACATTGAGCCCCAATCCGAAGTGCTCAGCGGACTTGTTCTCACTGAAGAACGGGTCGCAACCGCGGTGAAGCGCCTCGAGGGTGAACCCCGGCCCATCGTCGGTTACAACCAGGGTGAGCACCCCCGCATCGACCATCATGTCGAACGTCACGATCGACGATGCGTGCACGCAGGCATTGCTCAGCAAGTTGTCGAGCACCTCCTCCACCAGGGGAAGATCGATGGCGAGAAGCGCGGCGGGACGACCGTCTGTCGCGGCTTTGAGGGCGGATTCCGACGCGCAGCACGTTTTGGGCGCGGGCGCGCCATCTGCCTCGGACACGGTCGGCAGCTTCAGCTCCAAGCCGCCGCCGCGCGCAGCCATCACCTCGGACACATGTCGACCCAACTCCTCACGAAGGTCGTCAAGCGCAAAAGTCTCGCGCTCGACGGGACGGTCCTCCAACTTGCTGAGACCGCCCATCGAAGTCGCATATCGCTCGAGACGTGCGACCTGGGCGGAAAGCGCGTCGAGCGCATCCTCATCCAGCGTGTCGCCGCGGCGCAGCCGCATCTGGGCCATCTCGACCGTTCCCTTGAGCACGGTGATGGGCGTGCGCAGGTCGTGCGCGAACGCCGCGTTCAGACGACGGCGCGATTCGGCCGTGCGCCATAGCTCGCGCTGGGCCTCGAGAAGCGAGGCGCGCATGTGCTCGAGCGTTTCCGACAAGCGGCCCAGCTCGCGACCGCGAACGACGCGGATGGCAAAATCCAAGTCCTGCCCGGCGATACGGTCGGCCGCACCGGCGAGCTCGGCCAACGGCCCGGCGATATGAACGCGGTAGAAATGGCGGAACGTCAGCCAGCCCAGAACGCCATAGGCAAGGACGGGCGCGGACGCGACCAGAAAACTCATGACCCACGGCATGATGCCGTCGTCTCGCTCCGGGGCGGCGTAATACGCTGTGTTGGATACTTGACCCTCGCCGAACGTTTGACCCAAATCAGCGCCGGTCATCCGGGTGAACATCTCCACCGTCTGAATGCGACCCGACCTGCTTAACGAGTCGTAGCGCGCGAGATTTTCGTACGAGATTCCGTTGTTATCCTCAAGCACTTCTTCCTGCGGATACCACTCGTTGTAATTGAGACCCCAGTCGTATAGGCGGACCTTGCCATCACGCACCATATCAGTCGTCGCCGTAACCATATCGACAGGAACATCATCACTGGGCACGCTGGCGCCGTCGGTTCCGCGCGCGCCCGTCGCAATGAACACGGCATATGGCTCGTCGCCGGGAAGAGCGAGCTCCGCGGCGGGAAGCAGCTCGCCGGCCTCCGCATCGTAAATGTACGGGCCGCTGTCGACCACGCCTCGCCGCGTCAGCCCATTGCCGATCTCAATCTCGACCTTATAAAAGTACTCGTCGTTCAACCCTGCAAATAAACTGATTCCGAGAGTTGCCAGAGCCGTTGCCACCGCGAGATACACGGCCAAATACACCGTAAACGTCACGCCGAGCGGACGCGTACGCCACCACACGCGCACGCGCTCGCGCCTGGGAAGCCGCTTCAGGGCCTCGCGCTCACGAGTGCGGGCCTCACGACGCTCGACACGCCGAGCATGACGGCGCTCCTTGCACTCATGACGATCGACATGACGCCTCCTCCGGCAATCAGCCGAGCAAAGCCATGTCCCGCCTGAACCCTTGCCACGATTTGCATCAGGATTCGGGTCCCGTCCCGCATCGCCCCTCACTTGGCCACCCACTTGTAGCCTACGCCCCACACCGTCTCGATGGGATCCTCGGCCACACCGGCGGCAGCGAGCTTGTTTCGGATGCGGCGCACATGCTCGCGCACCTGCGACGGATCGCCCGCGGCGTCCCAACCCCACACGCGCTCGTAGATGGCATCGCGGTCGAACACCTGGCCCGGCCGCTTGCTGAGCAACGCAACGATGTCGAATTCGAGCTTGGTGAGGTCGACGTATGCGCGAGAGGGCGCGTCTCCCCCAGCTGCCAGCGGCCCGGCAGCGCGCTCCGTAGCCCCGTCCCCCGGCTCACCAGCACCGGGTCGCACCTCAACCGTGCGCCGTCCGTAATCGATGGTGAGTTCTTGGAAGAATCGGACAGCGTTCTCGCGCTCACGCACACGGCCCTCGCGCGCCATATGCGCGGCAACACGCCGGCCGAGCACCTCAAGCGAGAACGGCTTCATCACGTAGTCATCGGCGCCGGCGGCAAAGCCGTCGAGTTGGTCGACGTCCTCGATGCGCGCGGTGAGGAAGATGATCGGGCAACTCAGGTGCTCGCGCACGCGGCGGCACACCTCGAAACCGTCCATGCCCGGCATGTTCACGTCGAGCAGCATGATGTCGGGGGCGACGCCCGCCGAAGCGGCAGCGAGCGCCTCAGCCCCGCTATTCGCGCACACGACCTCGTAGCCCTCCATGCGGAAATACTCCGCGAGCATATTCGCGATATCGACCTCGTCGTCGACAACCAACATGCGCATAGTGCAGTCCCCCATCTTCGCCGAAATCTCAGCTCAAAGCATCGTCTCGTCAGCCCAAAGCATCATCCCGCCGGCTCAAAGCATCATCCCGCCGTTTCCCTTTCGCTATTTTCCTCCATACCTGTCTATGATTTGTCGATACAGGTAAGATGCCTCCCCTTGGGAGGATGTGAACGATTGGAGGCTATGAACGATTGCGAAGATTGCATTCATTGGACTTGAAACGTTTTCCCAGGTAGAGAGCTGTACAAAAAAGGAGCTTATGAACGAACCGTTCATAAGCTCCTTTTTCTGCTGGCGAAATCGTTCACATCCTCAAAGAACGCGGCGGGCAGCCCGCCACTTCGCCAGGCGCCGCGGCCACTTCGCCAGGCGCCGCGGCCGCAACGCCATCAAACACTGGCGCCGCCCCGGGCAAGCCGTCGGGAATTCCCCTACTTCAGCTCCGGCCAGAACTCCTTGTTGGCCTCGATCATCTCGTCGAGAACCTCCTTGGCGACCGTCATCGACGGGACCGTCTTGTTGAGCGTGAACGCCTGGAGCGCCTTCTCGTACGACCCCTCGATGCACGCCTGAACCACGAGCTTCTCGGAATTGAGCTGCTGCATCATAAGGCCCTGCTGGAACAGCGGGATGTTGTCGCGGGAGATGACCTCGGGGCCGTTCTTGCCGATATACGCGGGAAGTTCGACCATCGCGTCATAAGGCATGTTCGGGATCGCGCCGCGGTTCTGGCAAATCACCAGGAAGCGCGCCTTCGTGTCGTTCTTGAGCGCGACGGCCAGATCGGCGATCCAGTCGCCGTGGCTGCCGGCGTAGAACGTGCTCTCGTCGATCTCGCCCGTGGCCTCATAGCGGTCAATGCCGGCGAACAGGTTGTGCTCGCGCGTCTCCTCCACCTCGTTGGCGCGCGTACGCTCGGGGTTGGAATGCTCGACGAACTCCTTCTGCTGCAGGTAGTAATTGAGATACGTGTTGGGCAGGTACTCCGGGAAGAGCTCCATGATCTCGTAAACGCCCTTCCAGACGTAATACCAGCTGCCCTTCGTGTGGCGGTTCTGCTTGCTCTCGTCCTCGTTGTCGGTGTTGGACTTCATGAGGGAGCTCATGCCCTTGAGATAGCTGCTGGGGAGCAGGATCTCATGCTCCTTGATGTACTCGCGCAGCTGCGGCAGCACCTCCTCGCCCTTGTGGCGGATGCTGGTGAACCAACCGAAGTGGTTGAGGCCGAAGTAGTCGTACTCGACGTCCTTCTTGTCGATCTCGAGCGCGGCGCACACGAGGTCGATGATGGCGATGGGCATATCGCAGATGTTGATGATTCGGGCGTTCGGGCGCATCACGCGGCACGCCTCGGACACGATCGCGGCGGGGTTGGAGTAGTTGAGGATCCAATACGTGGGCTTGGCGTACTTCTCCACATCATCGATGAGCTCGACCATGGGGAAGATGGTGCGCATGCCGTAAGCGAGACCGCCGCAACCGCAGGTCTCCTGGCCGACGCAGCCATGGCGCAGCGGAATCTTCTCGTCCTGCTCGCGCATGGCGTAGCCGCCCACGCGCATCTGGGCGAAGACGAAGTCGGCGTCGGAGAAGGCGGTCTTCTTATCGGTGGTGACCGTCAACTTGATGTCCAGGCCGAGGTCCTCGTGCAAGATCCAGTCGACGAGCACGCCAACCTTGCGCTGGCGCTCCTCGTTGATGTCGTACAGGCGGATCTCCTCAACCTCGAGCTCCTCTTTGCGCAGCGCGATGGACTTGACGATACCGGGAGTGAAGGTGGAGCCGCCGCCGGCGAGGGTGATGATCATGGTGCATCCTTTCTCATGCGTGAAACGAAAAATGCGCTTGCCCATGTCTGAAACGGCGCGGAATCGCCGCGCGATACGCGTCGCGGGACCGTGCTGACGGGGGGGCCGGACGGGCTTGCGCGCCCGGCCCCGGTACGAGGCCGACGTGAAGGGGATCGGGACCGCCGTCGAACGCATCGCGCTCGACGCGCCATCCCAAGAGCCCCTCATTTGCGGGCCTACATGTTCTCGAGGGCCTCCTCGACCTGGCCGCGGACCTTTGCGACCTCCATGCCGAAGATAATCTGGATGTCGTTGCCGTTGCGAACGATGCCGCTGTTCTTCATGTGATTGATGAGGTCCTCATCGATGAGGGACTCGTCGGCGACGTTCACGCGCAGGCGGGTGAAGCAGTTCTCGGTGGACTGGATGTTCGCCTTACCGCCCAGGCCTGCGATCAGATCGAGCACAGGGTCGCCGGCGTCGGGAGCGGCAGCAACCTTGTCAGCGGACGCAGCTGCCTCGTCAGCGGGAGCGGCGGCCTCCGTCACAGTGGAAGGCTCGACGTCGTCCTCCTCGCCCTCGCGACCAGGGGTATGCAGGTGCAGCTTCTTGATGAGCACCGTGAAGACCACGAAGTACAGGGCAGCGTTGATGACGCCGAGGACGATCATGAGCGGCCAGTTGGTCTTCTCGACGCCGAGCACCAGATTGGAGACGACGATGTTGATGATACCGCCGGCGGTCGCCGCAGGGATGTTCAGAACCTTGAGCAAGACGAGGCTGATGCCGGACAGCACGGCGTGGACCACGAACAGCACGGGAGCGGCGAACACGAACAGGAAGTCCATCGGCTCGGTGATGCAGGTGAGGATCGCGGTGATGATGAGCGGGAGGATGATGGCGCGGGTCTTGTCGCGATTGCGCTTGTAGGAGGTCACGATGAACGCCGTGCCGATACCCAGATAGGGCCACAAGTTGTTGAAGGTGTAGCTATTGAAGTAGGTGCTCGCGGAGAACGGCTGACCGACCATGGCCATCTCGGCGACGCGAATCGGATAGGCGCCGGCGATAACCGTATCGCCCAGGGCGAGCGTGCCGCCCACATCGGAGAACTGGAAGGGCGTGTAAATGAGATGGTGCAGGCCGAGCGGGACGAGCAGCTTGTTAAGCATGCCGTACAAGAACAGGCCGATGTTGCCACTCTCCTGGATCATTCCGGCGAGCGAGGCGATACCGCCCTGCACGGGAGGCCAAGCATAGCAAGCGGCCACACCGAGAAGCAGGGAGATGCAGATCATGATCAGGAACGGGAAGCGGACGCCCGAGAACATGGAAAGGGCGATCGGGAACTGCTTACCGCCGAACTTGTTGAAGACCCAGCCGGCGATACAGCCCAGAATGATGCCGCCGAAGACGCCCATATCGAGCACCTGGATGCCCAGGACCTCGCTCTGACCGGTGCCGACCAACCCGAGCTGCGTGGGCTCGGCGAGCATGCCGAGTGCCTCGAGGGTGATGTTGTTGGCATTCAGGAACAGGAAGAAGGACATGAGACCGATGAGCGTCGCATGGCCCTTGTCCTTCTTGGCCATCGCGCCGGCGATACCAGCGCAGAAAATCACCGCGAGATTGTTCACGATGAACATCAAGCTGTTGTAGATGATCTTGCCCATGGTGGCAAAGAACGGCAGCTGCAGGAAGGGAACCATCGAGGTGATGGTCTGATTGGTAAGGAGGATTCCCAAGATCAGCACGGTGCCCGCCACGGACAGGTACATCAGCGGCTGGACGATTGACTTGGAAAACACCTCCAGCGAACTCTTCAGCTTATTTGCCATTGCCTTACGCTCCTTTCTGTTGGTCGCCCGCTGCGACAGACGACTCCCCCGACGCGTCCGTATGCGGGGCGTGTACGAGATTCGCGATGTGGTACACCAGATATCCCTTCTCGGCATCGCTCACGACGCAGCCATACTCCTGCTCGATATGCGCGCCGATGCGCTCGGTGCACTCAAGCGCATCAGGGTACTGGTCTTTACCCAAGTGGAATAGGAAGGTGTCCTCGGACTGCGCGATGCTCTTGTCGAGCACGCGCTGGGAGAAGAACTGAAGGTGGCGCAAAAAACGCTCGTATTGGACGCTACCCTCGTCGTACGTGAGCCCAAAAGTTTCGGCCACGGTATCGAGGATGCCGTTGATCATCTTGATTGAAAGCACCAAATGGTCGGCACGTTGCTTCATCGTCGCATTCACTATGTGCAAGGCGATGAAACCCACCTCCGCCTCGGAGATCTCGATGCCAAGATGGCCGCGAATGATCTCCCGTGCTTTGAGAGCGAGCTCAAATTCGCGCCCATAGAAGCGCTTGATCTCGAAGAGGAGAGGGTTGTCGCATACAATGCCCGCCTGCTCGCGCTCAAGGGCCATGGAGATATGGTCGGTTAGAGCGATGAGAACGTTGTCATCGATAACGGAATCGGATTCGCGGCGAAGCATCGAAACGATGTCCTCGGCGATGAGCAGGTACTCGCTCGGAATGCCTTTGATGAGGCGCTCGAGACGTGAAAGCTGCGTGGGGTCATCGAGGGTGAAGACCTTTTCGAAGGACGCCGAATCGACCACATCTCCGCGCTTGCGACCAAAGGCGATACCTTTGCCTACGGCGATGCGCTCGGTTCCCGCATCGTCGACCATCACGACATTGTTGTTGTAGACACGCTTGATATACACGGCTGTGACCTCGGTTCGAGCAACCGGCTAGCGAATCAGGGAGAGGGCGACGTCGCCGCGCGAGACGGCGCCAGCAGGGCACTTGGCCAATGAGAGGTCCGAACCAAGCTCGGTGACGACCATCATCGTCGTGTCCTCGAAACCGGCGGCCGCGATCTTCTCTCGATCAAACTCAACGAGAATCTGGCCCGCCTCGACGCGATCGCCCTGAGCGATGCGAGCGATAAAGCCATCGCCCTTCATGTCGACCGTATCGATGCCGATATGAAGCATGACTCCCATGCCGGCTTCGTCCTTGATAGCGAGCGCGTGGCCCGTCGGGAACAAGGCCTCCACCGTTCCGGAAATAGGCGCGACGAGGACACCCTCGCTCGGCACGATGGCGATACCGTCGCCCATGGCCTTGCCCGCAAAGACGGGATCGTTCACCTCAGAGATGTCCATCACGGTGCCGGATACTGGGCAGAGAACCGTCGCAACGGGGGCTGCCTGAGGGGAGGCTTCGGCCGTGCGACCGTCCTCAGTCGCCGACTGCTCGACCTCAGATGTCTTACCGCCAAACAAGTTCGAAAGGAAACCCATTTCGTAATCACTCCTCGTGTTGCCGCATCGCGGCATGAAAAAAGACCGGACCGAAACTGTGCGGTTGCGCAAGAATACCGCCACTGGGCGGCGCTTGGCACTGCAAGAGTTTGGTCAGGCCCACGAAGCGCGTCGAGGTAACCTTCCTCATTTCTTGTTGCGGTTTGAAGTATAAGAATCCCCCGCGAGCCGCGTCAAGCCGCAGCACCGAGATGGGGCCTTCGTGCAACCGTGAACGGTAGCCATTTTATGGTAAACGGTCGTTCGTTTGCAGAACCGCATTCAAAAGATCGGACCGGAGGCCCTTCTTGGCTCCTTGGGAGCCGCAGGCTGACAAGCCCTCAACGAAGCAACGCGACGCGACGCGCAGCCATCAGGAACCATGTGCGGTTGAAACCCGTGCGCAGACGAGAGCTTATGAACGACTGAAGGATATGAACGATTGCGAAAATCGCACTCATGAGTCCATGACGTTTTCCCAGGTAGAGAGCTGTACAAAAATGGAGCTTATGAACGAATCGCTCATAAGCTCCTATTTCTGCCGGCAAAATCGTTCATATCCTCAAGGGACATGGCGGCACGACGGCGATGCCGCGCGGAAACGCGATGCAACGTCCTGCTACTCGGCGGCAGCGCCACCGAAGACGGCGCCCTCGACATCATCATGCGCGACAACAGACGCACCCTCGGTATCGATCGGGCCGAAATCCTCGGCCCCGCACTCGGCGCCGTTCGCCGCGGCACCCGAACTAGCACCGGTCTCATCGCCCGCACCGGCCTCCCCGCGCAGACTGCCAACCAGGCTTGCGAGCGCGGCAACCGTGCCCGGGAAATCCGGCGGCGTCTGATCGGCGTGCAGATACGCCCAATTCATCATGAAGGAGGCGGAGGAGAGCGCGCCGACGGCGAGCGCGTCGTCGGGGCAGGAGATCTCAACGTCAAACAGGCGGTCGTCGCCCATCACGCCACGCGTGCGACCGCTGGAAATGCCGCCGGCGAGCCCCGTCTCGTTCATGATCTCGACAGTCAGGTGCTCGAGCAGGTGGGCAAGCTCCGTATGACCCATGCAGTCCTGGAACTTGGAGCCAGCATCGCCCAGGCACATATGCTCGGCGATGGCGGGGGCGAGATAATACACGCGGGCGGTCGCCTCAACGTCCTCAGACGTCATGAGGGGCATGCCAGGGTTCACAAGCACGCGGGCGGTCAGCTTCTTGGGTCCCACCGTGACCTTGAGAATGTTGAACAAATCGGCCATGGCCCTACCTTTCTCATCGGCGCCCGAACGGCGCTGATCGACTACATCGCTACGGAGCGACATCCGCACACCTCGCGCACGCGCTCGCTTAGCATCCGGGTGCCAGCGCGGCTCACTCGCCTTGCGACTCGCGCCCCGCCGGAGACGCGTCGCCCCTACTCGCTCTTCTCGGGCTGGTACTCCGGCGTGAGATCATCCGGCGAGATGTTCGCGCCCGCGCGCACCGAACGGGAGCGCGTGGCGTTCTCCTGCACGTGCTCGCGAATCGCGCGTTCGACTCCGGATCGAACGTCCGCGGCGCGCTCCTCCTCGGAGGGCCTGGGCTCCTCGAGAGGTGCAATCACGCGGATGAGCGAGATGCGCTGCCCGCGCATGGACTGCACCTTGAACTTGTACCCATCGGACTCGAAAACCTCGCCGATATCGGGCAGGGAGTCGCACAGATCGAGGATCCAGCCGGCGATGGTCTCGTACTCGTCGCTCTCCTCGATGGGCCAGCCGAGCTCGATCGCGTCATCGCACGGGAAGCGTCCATCGACCAGCCACTCGCGCTTGGACAGACGCGTGAGGTACTTGTTGTCGGGGTCGAACTCGTCCTCGATCTCGCCGACGATCTCCTCGACGATGTCCTCGATGGTGATGATGCCGGCAGTGCCGCCATATTCATCGACCACCACGACGATCTGATCGTGCGCCGTCTGCATCTCGGAGAGCAGCGGCAGGATGTCCTTGGTGTCGGGGATAAAGGTGGCGTCGCGCATGAACTCGGACACGGGGCGATCGCCCTCGCCACCCATGGCGGGGCCGATCAGGTCCTTGATGTGGGCGATGCCGACCACGCCGTCCTGGTCCTCGTGAAACACCGGCATACGTGAGAAGCCTGTCTGGCGCATGAGGTTCATGACCTCGGTGACCGTCTGGATATCCTCGGCCATGGTCACGTCGACGCGCGGCACCATGACCTCGCGCGCGGAGGCGTCACCCAGGTCGAACACCTCATGGATGATGCGCTTCTCCTCGTCGAGCAGGGTGTCCTGCTCGTTGATCATGTAGCGGATCTCCTCCTCGGAGACGTTCTGACGGTCGTCGGCGTTCTTGATGCGCAAGACGCGAGCGAGGCCGTCGGCGGAAGCCTGCGTCAGCCAGACGAGCGGGCGAGCGATCTTCTGGAACACCGTGAGCGGCTTGGCGACACGCTTGGCCATGCCCTCGGCATCGGCCAGGGCGATGCGTTTGGGAACAAGCTCGCCCACGACGATCGAGAGGTAAGACACGGCGAGCGTGATGAATACGGGCGCGAGACCGGGGGCGACCATGGTCAGCGCATCGATACCGAAGCTCGACAGCCACTGCGCGAGCGGGTCGGACAGGCTCGTCGAGGCGACCGCGGAAGACGCAAAGCCCACGAGCGTGATCGCGACCTGGATGGTGGCGAGGAAGTTGCCGGAATTGGCCGCGAGCTCAGCGGCTCGGGCGGCGCGGCGGTCGCCTCCTTCCGCCTCGTGTTCGAGCACGGCGCGCTTGGCCGTGGTGAGGGCCATCTCCGACATGGAGAAATAGCCGTTGACGATGGTAAGGATGAGTGTGGTGATGATACTGATGGTGATGTCCATGGGGACGGGTTCAAACCTCCTGGGTAGGTGTATGGCGCGAGCAATGTGTAATTGGGGACGGGCGCGAATTACACATCGCACGATGTACGCAAATCGATGTGTAATGTGCACCCGTCCCTCATTACACATCCGAGGATTTACGCACCAGAAGCTAAATCACGAAGAGGACCACCGCCAAGAATTGCAGCACGCTGCCGGCAAGAACCCACAGGTGGAAAATACTGTGCATATAGCGAATCTTCTTGAGAACGTAGAACACCGCTCCGACGGTGTAGCACACGCCGCCCGCGGCAAGCAGCACGAGCGCGGTGGGATGCAGCGCGGCGACGAGCTGCGGCAAGCGGAAGACGACGAGCCAGCCCATCGCGACGTAGATTACGGCGGTGAGCCAATGGGGCTGGCGCTCGCGCATGAACGCCTCGAACAGCACGCCCGCGATTGCGATCGCCCACACGGCGATGCACAGCGGGATACCGCCGGCATCGGCCAGCGTGATGAGGCAAAACGGGGTGTACGTGCCCGCGATGAGCAGGTAAATGCAGCTATGGTCGATCACGCGAAAGACGCACTTGGCAGCCGGGGCGGCAATGGCGTGATACAGCGTCGATGCAAGATATTCGAGAATGAGCGCGACGCCGAAGATGATCGCACTGGCGAGCGACGCCGGATGAGCCCCGTCCACGGCCGCCTTCACGACCATGACGACGAGCGCGGCGATGCCGAGGGCGGCGCCTATGCCGTGCGTGATGGAGTTCGCGATCTCCTCGCCCAGCGTATACTGGGGCACCAAGTGACGCTTGACCGTGCGAGCCGCTGCCTTGACCGGCGCTCCGACGGTGGCGACCGCCTCGACGGTGGCGACCGCCTCCTTTGCGGTCGAACCGGCGGCATGCAGCAAGCGCTGCGCCCGCGACGTCGCGTCGGCGCGCGCTATGGGAACAGGGACAGCCGCGACATCGGGTCGCGGCGAGGGACTGTCGCTCGCGTCAGGCATGGTCTCAGATCGTCCTCCAAAAATAGCTACACTGCTCGTTACTATAACAAAATGACGTGGTACGCGCGAGGAAGCGCACCACGTCACCCATGTCTATGAAGACTCGTCACAACCCGCGCGCGGGAGCTACGGCGGCTCATCACGCCAGGCCGAGCTGCTTTTTAACACCGGTCGCACGCCTGCGGCTGACCGGGATGCTCGCATCCGTCCGGCCGAGCTTGAGCTGCATGAGACCGCTCGGCTTGAGCACCTCGACATCGCGGACGTCGTCGATATTCACCAGGAAGCTGCGGTGCACACGTAGGAACCCCTCGTTCGCCAGACGGCGCTCCAAAACCGAGATGGAATCATTGACCAGGTAGGTGCCGGTCTCCGTATGAGCGGAGGCGTAATCGGCACGAGCCTCGATATAGGCGATGTCGGTCACGGGGATGTAGGTGCGCTTGCCGTTGCGCTCGCCCTGGATGCGGCGCACGGGCTCAGCCACCGCCGGCCGGCGGGCGTTGAGGGCGTTCTCGACCTTGTCGAGCGCCTTCTCAAGTCGGTCCTGCTCAACCGGCTTGAGCACGTAGTCCGCCGCGTCGAGCTCGAACGCCTCTGCCGCGTACTCGGAAAACGCCGTCACAAACACGATCACCGGGGGCTTCTTCAGCTTTTGCAGCGTATCTGCGAGCTGAACGCCGCTCGTGCCGGGCATCTGAATGTCGAGGAACAACACCTCGGGGCCAAAGGCCAAAATCTTCTCGACCGCCTCCGTCGCCCCGCCGGCCTCCTCGATGCGTCCGATGCGGCCGTCCTGCTTGAGCAGGTAGTTCAACTCAGCGCGAATCGGCGGCTCGTCATCGACAATCAAAACACGCCATGCCTGGTCGGCCATGCCATCTCCCTTGTCCCATGGGCTCTGCGCCCAACACGCCATCCAATCAAATCGGCCGCGACGCGCAACCGTATGTCGCACATGTCAGGGCCTTAGTGTAACGCGGGCGCAGGGCACGGCACGCCCGCATCGGCCCGCAAGGCGCGCTGCGCCGCGGACCGAATCGCCGTCATCTGGCAGAGGGAAGCGCCGTCCCCTCCGGCTCGTGAGGCTCGCCGATCAGGTCCACCGTCACGCGCGTTCCCACGCCCTCCTGCGATTCGACGTGGATGCCCGATTCCGCGCCGAAGAAGAAGTGTATGCGCATGAGCACGTTGACGAGGGCCAAACCGCCGCCGCGCTTGAGCGAGCCGTCCGCCGTAGTGGGAGCGTCCCTCCTGCTCATGGACTCGAGCTTGGCCTCGACGCACTCGCCGTCCTCCTCGGTGCAACCACACGGGCACGTATCGTCCTCATCGCGCTTCACGTCGAGCAGGTGGGCGAGCGTCTCCTCGTTCATGCCGATGCCATCGTCCTCGACAACGATCTGGATACCGTCATCCGTCTCAAGGGAGGAAAGCTTGATGGACAACGGCTCGACCTCGCGCATCGCATGCTTGATGCAGTTCTCGAGCAGCGGCTGCAAGATGAACGGCGGGACGCGGCAATCGAGGGTGAACGGGTCGAAGTCGACTGAAAGCTTGAGACGGCCGTCGCCGTAACGCGCCTGCATGAGGTTGATGTAGCGCATGCCCTGATCGAGCTCGTTCTCGAGCGAGGTAAGCGCATCGGAGTTCGACAGCGTCTGGCGATAGTAGTTCGAGAAGTCGATGAGCAGCGAGCGCGCCTTCTCCGGCTCCGTTCGCACCAGCGACACGATGGTGCCGATGGTGTTGAACAGGAAGTGCGGATCGACCTGGGACTGCAGCGCACGCAGCTCCATGCGGGCGCTCAAATCCTCCTGGCGCTCAAGCTCGAAGCTCGCCAGCTGCGTGGAGATCAGCTCGGCAAAGCCCGTGGCGAGCGCGGTTTGACGCGCATCGATGTCGCTGTAGCGCGGATAGTACAGCTCGAAGGTCCCCATGCAACGGTCGCGGACGATGAGCGGGGCTGTGATGCCGGCCTGCAGGCGCGGGAAGAAATACGGCTCATCGGGACCGCTTGTCTCGCGCGCGAAAACCTCCATGCGCTCGTTCTCGATGACGCGCAGCGTGCTCTCGAGAACGACCGGCGTGCCCGTGGGGCAGCGGTCTGAATCCTCACCCCAACTCGCGACGACCGCCGTGCCGTCGGTGATACAGATCGCCGAGGCCAGGGTCTCGGGCAGGATCAGCTTGCACGCGCCCAGGGTCGCCTCGGGCACCAGACCGTGACGGGTGTAAGCGAAGATCTTGCTCGCGATGCCGAGTGTTCGGTCGGTCGCGGAGAGCGAGAAGTCATCGGGCGCGACGAACACATACGCAAAGAAGAAACACAGCAAGACGAGGCCGGCGATGGTGATAACCGCGGGGACCGGGTTGGGGTTGGTCACGAATTCGAGGGCCAGCAGGCCGAGCAACATCGGGACGCACAGGATGAGGCCGCGCAGCGCCCAACTCTGGGCGACGCGGAAGAATTTCGTCTGATTCCAACGGGCAAACGGCCGCCGCACGCAAACACCTACCTTTTTGACATTCATCACACGTGCTCCATGATACCAATCGGCCGAAAAAAGCGCCCACCCCGAATAGCGGGATGGGCGCTCGTGTCGTCCCCCTGGAGCGGCGCCCTGCCCCGCCCCGGGTAAACGTGGGGGCTCCCCGGCCCCTCCACGACGCCGCTTCCCTATCTATTGCGAAGCCGCTGCGCCTGGAGGCAGAGCCGAGGAGCCCTATGGGAGTAACTCAGTTACTCGGAGTACTTGTTGCCCTCACCGAAGGTACCGGCGTCGACAATCCAGCCGTCCTTCATGACGACGTCCATGTTGTCAACGTTGAGGGTGTGGATGTCAGCGGCGACATCGCCGTTGACGACCAGCAGGTCGGCGCACTTACCGGCCTCGAGGGAACCGGTCTCGTCCTCGATGTGGCACATCTTGGCACCGTTCAAGGTGGCGCAGGTGATGGTCTCGACCGGGGTGAAGCCGATCTTGTCCACGAACTCGTACATCTCCTCGATGGAGCAGGTGC
>ERZ834859.943-NODE-943-length-36108-cov-4.923224_pt1 | contig 36108 bp, 19 predicted proteins | sample MGYA00519947_ERZ834859 | MGnify/ENA primary metagenome ERZ834859 (study PRJEB31850, sample SAMEA3708763) | human gut metagenome | biome: human gut; feature: human-associated habitat; material: faeces | place: China | collected 2014 ...
TGGCCGCGTCGTCGTAGATCGGCGCGCCGAGGAAGATGATGCGGTCCATCATCAGCCGCGAGAAGACGTCCATCGTGGCGATATTCAGCTGACGCTCTTCGATGATCGTAGGCGACACATAGGCGCCGCTGACCGACTGGAAATCGTGCAGTTTCAGCGAACTGATCCCGCAGTGTTTCCGTGCGTATTTTTCAAATTCTGACATAATAAATTATCGTAATTGTTATCGTTCGTTATCGTTTGTCGCTATCGCTATCGTTTTTACCGCCGGCCGGCAGCCCGGCATCTCTTATTCGCGGCCCACGGCCGGCTCCGGGCGGGAGCTGCGGGCGGCGGACTGTCGCCGAAACGGCGTTTAAAGCTGTATATCGTCAAACAAAAGGACTTTGCAAACATCACGCCTGCAAAGTCCAAAGATAATCTTTTTTCGGCAAATACTAAAGCGCCTTGGCCAATTTGGCGAAATCGTCGGCAGATACGGCTTTTTCCGTCACCTTGATCTTCGACTTCACATCCTCCACGACCTTCACTTCGTACAGCTTCTCGTAGATCTTCTGTCCCTGATCCTTGTCGGCGAGGATCTTCTCGGCATAGCCGGCCAGCATATCTTCGGGAGCCGACGGCATGCCGTACTGCGCGAACTGCGCGGCGGCCAGCGCCTTGGCTTCCGCGAGCGCCTCGTCCTTGGTCACCGTGATATTGTCCTGCTTGATGAAGTGCTTCTGCAGGTAGTTCCACGTGAACATCTTCAGGAACTGTCGAAGTCCTTGTCGATGTCCTCCATCGAGAATTTGCCTTCGTTGATCGTATACAGCCAGCGTTTGAGGAACGCTTCGGGCATCTTCAGACCGGCTTTCTGCACCAGATAGTCGCGCAGCTGGAGCGTGAAGAGGTAGTCGCTTTCGCGGCGCAGCTCCGGCTCGATGCGCGCGTCGATGAACTTGTCCAGTCCGGCCTCGTCCTTCACCTCGCCACCGGGGAATGCCGTCTTGAAGAACTCCTCGTTCAGCTCAGGTTCGGCGAACTTGCGGATCTTGGTGATTTCGAGCGTGAATTCGGGTTTGATGCCTTCCAGCTCGTTCTCCTTGACCTGCAGCACGGCGGCGCGCTGCGACGGGTTCTTGTAGAGTTCGTTGACGTTGACTTCGGTCTTGAAACCCACCTTCTTGCCGATGAAAGGCTTGCGCTCCTCCTCCGACATCGAGATCAGGCCCACGTAAGCGTCCGCCACGTTCATCTCGCCGTTGTCGAGCGTGACCGACAGCGCCTCGTCCGAAGTCACCTCGTCGGCATCGACCAGACGGCCGTACTGACGCAGGTAGTTGGCGCGGTAGTCGTCGTGCATCTTCTTGTCCACCTTGATCTTGCTGTAGGTCAGCTTATCCTTATCCGAAAGTTCGAGTTTTATCTCAGGAGCCTCGCCGATTTCGAACACGAATTCGAACTCCTTGCCGTTCTCGAAATCGAAATCGCCCTGCTCCTCCGAAGGAATCACGTCGCCCAAGTAGTCGATGTTCTCCTTCTGGAGATACTCGAACACCGAGTTCGAGGCGGTGCGGTAGGCCTGCTCGGCCAGTACGCCCTTGCCGTACATCTTCTTGACGAGGCCCATGGGCACCATGCCGGGGCGGAAACCGGGAATATTGGCCTTGCGCCTGTATTCGCGCAACTCTTTCTCGACGGCTTGGCCGTAATCCTCTTCGCCCACCGTTACCTTGAGCAGCGAATTGTTCTCTTCGCGTTGTTCTCTTACGATCTTCATAATGAATGCTTTCTATATTGTTGTTGTCTTATTTCCGAAATCGGCCCGCAAAGATAGCGATTTTCGCGGACAAACCAATATTTTTTCTAAAATATAGTGTATTGCAACCGCCGGCGGCAAACTCCGCAAAGGCTGTTTTCGGGAAATGCGCAGGCATCCGAAAACGCGGGTAAACGCAAAGATAGTCAAAAAATTCGTCATATGGCGGGTTTTTCCTATCTTTGCGGAGGATAAACCTCCGCTCAGACAGGCGGCGTCCGGCCCGGCCGAATAAATTCGCTTCCGTTTCCGGCTCGCGCTGTCTTTGCTGACGAATTCACAAGAAAGAGATGAGAAAGTTCGCTACCGTTCTGCTGTCGGGACTGCTGCTGGCTTCGTGCGGCGGCAATCAGGTCCGGGCCAAACGCCCCGCGGCGCCGGCGGAACCCAAGGAATACACCTACGGCGTCCGGGCGGTCCACCCGCACCCGGCGACCAGCTATACGCAGGGCCTGCAATACGCCGACGGCCGTTTGTGGGAAGGCACGGGCCAGCACGGCGAATCGGTCGTGCAGACGCTCGACCTCGCGACGGGCCGCGCGGAGGTCTTCGCACGTCTTCCCAAGGAGGACTTCGGCGAAGGGATCGCCCTCTTGGACGGCAAGGTCTACCAGCTCACGTGGCAGTCGAACAAAGCCTATGTCTACGACGCCCGGACGGGAGAGAAAATCAGGGAGTTCCGCTATCCCGGCGAGGGCTGGGGCCTCACGACCGACGGGAAGAAGCTCTACATGTCGGACGGCACGGCAAACATCTACACGCTCGACCCGGCCACCTTCAAACGCGAAAAGCGTACCACGGTGACGCTCCGGGGCGAGACGCTCAACTTCCTCAACGAGCTGGAGTGGATCGACGGCAAGATATGGGCCAACGTCTACACCACCGACCAAATCGTCATCATCGACCCGGCGACGGGCGCGGTGGAGGGGATCGTCGATCTGACGGGGCTGCTGCCCGAAGAGGACGTGACTCCGGCGACCGACGTGCTCAACGGCATCGCATACGACGCGGCCGGAGGGCGCATCTTCGTCACGGGCAAGAACTGGAACAAACTGTTTGAAATCGAAATCAGAGAGAAATAAATGGCCGACATATACGAACAACTCGAATCCTGCATCCTGCTGCTCGACGGCGGTTTCGGCACCATGGTCCAGCAGTACGGACTGACAGAAGAGGACTACCGGGGCGAACGGTTCCGCGAGTGGCCCGCGCTGCTCAAGGGGTGCAACGACCTGCTGGCCCTGACGCGGCCCGAAGCGGTGCGCGAAATCCACGTCAAATACCTGCAGGCGGGGGCCGACATCATCGAAACCGACTCGTTCAACGCCAACGCCGTATCGCTGGCCGATTACGGACTGGAGGCGTATGCCTACGAAATGTCGCGAGCGGCGGCGGCCGTGGCCCGCAGCGCGGCCGACGAATTTACGGCCCGCAACCCGCAGAAACCCCGCTTCGTGGCGGGTTCGATGGGGCCCACCAACCGCACGGCCTCGATGTCGGCCGACGTGGCGAACCCCGCGGCCCGCGAAGTGACTTTCGCACAACTCGTCGAAGCCTACACCGATCAGGCGCGGGGACTGCTGGACGGCGGAGCCGACATCCTGCTGGTCGAGACCATCTTCGACACGCTCAACGCCAAGGCGGCCCTCTACGCGATCGACGCGCTGGCCGAAAAACTCGGCCGCACGATCCGCGTCATGGCGTCGGGCACGCTGGCCGACGCCAGCGGCCGCACCCTCTCGGGACAGACCGTCGAGGCCTTCTGCACCTCGCTGTCGCACGCGCAGCTGCTCTCCCTCGGCCTGAACTGCGCCTACGGAGCCAAACAGCTGCTGCCCTACCTCGAACGGCTGGCCGAAACGGCCCCGTTCCGTATCTCGGCGCACCCCAACGCCGGACTTCCCAACGTCATGGGCGGCTACGACGAGACCCCGGAGATGTTCGCCGAGGACGTGGGCGAATACATGCGCCGCGGACTGGTCAATATCGTCGGCGGATGCTGCGGCACGACGCCCGCGCATATCTTCGAACTTTCGAAAATCGCCTGCAACTATGCCCCGCGCCCCGTTCCGGCGCCGCGCCGCGTCACGACGCTGAGCGGACTGGAGCCGCTGCGCATCGCGCCCGAAACCAATTTCGTCAACGTCGGCGAGCGCACCAACGTCGCAGGCTCGGCCAAATTCGCCCGCCTGATCCGCGAGGGCAATTACGAAGAGGCCCTGTCGGTAGCCCGTGCGCAGGTCGATGCGGGGGCGCAGATCGTCGACGTCTGCATGGACGACGGCATGATCGACGGCGTCGAAGCCATGCGCACATTCCTCAACCTGATGGCCTCGGAGCCGGAAATCGCCCGCGTGCCGACGATGATCGACTCCTCGAAATGGGAGGTGCTCGCGGCGGGTCTGGAGGTCACGCAGGGCAAGGCCGTGGTCAATTCGATCTCGCTCAAGGAGGGCGAAGCCGAATTCCTGCGCCGCGCACGGGAGATACACCGCTACGGAGCCGCCGCGGTGGTGATGCTCTTCGACGAGCAGGGACAGGCCGACACCTGCGAGCGCAAGATCGAGGTGGCCTCACGCGCCTACCGCCTGCTGACCGACGCGGGATTCCCCGCCGAAGACATCATCTTCGACCCCAACATACTGGCCGTGGCGACGGGAATTCCCGAACACGACGGCTACGCCAAAGCCTTTATCGACGCGACGCGCTGGATCAAGGAAAACCTGCCTTACGCAAAGGTGTCGGGCGGCGTGTCGAACCTCTCGTTCGCCTTCCGCGGCAACAACGCCGTGCGCGAAGCGATGCACTCGGCGTTCCTCTACCACGCCATCCGCGCGGGCATGGACATGGGCATCGTCAACCCGCAAATGGTGAAGATATACAGCGAGATCGAACCCGAACTGCTCCAACGCGTCGAGGACGTGATCCTCTGCCGCCGGGCCGACGCCGCCGAACGGCTCACCGAATATGCGCAGCAGGTGCGCACCACGGCCGAAACCCAGCCGCAGGCCCCCGACGCATGGCGCGCGGGAACGCTCGCCGAGCGGATCGGCCACGCCATGCTCAAGGGCGTAGCGGACTACATCGAGCAGGACGCGCTGGAGGGCTACGAAGCCCTCGGAACGCCGATGGCCGTGATCGACACGCTGCTGATGCCCGCCATGGAGCGGGTCGGCACGCTCTTCGGCGAGGGTAAGATGTTCCTGCCGCAGGTCGTGAAGACCGCCCGCGTGATGAAGCGCGCCGTAGCGGCCCTGACCCCCTACATCGAGCAAGGCGGCGCCCAGACCCCGCACAACGCGGGCAAGGTGCTGATCGCCACGGTCAAAGGCGACGTACACGACATCGGCAAGAATATCGTGGCAGTCGTGATGGCCTGCAACGGATACGAGATAAAGGACCTCGGCGTGATGGTCGAGTCGCAGCGGATCGTCGAAGAGGCCGTAGCGTGGGGCGCCGACTGCATCTGCCTGAGCGGCCTGATCACCCCGTCGCTCGACGAGATGGCCCACGTCTGCGAGGAGCTGGAACGCCGCGCACTGCGCCTTCCGGTCATCATCGGCGGCGCGACGACCTCGAACCTGCATACCGCCGTGAAGATCGCCCCGGTCTATTCGGGATTGGTGATACACTCGCCCAACGCCAGCCGCAACAGCCAGATTCTGGCGCAGCTGCTCGGTCCCGACGGCCAGCTGTACGCCGACAAGGTCCGCGCCGACCAGCAGGCGCTGCGCAGCGACTACCTGCGCGCCGAACGCACCCGGAACCTGATTCCGATCGTCGAGGTCCACAAGACCCGCAAAGGCGCCGCCCCGCACCTGCCCGTCGAGCCGCTGCACCCCGGCCGCATGGTCTTCCCCGACTTCGACGTCGCCGACGCCGAACCCTATATCGACTGGAGCTTCTTCTTCGCGGCATGGGGTCTCAAGGGACGCTATCCCGAAATCCTCGACCACCCTGAAAAAGGCGCCGAAGCGCGCAAGGTCTTCGCCGACGCCGAGGCCCTGCTGGCCCGCATCCGCGACGAGCGGCTGCTCACGCTGCAGGCCGCCGTGGGGATCTTCCCGGCGCGCGCAGAGGGCGACGACATCTGGATCACCGACCAGAAAGGCCGCGAACGCCGGCTGGCGATGCTCCGCAACCAGACGCGCGGGGAGGAGAACCGCTCGCTGGCGGACTGCATCGCGCCGCACAGCGACTGGATCGGCTGTTTCGCCGTCACCGCCGGCATCGGACTCAGGGAACTCTGCGAAAAATTCCGCGCCGAGGGCGACGACTACGGCGCCATCATGGCCAAACTGCTGGCCGACCGGCTCACCGAAGCTTTCGCCGAAGCCGTGCACACGTTCGTGCGGCGGCAGATGTGGGGTTACGAAACGGGCGAGCCGCTCACGCCGCAGCAGACCGTCCGCGGCCAGTACCGCGGCCGCCGCATGGCCTTCGGCTATCCCGCGTCGCCCGACCATTCGCTCAAACGCGAGGTCTTCGACCTGCTGTCGGTCGAAATGACGACGGGCATGAAGCTCACCGAGAATTACATGATCGATCCCGGCGAAGCGCTCTGCGGACTGATGTTCGCCGACGCCGACTACTTCTCCGTGGGCACGATCGACACCAAGCAGCTGCTCGACTACGCCCGGCGGCGCGGCATGGAGGTCGAAGAGATCAAGAAACTGATACCCAATAATATTTAACGCGCGGGAACGCCCCGGCGGCCCCGCCCGCCGAACCAAAGCAACAACAGACCGAACCATGAATGTTCTGGACATAATCAATACGGCCATCGCCGAACACCGCACGCGCTTCGCGTTCGAACTGCTCCCGCCGCTCAAGGGCGACGGCATGGGCGGCGTATTCGCGGCCATCGACCGGCTCATCGGATTCGACCCGGCCTACATCAACGTCACCTTCCACCGCGAAGGAATCAAGCAGTCCGTGCGTCCGGACGGAGGCATCGACTGGCACGTGGTGCGCCGCCGTCCCGGCACGGTGGGCATTTCGGCCGCCATACAGAAGAAGTACGGCGTCGAAGTCGTGCCGCACCTGATCTGCGGCGGACAGTCGAAATACGACATCGAGGACGCGCTGATCGACCTCGACTTCCTCGGCCTGCACAACGTACTGGCTCTCAGGGGCGACAAATCGCAGAACGAAAAGTTCTTCATGCCCCACCCGCAGGGCCATTCGCACGCCGTGGACCTCGTGCGGCAGATCGCGGCCATGAACCGCGGCGAATTCGTGGACGGCGAGGTCGAGGAGTGCCACCACTCGAAATTCTCGATCGGCGTGGCCGGTTATCCCGAAGGGCACGAAGAGTCCCCCTCGCCCGAAGCCGACATCGCCGCCCTCAAGGCGAAGATCGACGCCGGAGCCGGGTACATCGTCACGCAGCTCTTCTACGACAACGCCCGCTTTTTCGACTTCGTGCGCCGCTGCCGCGAAGCGGGCATCGCGGTGCCGATCATCCCCGGCATCAAACCCCTCTCGACGCTGCGCCACCTGACGCTGCTGCCGCAGACCTTCGGCTGCCGCATTCCCGAAGAGCTGGAACGCGAAGTCCTGCGCCACAGGGAGGACCCGAAGGCGATCCGCGAAGTCGGCACCGAATGGGCCGTCGCCCAGAGCCGGGAGCTGAAACAGGCCGGAGTCCCCGTACTGCACTACTACCCGATGGGCAAGGCCGACAATATCATCAAGATAGCAAAAGCGATATTTTAACTCAAATGAATCCCATCCAATTCCGCCGTCACCTGCACATGCATCCCGAACTGTCGTTCAGGGAGCACGACACGGCGTCCTTTATCTCCGCCCGGCTCTCGGAGCTGGGCATCGAGCACCGTCCCATAGCCGGAACGGGCGTGCTGGCGAAGATCGAAGGCCGCGGCAAAGCCGACCCCAAACGCCGGGCCGTGGTACTGCGCGCCGACATCGACGCCCTGCCGATCGACGAGCGGAATGACGCAGACTGGAGCTCCCGCAACCAAGGGGTCATGCACGCCTGCGGCCACGACATGCACGCCGCGGTGCTGTTCGGCGTGTTGCAGCAGCTGGCCGCTGAGCCGGATTTCCTCGGCACGATCTTCGGGCTGTTCCAGCCGGGCGAGGAGTGCAATCCGGGCGGTGCGTCGCTGGTGCTGGCCGAAAATCCGTTCGAAGGCTACGACGTCCGGGCCGTGGTCGGCGAGCACGTCGAGCCGCAGCTCGAAGTCGGGACGCTCGGATTCCGCGCCGGCAAATACATGGCCGCAAGCGACGAACTGCGCTTCACGGTGCACGGGACGGGCGGTCACGGGGCCATGCGCCCGCAGCTCAAGGATCCGGTGGCGGCCGCCGCGGAATTCGTGACGCGGCTCGTGGCGCTCAACCACGAAGAGTGCGTGCTCTCGATCGGCCGCGTGGAGGCCGGGGGCGCCACGAACATCGTGCCCGATCAGGTCTATCTCGAAGGCACGCTCCGCACCTTCGACGAACGCGAGCGCGAAATCATCCACAAACGCATCCGCAACTTCGCCGCGGACATCGACAAACGCCACGGCGTGCGGACCGACGTCGATATCAGCCGGGGCTACCCCTGCGTGGTGAACGACGCCGCGCTGGTCAAGCATGCGGCGGCGCTGGCCGCGGAAGCCGGGCTGCGGGTCGAAATGCTGCCGCTGCGCACCACGGCGGAGGATTTCGGCTTCTACTGTACCAAATATCCGTCGCTGTTCTACCGGCTGGGCGTGGGCGCCGCGGCCGGACGGCCCCATACGGCGACGTTCAACCCCGACGAAGGGGCCATCGACACGGGCATGGACTATATGAAACGTCTTGCCCTCCAAATTCTGAAGAAATGAAAAAGCAATCACAAAAGAACCGTCCCGCAAGGGGCGCGAAAAACACGGACCGGGCGGCAGTCATCCTGAGTCTCTTCCGTGAATTCCCCAATAATAAATTCTCGCTCAAACACCTCGCGTCGGCTTCGGGCGGCGCGACGAAAGAGGGACGCCGCGAGACGTTCGAAATACTGGGACGCCTGCACGACGAAGGCATCGTCGAGGAGTGCGCCCGCGAGAAATACAGGCTCACGCACAAGCACCTGCCCCACTTCGAAGGCATCGCCGACATGACGGCGAGCGGTTCGATATACGTGCGGGTCGAGGGCGAGGAGAACGATATTTTCGTCAATCAGCGCAACACGGCCAACGCCCTGAACGGCGACCGCGTGGAGGTGGTGGCCATCCACCGCGGCCGCGACGGGAAATTCGAAGGCGAAATCACGCGCATCGTCGAGCGCAGCCGCAAACCCTACGTCGGCGTGGCCGAGGTGGGCGCGCACCAGATCTTCGTGCGGGCCGACTCGCGCCGCATGCCGATGGACATCTACCTCTCGAAAAAGCAATACCCCGACGTGAAAGACGGCGAAAAGGTCGTGGTCCGCATCGCCGACTGGGCCGAAGGCAGCAAAAGCCCCGTGGGCGAGCTGGTCGAACGGCTCGGCATGGCGGGCAACAACGACACGGAGATGCACGCCATTCTGGCCGAATACGAGCTGCCCTACCGCTTCGACCCCGAAATCGAGCAGGCCGCGGAGGCCATCGACGGCAGCATCACCGCCAAGGAGATCGCCGCACGCCGCGACTTCAGGCAGGTGACGACCTTCACGGTAGACCCGGCCGACGCCAAGGACTTCGACGACGCGCTTTCGGTGCGCAGGGTCCGGGACGGCGTCTGGGAGATCGGCGTGCATATCGCCGACGTGACGCACTACGTGCGCCCCCAATCGACGATCGACGACGAAGCCGTCGAACGCGGCACCTCGGTCTATCTGGTGGACCGCACCGTGCCGATGCTGCCCGAACGGCTTTCGAACGAGCTTTGTTCGCTCCGCCCGCACGAAACGAGTCTCTGTTTCTCGGCGGTCTTCACCCTCAACGAGAACCTCGACATCCTCGAAGAGTGGTTCGGCCGCACGGTGATCTACTCCGACCGCCGCTTCACCTATGCCGAGGCGCAGGAGGTGATCGAGACGGGCCGCGGCGACTACGCCGAAGAGATACTGACGCTCAACCGGCTGGCGCAGGCGCTTCGCCGGCAGCGGTTCAAGAACGGCGCGATCAGCTTCGACCGCGAAGAGGTGAAATTCCAACTCGACGAGACCGGCAAACCGCTGGGCGTCTATTTCAAGGAGCAGAAGGAGTCGAACCAGATGATCGAGGAGTTCATGCTGCTGGCCAACCGCCGCGTCGCGGAGTTCTGCGGCAAACGCAAGACCGACAAGGGCCGCACCGTCGAACGTCCGATGGTTTACCGCGTCCACGACTCGCCCAGCGAGGAGAAGCTGGACCGCTTCCGGCAGTTCATCCTCCGCTTCGGACATATCTTCAAGGCCACCAAGGGCCGCGCCGTAGCCAAGGAGCTGAACAAGCTTTTCGCCCAGATCAAGGGCACGACCGAGGAGAACGCCGTATCGACGATGGCCGTGCGGTCGATGGCCAAGGCGTATTACACGACCGACAACATCGGCCACTACGGACTGGCATTCCCCTATTACACGCACTTCACCTCGCCCATCCGCCGCTACCCTGACATGATGGTCCACCGCCTGCTGGCGCGCTATCTCGCCGACGGCAAGGCGGCCGACAAGGCGATGCTCGAAGATTTGTGCTTCCGCGCTTCGGAACGCGAAGTCATCGCCGCCGAAGCCGAGCGCGCGTCGATCAAGTACAAGATGGTCGAATTCATGAAGGAGCGCATCGGCGAAGAGTTCGAAGGACATATTTCGGGACTCACCGAGTGGGGAATCTATGTCGAGCTGGACGAGACCCATATCGAGGGCATGTCGTTCCTGCGCGACATCGACGGCGACTTCTTCCAGTTCGACGAGCCCAACTACCAGATCATCGGCCGCTCGACGGGCCGCCGCATGACGCTGGGCGACGCCGTGCGCATCCGCGTCAAACGCGCCGACCTGCAGAAACGCCAGCTCGATTTCGAGGTGCTGCTCGACGGACTCCGCACCCCGGCGCCCGCCGAAGGGCAGAGACCGCAGGTACGCCGCAGCAACCGCCGCAAAAACCGATAGGCCGTGCAGCGCATCTACGACAAATGCCGGCGGCGGGAGCCGCTCTCGCGCGAAGAAGCCTACCGGCTCTACGACGAAGCCCCGCTGCAGGAGCTGGCGCTGGTGGCCGACGAGGTGCGCCGCGCCGTGGTTCCCGATCCTCAGGTCGTGACGTGGCAGATCGACCGCAACGTCAACATCACCAACGTCTGCATTTCGGGCTGCAAGTTCTGCAACTTCCACTGCAAACCCCACCAGACCGACCGGGCGTTCATCACCACGATGGAGCAGTACTGCGAAAAAATCGACCGCACGCTCCGTCTGGGCGGCGACCAGCTGCTGTTGCAGGGCGGCCTGCACCCCGGACTGAAGATCGACTTCTACGAACGGCTGTTCAGCGGGTTGAAATCGCGCTACCCTTCGCTGCGGCTGCATGCGCTGGGCGCGCCCGAAGTGGCGCATATCGCCCGCATAAGCGGGCTGACGACGCTCGAAACCCTGCGCCGCCTGATGGCCGCGGGACTGGATTCGCTGCCGGGCGCAGGAGCCGAGATGCTCGATTCAGACGTGCGCCGGGCCATCTCCCCCGCCAAACCTTCGGTCGAGAAGTGGCTCGACGTGATGCACGAAGCCCACTGCCTGAATCTGCCGACCTCGGCGACGATGATGTACGGGCACGTCGAGACGCCGCACCAGCGCATCGACCACCTGCTGCGCATCCGCGACCTGCAGACCCGCTGTCCCGAAGGCAATTACGGCTTCATCGCCTTCATCCCGTGGATTTTCCGTTCGACGGGCACCGAGCTGGAACGGCAGGGCGTGGAAACCCGCTTTTCGCCGCTCGAATACCTGCGCATCATCGCCGTGAGCCGGCTGATGCTGCACAATATCCCCAACATTCAGGCTTCGTGGCTCACCGTGGGCAAGGCCACGGCACAGGCGGCCCTGCACAGCGGAGCCAACGACATGGGGTCGATCATGATCGAAGAGAACGTCGTATCGTCGGCCGGGGCGCACAACAGTTTCGACGCCGAAGGCATTCAGTCCGCCATCCGCGAAGCGGGCTTCATCCCGCGCCTGCGGGACCAGCTCTACCGGATGCGGGAATATGCGCTGCAAACCGGGGAACTTGCGACATCGCTTCAAGACGCCTAACGGCGCATCACGCCGCAGTGCCCAAGCACCTGCCGCGGCGCAGTATACACCACCGCAACGGCAACAGCCGCACTATTATACGGCGCGGCCACAACACAATGCGGTCGTATCCGGTACGCGCCCGCAGCATCTGCAAGTCGCCGCAAAATGCGTCCCGCGGCAACGCACGCCTGCGAAACGAATCACCGCCTAAACGGCGCGGCCACAACACAATGCGGCCGTATCCGGTACGCGCCCGCATCATCTGCAAGTCGCCGCAAAATGCGTCCCGCGGCAACGCATGCCTGCAAAACGAATCGCCGCAGAACGCGCACACACTACAAAGTAAAAGGAGATGCTTTTCGGCATCTCCTTTTTCATAATCCACGTCTCCGGACACGGAGCCAAAGCCCCGCAACCGCCATAAGCCCAAATGCAGGAAAGGGTTGAAAAATCCCGCCCCGCTATTCGATCACGGCCGCCCAGCCGCCGTTGCGCACCATCTCCACCTTCACGACGGTCGAAGCGTCCACCTCGCGCACCCGTTTTCTGTAGTCCGTGGCCTGCAGGTCGGCATTCACCCCGTCCTCGAACGAAGTCATCGTAAAGGTACGGCCCGCAGGCAGGAAGTCGAGCGCGATTTCGGTCGTATAGGGCCGGTCGTTCGTAATGCCGCCCACGTACCACTTGTCGCCCTTGCGGCGCGCCACGACGACCTCACGGCCGCATGCGGCGCGCAGTACCCGCAGGCTGTCCCACGTGGTGGGAACCGCGGCGAGAAACTCCGTGCAGGGATGCTCGCGGCGGTAGAGCACCGGATTGTCGGCGAGCATCTGCAGCGGGCTTTCGAAAACCACGTAGAGCGCCATCTGGTAGGCGCGCGTCCCCGTTCCCATCGGATTGGCCCCCGTCGAACGGTTGTCCTCAGGCTGCGCCGAGAACATCGAGCCGGGCGTGAAGTCCATCGGTCCGACGGCATTGCGGATAAAGGGCAGCCAGTTGCTGTTTTCGGGCTTGCAGCGGGCCCCCTGCTCCATGCCAAGCACCCCCTCGTAAGTGAGCAGGTTGGGATAGGTGCGGTAAAGCCCCTTGGGTGTATAGGAGCCGTGCATATCGACGAAAAGGCGGTGCCGGGCGGCACACTTCATCACCCGTTCGTAATAGCCGACCATCCACTGGTCGCTGCGGTCCATGAAGTCGATCTTCACTCCGGGAATCCCCCACTCCTCCAGCGTCGCGAAGAGCCGGTCCATGTCCTTCTCGACCGCCAACCACGTCAGCCAAAGTACGATCTGCACGTTGCGCTCCCGGCCGTAGGCGATCAGCTCCTGCAGATCGAGATCGGGATTGGGATGGAAGACGTCGGTCGTCGAAGCCGACCAGCCCTCGTCCATGATGATGTAGGGAATACCGTATCGGGCGGCGAAGTCGATATAGTAACGGTAGGATTCGGTATTGCGCCCGGCCCGGAAATCGACGCCCGTCAGGCGCATGCCGTTCCACCAGTCCCAGCTGACCAGCCCCGGTTTCACCCACTCCCAGTCGGCGTCGGCCGCAGGTTCGGCGAGCAGCCAGACCAGCTCATTCTCCAGCAGGGCGGCGTCCTTTTCCGCAACGACCGCCACACGCCACGGGAAGGTGCGCGTTCCTTGGGTGCGGGCGATATACGGCTCCTCCGCGACGATCTTCAGATTGCGGTCGCCGGCGGGGGCATACTCCTTGGGCACACGCGGAAACAGCGATTCGAAGCCGCCCGCGCCGTCGCCCCGGACAAACATGCAGGGATAGTCGCGCACATCGGATTCGGCCGGCAGCACTTTCTTACCGCCGGGCATTCCGACCAATACGGGTAGATAGCTCATGCGGTCCGTCGAATCGTATTCCGCCGTCGCCACGCGGGTATAAGGCTCCTCGTACATCGACCGGAAGCCGTCCACCTCGGAAAGCCACGCTTCGCTTCCGGCGGGAAATCCCAGCCGGCACGCCTCGCCCATGACCTCGACCTCGCCCGGAAGCGACGTCACGAAACGGTAGGCCGCACCGTCGTCGAACAGCCGGAACTCCACGGCGTAACCGCCTGCGAAATTGAGCCGCACGGCGTTGTAACGGTTGCGCACCGAAGCGTTCTTGGTCGGATTGCGCCGTTCGAGCACCTCGTCGGCCGACGAACGCTTCACGCTCCGCAGGCGGGGCTTTTCGCCCAGCGTCCTGTCGGCAAGCGTCAGTGACAGCGTACAGTTTTCCAATATCTTGTCCTCCCCGGACCAAAGGTCGTAAGTGATCCGGTCCGAGACATCGACCGCAAGTCGGAGATTTCCGCCGGGCGACGCGGCCTCGACGGTTTTGGCTTCGGCGGCGCAGGCCAGCGTCAGCGCGCACAACAGCGTGAATAATCGTTTCATCATCATTCGGGATTAGCGGAGCGTCATAAAAAAAGAGGGCCGCAGTCAGACCGCGGCCCTCCGTAAATTAACCTATTTAACCTCTATCGAATTCAGCAGATCGGTCTTGCCCTCGTTCACCAGCTTGAGAATCAACTCGCCGAACAGCGTGTTCTGCCATGCGAACCACGAGCGGGTGTAGTCCGCGGGATCGTTCACGTTGAACGACTCGTGCATGAAGCCCGTTCCGGCGTCGGTGGTCATCAGCATCTCGACGCAGCGTTTGATCTCGGCGTCGTCCTGCGACGTGAAAGCCTTCATCATAATGCTCATCGGCCATGCCATGTCGTAACCGATATGCGGACCGCCGATGCCCTCGCCCGCCGTACCGCGGAAGAAGTAGGGATTCGACTCGCTCCATACGAAGCGGCGCGTATTGCGGTAGATCGGGTCGTTCACGTCCATATCGCCCAGGTAAGGCATCGCCAGCAGGCTCGGCACGTTGGCGTCGTCCATCAGGAAGCGGTTGCCGAAGCCGTCCACCTCGAATGCGTAGATCGTGCCGAATTCGGGATGGTTGTAGGTCGCATATTTCTTGAGCGCGGTCTCGACCTCGGCGGCCAGCGCGGTGCACTCGGCGGCCAGCGCCGGCTCGTCGTTCACCTTGGTCAGAATCTCGGCGGCCTTGCGCAGCGAAGTCACGGCGAAGAAGTTCGAAGGTACGAGGAACAGGAACGTCGTGGCGTCGTCCGAAGGACGGAACACCGAAGCGATCAGCCCCACGGGGTTCACCGGATTGCCCTTGCCCGCATTGCAGACCGTGTCGAGCTGACGGTCGGTCACACGCATGAAGGTGTAAGGACCCAGTCCCTCCTTGCGCTGCTGCTCGCGGAAGGTCTTCAGGATATTCTTGATGGCGGCCATCCAGTGCTCGTCGAAAACCGAAGCGTCGCCCGTCGTCAGCCAGTACTGATAAGCCAGCCGCAGCGGGTAGCAGAGCGAGTCGATCTCCCACTTGCGCTCGTGGAGTTCGGGGCGCATCTCGGTCTGGTCGCTCATCCACTGGTGGTCGGGATTCGGATCGTAGGGATCGAGGAATGCGTTGGCGTAGGGATCGAGTTCGATGCACTTGAACTGGCGGCGGATAACGCCCGCCAGCATGCTGCGCAGGTGCTCGTCCTTATTGGCCAGCTGGAGATAGGGCCACACCTGCGCACCGGAGTCGCGGAGCCACATGGCATGGATATCGCCCGTGTAAACGATCGTATCGTCCTTGCCGTTGGCGTCCTTGCGGGCGCGGACCGTCGTGTCGAGCGTATTGGGGAAGCAGTTCTCGAACATCCACGCCAGCTTGGCGTTGGTCAGCACGCCCTTGATGCGGGCGATCTCCTGTTCCACGGCTTCTGAGCGGAACAGACGTTCGGCTTCGGCGGGACGGTTCGTCGCGGCATATGCGGCCGGCGTCTGCGCTTTGGTCTTCTTGCCGGGCTTGGCCATACGCGTATTGTCGGCAGGCATCGGAGCTGCGGCTTCGCGCGCAGCGGGCTGCGGGGCTTCGGCGGGAGCGGAAAGGCTCACCGTGCGGGCCGAGACGCCCTCTGCGGCGCACACCACGGCGGCCGCAAGGCAGATGTTAAGGATTTTCTTCATTTTCATTTTGTTGCAATGTGTAAGTTGAGTATGGTTATTTTGTCTGGTCCAGTTTCACGCCGCTCATGCGTCCGTACATCTCGGCCATGGCGCCCTGCGTCAGCAGCCACTTCTCGGACTGCTTGTCCGCCCCCGTAAAGTCGGTCTCGAACAGCCCCTGCGCATCGCGGGCATGCTCCCACGCATAGTCGAGCGTGCGCTGCACGTCGCCGAGGTAAGCCGCATTGCCGTCGATGGCGTAGAGTTCGGCCAGTCCGCGCACCATCACCGCCGAGAACCACACGTTGCCCTTGTCGATGATGCGGAAGGTCTCGCCGCCTTGGGGCGTGAACTCCCCGAAGAAGCGGTCGTAGCAGGCCGCCGCCGTACGCTGAGCGTCTTTCAGGTAGCTTTCGTCGCCCGTCGCCTTGTAGAGCAGCGCCCCGGCCTGCACCATCTGTCCGCTGTTGTAGGCGAACTTCGCGCGGCCGATCCTGCCGTCGAGGCCGATGTTGTCGAAATAAAGGCCGTCTTCGGGATCGAGCAGGTGTTCCTTGGTCCAAGCGTAGAGCGCCTTGCCCTGCGCGAGATAGCGTTCGTCGCCCGTGGCGGCGTAGAGTTTCAGCGCGTAGACCGTACCGGGAGCGTTCGAGCAGGTATTCTTCGAATGTTTCTGCTGTTCGCACCAGTAGATGCCGCCGCCCAGCACGTCGTCCGTGCCGCTCTCGATGAATTTCCAGATCATCTCGGCTTCGGCGAGGTACTTTTTGTCGCCCGTGGCTTCGTAGATATCGCAGAAATCGATGCCCAGCCAGACGTTGTCGTCGTAAAAGCGATCCGAAGCGGAGGCCGTATTGATATAGGAGGCATAGGCCGCGGGCATGCGCGTCGTGTCGAGGTATTCGGCCAGCCCCGGCAGTACGCGCCCGTCGAGCACGCTGCGGTACGACGCGTCGGCTTCGAGAATCGTATTCACGGCCGAGAGGGTTCCCGAAAAGGGCCAGAGGTAGGAATAGGGATTGGGGCGCGCCTGATCCGCCGAAGCGAGGTAGCTCGCCGTATAATCCACATTGAACGGATAGTTCTCGCGCAGCAGGCGGTTTTCGGCCACGCCGTAATGCGCGTATATCGAATCGAGCGTCGCCTTTGCGCGATCGAGGTTGCGGGCGTCGCACGCCACGCCGCCGTTGTTGCAGCAAGCCGCGAAAGCAGACGCGGCAAAAGCCATAATAAGCAGTTTCTTCATCGTTTATCGGTTATTTTGCAGGCAATACGGTTATATACCATGTTTTCTGAACGCCGAGCGCCCGGTTGATGCCTTCGACGACCAGCGACTCCATCCGCAAATAGCCGGAAAGAACCGGATGACAGCCGTCTTGGGAGAGCTCTTCGGACATTCCGCCGCTGCCGTTATCGAGCGCCCGATGGTAATCCACATAGGGAATCTTCTGCTCCGCGGCATAGCGTTCCAGCATCGTATTGAGTCGTCGGACCTCCTCGGCAGGCTCCATTTCGGGCCGCCACGAGAAGCGGTCGCAGGGCAGCAACGAACAAAGCACCACCTTGATCCCGTTGTAGCGGGCCAGATCGCACATCGAGACGATGTTGCCGAAAACGTTTTCGAGTTCTATGGGGCCGTTGTTCCGCGCGATGTCGTTGATGCCCGCCAGAATGACCACGACTTGGGGTTTCAGGTCGATCACGTCGCTGCGGAAACGGGCGAGCATCTGGACGGTCGTCTGCCCGCTGATACCGCGGTCGAGGAAACCGTTCTGTTCGAAGAAATCGGGATCGACGCGAATCCAGCTGTCGGTGATGGAATTGCCCATGAAGACCACCTCGACGGGCCGGTCCAATACGGCATTCTGAAGTTCATAACGTCCGTACTGCGCCCAGTCCACCGGTCCATCGGCACGAAGCGCCGCGACGGAGAAAAGAGTCAGCGACAAGAGTACGATTTTTTTCATGCAGGTCATACGGGTTTCGGGTTTTCGCTAACAAAATTAGAAAACGCCGGGGAATCGGCAGTCCGTATCCATGAAGAAATAGTACAGATACGTGCCAAACACTCCTGAACAGGCATTTTCACGCTTCCGGCCCCGCATATCGGGGCGTCGGGTCCGGTTTTGCAACCGCAAAAATACGATTTTTGTCTGTTTTCTGGACTTTTCGACACAATATTTATCCGATTTAAGCCGTATTTTGCATAAATTTGCACAAAAGAGTTCAAACCTACCTAACCGACAGTTCCCATGACACGAAAAACCGGTCTCGTCTGGCTGCTCCTGCTGTTCTGTACGGCAGTCCGCGCCAGCAACCTGCGGCAGATATCGAGCCGCGAAGGGATATCGAACAACGCCATACTTTCGCTGGCTCAGGACAAACACGGATTCATCTGGGTCGGAAGCTGCGACGGCCTGAATATGTGGGACGGAGAACGGATGCGGCTCTTCCCGAACGACTGGGGCGGAGAGACTCCGCTGTCAGGAAATCTCATTGAGGAGATCGCCGTCACCACGGACTCGCTCTTCTGGATCCGCACCAACTACGGACTGGATCTCTTCGACCCCGACAGCAAGCGGGTCGAACGCCATGCGGACTTCCAAGGAATGTACAAAATCGTGACACGGCGCAGCAACGAGGTGCTCGTCGTCACGCAGGACAACAAATTCAGCTGTTACGACCCGGCGGCGCGCCGGTTCAGCTCCGTACAGCCCATGTCCGGCATCGACTACGCCGACATCCTCGACATGCAGCTGGACGACGACGGCGCCCTGTGGGTATTCTCCCGCAAAGGAATCTTCCGCATACCGGTCGCATTCCCGGACAAAAACAACGACCGGATCGGCATCGGACAGCCCGAACGGTTCCCCACGGTCTCGAATCCCGAATACGCGTTCGCCGAAAACGGCAGCGGCTTCTTCATCGACGAAAATCACATATTCTACGAATTCGACATCCGGGAGCGCCGCCTGATCTACAACAAGGACATGAGCGACGAGATGGCGCGCATGGGCAGCGTGTCGAGCATCGTCCGCGACGGCGGCGACTACATCGTCTCGTTCTATACCAACGGCGTCATACGGCTGCGCACCACGCCCGAACAGAGCGTGAAATACGCCACCGAGCACATCAACATCCCCTGCGGCGTCTTTTCGCTGCTGCGCGACGCCCGGCAGGAGATCGTATGGATCGGCACCGACGGACAGGGACTCTACCAGCATACGCGCAACGCCACGGCGTTCCGCTCGATCACCTTCAACCAACTGCCCTACAACCTCTCGAAACCCGTCCGCGCGCTCTACATCGACGACGAGCGGACGCTCTGGGTCGGAACCAAAGGCGAAGGCATCCTGCGCATCGCCGACTTCTACGACCGCAAGGAGTTCACCCCGGCGCACGTGCAGCAGCTCACGGCCGACAACAGCGAGCTGCTCGACAATTCGGTCTACGCCTTCGCCCGCAGCAGACGCAACCTGCTCTGGATCGGCACCGACGGCGAAGGACTGAACTACTATTCGTACGACGACCGGCGCATCCGCACGCTCCGCACCCCGGCGCCGCTCAAATACATACACGCCCTGTACGAGACTTCGCCCGACACGCTGTGGGTGGCCACGGTGGGCTGCGGCGTATTCCGCGTGACGCTGGGCGGCACGGCGTCGCAGCCCTCGATACGCGGGGTCGAGCAACTGCATTTCAACGACGAACTGGAGATCAAGAACTTCTTCTTCACGCTCTACCCCGAAAACGGCTCGGCAATGTGGTTCGGCAACCGCGGCGGCGGCGCGGTCCGCTACGACATCGCCGGCGGCGGCAGCGAAGTCTTCAAGTTCGACGCGGGGCGCAGCGCCATCGCCAACGACATCTTCGCCATCCACCGCAGCGGCGACGGCACCATGTGGTTCGGCACAAGCGGCGGGCTGATCGAATTCCGGCGGGATTCGACCTCGCACGTTCCGGGCATCCGCAACACCGTGCACGGCATTCTCGAAGACCGCAAGGGTGACCTCTGGCTGAGCACCAACCGCGGTCTGGTGCAGTACTCGCCCCACACGGGCTACGTGGTGACCTACGGCTATTCGTACGGACTGAACACCATCGAATACAGCGACGGGGCCTGTTTCGCCGACCCGCGGACGGGCACCCTCTTCTTCGGCGGCATCGACGGACTGGTGACCATCGAGGATACGGGCTTCCGCGAGCAGGAGTACAATCCCCCGATGCTGTTCCGCGACATCCGGCTCAACGACGGCATCCGCAACATCGGCGACATGCTCTCCCGCGACGGCGTGCTGACGCTCAGACACGGACAGCGCATCTTCGAGATCACGGTCTCGGCGCTCGACTACGTGAACGGCAGCAACTACAGCTATTACAGCCGTCTGGACGGCTACAACGACCAGTGGACCGGCGCGTCGTCGCAACTCTCGTTCGCCGACCTGCCGGCCGGCACCTACCGGCTCGACGTGCGTTACCGCAACAACATCACCGGGGCCGAAAGTCCGGTCTATTCGCTGCCGATACGTCTCAAACCGGCGTGGTATGCGACCGCGGCGGCCAAATGTCTCTACGTGCTGTTGCTGCTGGCCGTAGTCGGGGGCGTCATCCGCCATTACCTGCTCCGCTACCGACGCCGTCGCGCCGAGAAACTGCAGCGGCTCGAAATCCGCCGCAAGGAGGAGGTCTATGAATCGAAGATGCGCTTCTTCTCGAACATCACGCAGGAGCTGTCAATGCCGCTGACGATGATCTCGGCCCCCTGCCAGCAGATACTCGCCTACCGCAAGGCGGACCCCTATGTGCTCAAATACGCGCAGACCATACGGCAGAACGTCTCGAAGCTCCACGACCTGATCTACATGCTCCACGAGTTCCGCGGCATCCGCACGGGGCAGAACGACGAAAGCGAAAACATCGAGCTGGTTCCCGTGGCCGAAATCGCGCAGAGCATGGTCGAGACCTTCGGCGAATATTCGCAGCAGAACAGCATCCACTGCCAGCTGGACATCGAGCGCAACCTCGTGTGGCCGACCGACCGCGACGGACTTTCGACGATCCTCAACACACTGCTGTCCAATGCCTTCAAGCATACGCCCTACAACGGCGCCGTAAGTCTCACGATCCGCAGCGACAACGGCAAGCTCCTCATCTCGGCCTCCAACGACAGCGTGGGCGTCAATCTCGAAGACATCGAAGCGATTTTCGACCGCTACCGCGTACTCGACTATTTCGAACGCAAGAGCGAGCGCGGTCTCTCGTTTCAGGGCGACCTGCGTCTGGCGATCTGCCACAGCATCGTGGTCCGCATGCAGGGCGAAATCAAGGTCGAAAGCACTCCCAACGCGCAGACGACCTTCACCGTACTGCTGCCGCAACTGAAAGTCACGGCCGAAAACACCCCGGCCGCCGACAACATCGTGCCCGCGTCCAAAGAATACGGACTGCCCCTGCCGACCGTGACGCGGCGCGAATTCCCGTTCGACAAAAACCGCAGGACGGTGTTCATCGTCAACGACAATTCGGAGATCATGAATTTCGTGGCCGAGCTTTTCGCCGCGGACTACAACATCAAAATGCCGTCGGGCAAAACCGAGATGATCGAGCTGCTGAAACAGATGCACCCCGACATCGTCATCTGCGACGCCCTCTCCGAGCAATCCGACTGCCTGTCGCTCATCCAGTTCATCAAGCAGGGCAAGCTGACCTCGCACATCCCGGTCATCCTGCTCTCGACGGCCCAGCAGATCGACGAGCGCATCAAGGGCGTGGAGTCGGGCGCGGACATCTGCTTGACGCTTCCGTTCAACGTCGAATACCTCAAAGCCGTGGCGGAGCAGCTGCTCCGCCGCAACCGGTCGCTCAAGGACTATTACAAGTCCTCGATCAGCGCCTTCGAGCTTTCCGACGGGCGCATGCTCCATCAGGACGACAAGGAGTTCATCGACCGGATGCTGAAGATCATCAACGACAACATCTCCAACACGGAGATCTCGACCAAATTCATCGCCGACGAACTGGGCGTGAGCATCCGCAACCTCTACCGACGGCTGGAGGGCATCCTCAACCAGACGCCGACCAACATCATCAAGGAGTACCGGCTGGCCAAGGCTGAACAGCTGCTCACGACCACGAAGCTCTCGATCGACGAGATCATCTACAAGGCGGGCTTCGTAAACCGGGGCACCTTCTTCAAATGCTTCTCCGCCAAATACGGCTGCACGCCCAAAGTCTACCGCAAGGAGAAACTTTCGCAGATCCGGCAAGAGGTGGGCGAAGAGAGCGAAGATGCCGCAGACCGGTCGGCGTAACGTCCGGGGACGTCCGGCATAACAGCCGCCACAGTCACGACACGGAATCCGGCATAACATCCGGCGGAGCATATCAAACGAAGAAAGAGCGGGCCGAAACCCGCTCTTTCTCTTTGCCTGTCCTGAGGACCTTGCGCCCTACTCGATCAGCAGCGCCATGGCCTCGATCATCGTCGAAGCGCTGACCTGCTCGTTCAGACGGCCGTCCCACGAAGATCCCGGCTCGCCCCAAAATCCGCCGAAGAACCACTTCGATCCCTCCGACTTGTCCACGCCGTCGCGCCAGCAGACCAGCCCGTTGTAGATCAGGAACTCCTCGATCTCCCGGCGCAGCCCCGCATCGGCCTTATCGACCGAAGCGTCCTTCCAGACGTTCATCGCATAGCGGACGAAAATCCCCTTGAAAAGCGCATTGTCGCCCGAACCTTCGTTGTTCAGCACCCCGTTGGTCACCATCGACTTCATGGTGTAACGCGCCGCGCGCGCGGCGTCGGTCATGTATTTGGCGTCGCCCGTGGCCTTGTAAAGCTCGTGCGCGGCGCCCATGAACGTACCCTGATTATAGGTCAGCGCGCCGCCATTGATCACGCCGTTCTTCATGTTGTCGGACACGGCGCCCGTCAGCGGATTGTAGAGCGTCGAGCTGAGCCAGTTGTAAATCTTCTTCGCATCGGCCAGATACTGATCCCTCTCGGCTCCTTCGGGGCTGTTGGCCCACAGGCGCATGGCGCAGAGGGCGCCCGGACCGTTCGAGCAGGCGTTCTTGCTGTTCTCGGCGTCGAAGCTCCAGCGGATGCCGCCGCCGTTCTCGTCGTCGGTCCAGCGGGCGATCACCGTCTCCTCGTAGGTCTTGCGAGCGGCGTCGAGATACTTCTGCACTCCGGTAGCCTCGTACATGCGGATCAGCGTCAGGATGATCCACTCCGAGTCGTCGGTGTAGGCATTGCCGAAACCGTAAGTTCCCCAATAGCTGTTGCCGTAGTTGTTGCCCTTGTTGTCGTACCATTTGGACATGTAACCGGCATAGGTGTCGCGGCGGGCGTCGCCTTCGGGAATACGCAGGTAAGCGTCGATCAGCACGTCCATCGCATGAGCCTGCGGCCAGTAGCAGTAGGTCGATTCGTTCGTGCGGTCCTGATCGGTATACCAGAAGGTGCCGCGGTCGGTATTCATGAAATTCTCGATCAGCTTCTCGTCGATCTTGTCGGCATGGGCGGTCCAGTCCTCCCCGTAAGCGGGTTCGAGCTTCTCGGCCGGATCCACCACCTCTTTGCCGTAGTATTTGTCGTCCACCTCGCAGGCCCCCAGCAGGGTCGCCGCGGCGGTAAGCGCTAAAATGTATTTTTTCATAAGTCTGTCGTTTTTTACCGGGGAGGGGCACGCCTTGCGGAGCGCGCCTCCCCCGGAGAGTTGGTTAATCCAGATACTCGATATAGTTGTAGTAGTGCTCCGTATCGGGACTCATGTTGAGCTTGATGTTCACCCGCTTGGAGTCGTTGCCGCGGTAGGCGTGGAGCATCTTGAACGCGCCGGCATCGTCGCCGTTCACATCGGCGATCGGCCAGAATACGCGGAAGCGCGAATCGTTCTCGGCAGGCTTGGAATTCAGGTCGCCCGTCATGCCGGGATTGGCGCCGAACTTGGTCTTCACGCCGTCCACCTCGGCCCAGAAGAAGTAACGGTCGTCGTCCCAGTCCCTCAGGTAGGGCACCACACCTGCGGCATACCAGATGCCGTTGCCCTGATAAGGCAGCTTGATCTGCTTCTCGGTATGCTGGGTCTTGACGTTCGGCGAGAGGTAACGCATGTTCTCGATCTTCTGGAGCTTCGCCGTGCCTGCGCCGAAGTCGAGCAGGATGTAATAGATGGCCTCTTCGGACGAAACGACGCTTGCGTCGCTCTCCCGGATCGCACCGCCTTCGACGACGAACTTGCGCGCATCGGCCGTATCGCCGTCGGTGAAGTTGTACCCTGCGGCGTCAGTCGTCAACTTGGTGAAAATCTCGAACTTACCCGCGCCAAGCGCCTTGAGGGCCTGATAGCCGGAACCGAACTCCGAAGCGGCGCCCGTGATGTAGGCGGCGGTCGGAATACCCTTCATGCGGGTAACCGTGAGTTTGCGGCCGGAGGAGAGCGCCGTCCACGAAAGCAGTTTGCTCTCTACGGCCCAGTACAGGTCGCCCGTGCCTTCGGCGGCAATGCCCGCAGCATCGGCGATCGACTCCAGCTCGGAGAAGGAGACGTCCACGGAGCCGTTATACTGCGCCTCCTTGCGGCCGACGGCCTTTTCCAGCGCGGCGTCCGAATAGAAGACCAGCGTATAGCTCGTCAGCTTGCCCGCAGGGTCCGAATCGGGAAGCTTGTTCCACGCGAAGGTCAGCTTGGCGCCCGCCTGCGCATTCAGCACGACGGAAGCGTTGTCATCGGGCGAGATCAGCGTCACGGGAGTGGCTTCGGGCGCGAAGTCGAATTCGTAACGGTGGTAGTACGCCTCGGCTTCGGGCGAGCAGTCCACGACGATCGTGCAGGTGACGTTCCTCAGCACGGCGATATGCTTGAAGGAGTAGTCCCACTGATTGATATTGCCCGTTTCGCGCATTGACAGCCTGTACTGCGGCCCGGTCAGGCCGGAGGGCATGTCCGAATCGCTCATATCGCTCGACGAGTAGCCCCAGATGTAATCCGTGCCGTCGATCACCGCGTCGAAACGGTAGCGGTTGTCACCGTCCCAAGTGATCTGACGCTTCCAGACGCCGTTGCCGGCATATTCCATCACGGCATCGGGATCGGGCGTCCAGCACCAGTGGTATTTCACGCTTTCGATCTTTTCCATCTTCACGGTACCGGCCTTGAAATCGACCAGTACGCGGTAAACGCCGTCGCCCGTGCCTGCGGCGTCGGCGCCCTCGGTCAGGCGGCCTTCGGCGACGCCGAACGTACGCTTGCTGCCCGCCGCATTGCGGTTGATGAAGCTGAACGAGCCGGTGAATCGGGTGTAAATCTCGAACTTGCCGTCGCCCAGCTCGCGCATCTGTTTAGCCGCGGCGGGATCCGTGCCGAACTCGGAGCCTTCGCCCGTCACGTAGAGGTGGTAGGGCGCGTCGATCGAAGCATAGCGCTTGACGGTGAGTTTGTGCGGCTCGGCCGGCGAAAGCTGTTCGGCTCCGCCCAGTCCGGCGCTGACCGTCCAATAGAGGTCGCCCGCAGCGTCAGGCTCGATGCCGGCGTCGCCGGCAATCGCATTGAGCTGACTGTGGAGCATTTTCAGCGAGGACTTCTGACCGTTGTTGTCGGCCAGATAACGGCCGATCTCCTTTTTGGCCGCATCGAGGAAAACCACAGTGTAGACGGGAGTTCCGACCTTGGAGACCTCCCACTCGAAATAAAGGTTGGCATCGGCCTGTTCGATCAGATCGAGGGCGTAGCCGTCCGACGGATAGAGCAGTTTTTCGACCGCGCTGAAGCCGGTATCGTCATATTCCGTATGCTCGGTACAGGCCGCCAGTGCAAAACCCGCGAGCAGCAGAACAACCAGTTTATTCAGTATGTTTTTCATAGGTTCAATTATTTTTTAGCCGACGATCTCGATTACATGCGTACAATTCTCCACGTCACCGGACATAATCAGGGTGATATCGACTTTCTTACCGTTAAAATCGCTGTGGAACTTAAACTTTTCGGGACCATAGGCATCCCCGGTAAACAGATTCTCGGTCAGAATGTAATACTCCGCGCCGCTCAGCGCGCTGGGGCTGCTGTCGTTGCCTTTCGTACCGGCCCATACATACGTAACCCCGTCGAAAACCGGATGGAAGTTGTAACGCTGGTCGAGTCCCCAACTCTCTTCCCTGAATTTGACGTTGTAATCGGAGAATTTCCAGCAGCCGTTACCGATATACTCCATATTGCCGTTGTCTTCGGTGCGCGGTGCGAAATTGAATTCCACGCGGTCTATATGCTCGAAGGTGATTCCGCGGACATTGAGGTCGAGCTTGATGCGGTAAACACCCGATCGGTCGATCGTGGCGGGTTCGGCGCTCTGGTCGTCCAGCACGCCGTTGACGACCGTATAGGTCGTGCGGTCATCGCCCTTTGAGCTGGCGAACGTAAAGCCCTTGCCGGCTTCGAGCTGCTGATAGAAAGTAAACTCGCCGTCGCCGGTCCTGCGGCCGACACAGGCATTCTCAAGATCGCTGCCGCCCTCGGTAGCTTCGCCCGTGAGGAACAACTGGTCCGGAATCACATTGAAGCCCAGCAGACGCGTCAGTTCCAACCGGCGGGGCGTCGCAACCACAGGCGCGGTATCCACGCCCCGGCTCGACACGACCGACCAATAGACGGCACCGTCGGCCCCGACGTCGATGCCCGTGGCATTGGCGATGCGGTTGATCTCCTTGTGGACAATATCCACGCTGGTCGACGAACCGGCGTCACAACGGTAAATGATCTCGCCGCCGGGCTTGCCGAAGAAGACCACCTCGTAATGGGGAAGCTGTCCGTCGGCAGCCAGCGCCGGCTCCCACGAAAAACGGAGCGTCGCCGTCGAAGCGCTCTGCAGCTCCACGTAATAGTTGTCGGCCGGCAGCAGCAGCGTCTGCACCGGAGTGACGCCTCCGGGCTTGTACTCCAAGTCTTCCGAGCAGGAGATGCCCGTAAGGACGAGGGCCGCCATCAGTATGTTCAATATCTTTTTCATTGTTTTCGATACTTTTTTGATTGACGATTAATAACCCGAATTGTTGGGCAGCAGCGTCGGCACGAGCTGCGTTTCGGAGAGCGGAAGCGACCAGAGGATGTCCCGGCTGGAATTGAACTTGAATTCGTCGATCTGACGGCCTCCGTTCAGCTCCTTGGCGCCGTAGACCGCACCGTTCAAAAGGTCGATGACGCCCTGCGACTTGGAGTCCTTGTAATTGATCCAGCGGATCAGGTCGAAGTAGCGCAGTCCTTCGAGCGCCAGCTCGACACGGCGTTCGTCGCGTACGATCTGGGTGTAATCGCCCGACGAGGGGAAGTCGGTGCCGCTCAGCCCCGCACGCTGGCGGATCGGCTTGATCGTCTCGTTCCACACCGCGGCGTCCATCTCGTTCAGGTACGCCTTCGCCTCGGCGTACATCAGCAGCACGTCGGCATAACGCATCATGATGATATTGGTCCACATTTCGAGGTTCTTGCCGTGGGTCGTATCGAAATACTTGCGGGTGTAGAAGCCCGTGGGCGAACCGTTGTCCGTACCGGCCTTGTCATTGCCCGAAGTCACGTTGATCGTGCCTTTGGTCACGTATTCGCCCTTATCGTTGCGGTCTTTCCACACATAGCCGTTGTAGACGACCGTAGCGGTCAGACGCGGATCGCGGTTCGCATAGACGGTCTTGTCCGCCGGAACCGAGCCATCGGCATTGAGGTAGCTGTCCACCAGCGCGCGCGTCGGAGCCTTCTGGCAGAGGTTGGCGCCCATCGTCAGGGGAACCATCGAATAGAGCGTGGACCACTGCTTGTTCAGCTCGACGGCGGCATAGTCGAGGATCACCTCGCTGTTGTATTCGGCGGCCGAAGTAAAGAGGTATTCATAGGCCGGAATGCCGTCGCCGGACCCTTGGGTCAGCAGGCTGTAGGTGCCGTAGGTGCCCTGCTCGTGGATGAGCTTGTCGCAGATATCGGCGGCCTTGCGCATGTTGTCCGAAACCGAATTGCCGGTGCGCTGCACGTTCTCGTACATATACATACGCGCCTTGAGCATCATGGCGGCGGCTTTGGTGATGCGGCCGTTGTCGTCGGCTTTCAGTTCGTCGCGGGTGGGCAGGTCGCCGACGATCTCGTCGAGTTCGCGGTGCAGCGCACTCATCACCTCCGGATAGGGAGTGCGGGAGACGCGGCGCGACTCTTCGAGCGAAATATCCTGCAGGAAGAAGGGAATGTCGCCGTAGAAATTGGCCAGACGGAAATAGAGGAATGCACGGATAAAGCGGATCTGCGCCTTCATCCCGGCGAGCCGTTCGGGGTCCATGCCCGGCACCTCGTCCACGAAATTCATAAAGACATTGCAGGTCTTGACGCCCTCGAACACCCATTTCCACTCGCTGCGGAACAGTCCCGTGTTGGGCGTCGCCTGCCCCATGCGGATCGTGCGCGTGTCGGGATTGCCGCGCTGTTCGTACAAGTTGTCGCTCAGGGCTTCGTCCTGCCAGATCTTGTCGTGGCCGAACATCTGGTTATAGGCCATGTTGAGCACCATGTTCGCACGTTCGGGCGAAGTCCAGAAAGCCTTGTCGGTAAACTTGTTGGTAGGCTCCTGATCCAGATCGTTGCAGCCTGCGAGCAGCATCGCTCCGGCGGCGAACGTCACGGTGATATATTTTAAAATCGTCGTTTTCATAGTTTTCGCCTTTATTTAAAATGTGATGTTCAGACCGGCGCCGAAGTAACGCAGGTTCGGGTAGTTGCGGCCTGAGTTGGCGCCGCCCGAATTCATGTTCGAGCCGAACTCCGAAGATTCGGGGTCGATGAACGAACAGTTGCTGAACGTAAGCAGGTTCTGGGCGTTGAAGTAGATCTTGAAGCGCTTGACGCCGAATTTCATCGAAATCCGTTCGGGAAGCGTATAACCCAGCTGGATGTTCTTCAGGCGCAGGTAGCTGCCGTCAAACATGTAGAGGTCCGAACCCATGCGGTAGTTGTTCTGGTTCGAGGGGTCCGAAATATCGGTCAGACGCGGCCAGCGGGCGTCGGTGTTGGTCGGGGTCCAGAAGTCGAGCTGGTGTTCGTACATCGTGTAACCGTAGTTGGAGTGGAACGGCTCGATCAGCTCGCCGCGGACCATCATGTCGCGCTTGAGAACGCCCTGCAGGAAGATCGAGAGGTCGATGCCTTTCCATGCGACGTTGTAGGTGAAGCCCAGCGTGTAGCGCGGGAAGGCGTTGCCCAGATAGTAGCGGTCGTTCTCGTCGATGGTGCCGTCGCCGTTGCGGTCCTTGAATTTCACGTCGCCCGGCTTGACGCTCTTGCCCGTCGGCACGGCCGAATGGGCGATTTCGTCATAGCTCTGGAAGAAGCCGTCGGTCTTGTAACCGTAGTAGGAGTTGAACGGCAGCCCCTCGCGGGTGATGCGCCAGAACTCTTCCTGTCCGGAAATATCCTCGAAGCCCTCGTATTTGAGCACCTTGTTCCACGAGTCGCCGATGTTGAACTGGAAGAAGTGCGACCAGTCGCGTTTCTTGAGCGCATAGCTGAGCGTCAGCTCCCAGCCCTGCGTGCGCATCTCGCCGGCGTTGTAGTTCTGCAGCTCGGTGCCCAGAATCAGCGGGGTCTGGGGCTTGACCAGAATGTCGGTCGTATGTTTGTTGAAGTAGTCGAAGCCGAGGTTGAGCTTGCCCCGGAAGAACGAGGCGTCGAAACCGACGTTGAAGGTCTTGGACACCTCCCACTGCAGGTTGTCGGTACCGAGCTGGAAGCCGGCGCCGCCGACGCCCACGTTATTGAAGGCATAGGTGTTCGAATAGACGTTGTAGGTGGTGAAGTACTGGTAGTCGCCCACCGACTGGTTGCCCAGCGTACCGTAGGAACCGCGGATCTTCAGGTCGCCGACGTTGTCGCGGTAGCTCTCCATGAAAGCCTCCTGCGAGAGACGCCAACCCAGCGACACGGAGGGGAAGAAGCCCCAGCGCAGGTCGGAACGGAATTTCGAGGAGCCGTCGTAACGGAACGAGAATTCGGCGTAGTAACGGTTGTCGTAGTCATAGGCTGCGCGGCCGAAAACGGAGGTGAGGCTGGTGCGGGTCGTGTTTTCGGGCGTCACCGAAGACCGGCCGTCGCCCGAAATGACGGCCTCGGTGCCGTCGCCGTTGATACCCAGATCGGGATCGGCCCATTTGAAGGAGATCTGGTTCGCTTCGGAGGTGTAGGACTCGTTCGAGGCGCCTAACAGGGCGGCCACATGGTGCTTGCCGAACGTACGGTCGAAGTCGAGCATCAGCTGAGAATTGATCAGGTAGGCGCGTTTGTTCCAGTCCTCCGACTTGTTGTCGTTGTTGGCCGAACGGCCTTCGCCGACCGGATTGCCCGCAGCGTCGGTATTGTAGAACATCACTTCGTGCGTCCGCGTATAGCGGTGGTCGGCGAAGATATCGGCACCCAGCACGCCGCGCAGTTTCAGCCCGTCGATGATCTTCACCTCGGCCGACAGGTTGGCGTTCACATAGTCGTTGCGGTACTTGTTGTAACCGCCCTCTTCGAGCAGGCCCAGCGAGTTGCGGTCGGTCAGTTTGTCGTTGAGCAGGTATTTGCCCGTCACGGGATCGTACTGACGGTAATAGTAATAGGTGGGAATACGCATCGCGTTGGCGATGGTCGAACCGTCGGTCGTCGTCTTGCTGTTCTCGTGCGAATAGGAGAGCAGGGCCGTTACCTTCACACGTTTGTATTCGGTGGTGATGTTCGTACGGAAATTGTAACGCTGGCGGCCGTAATCGGGACCTTCGAAGTTGCTCTCCTGATCGTAATAGCCTGCCGAAATCATATAGGTCGTATTGGCGCCGCCGCCCGATACGCTGACGTTGTAGTTCTGCTGCATGGCCGTCCGCAGAATCTCGTCCATGTAGAACGTGCCGTTGCCGTGCGCCTTGAGGTCGCGGATCTGTTCGGCGGTAAAGGCGGGAGCCAGCCCCGAATTGGCTTTGGAAATGTTGAGCAGCGTGGCGTTCTGCCAGCCTTGAACGGGCGTGTAGAGCACTTCGGGCTGCTGCCAGCCGACCATAGCCGTGAGTTCGACGGTCGGAGCCTGATTCAGCTTGCCCTTCTTGGTGGTGACCAGCAGGACGCCGTTGGCGGCGCGCGAACCGTAAATGGCGGCCGTACCGGCATCCTTCAGCACCGAGACGTTCTCGATGTCCGAGGGATTGAGCTTGTTGAAGCTGGCGTTGTCCGACACCAGACCGTCGATGACGATCAGCGGTTCGTTGTTGTTCATCGTACCGATACCGCGGATGTTGATGTTGAGCTGGTTGTCGGCGGGGTCGCTGCTTCGCTGCTGGATGACGAGGCTGGGCGAAGTGCCCTGCAGCGCCTGCGTCAGGTTAGCGACGGAACGTTCGGTGATGGCTTCGGACTTGATCTGGTCCACGGCGCCCACCGCACGGCGGCGGGTGGTGGTGCCGTAGCCGATGACGATCACTTCGTCCATCAGCTGCGCGTCTTCCTTCAGCGTCACGTTCAGCAGCGTGCGGTTGGCCACCGGAAGCGTCTGCGTCTCGTAGCCGATGAACGAGAAGTCGAGTTCGGCATCGGCGGCGCACTGGATCTGGTATTCACCGTCGATACTGGTCGAGGTTCCGACCGAAGTACCCTTGACAATGACGGTAACGCCGAGCAGCGGCGCTCCTGCGGCGTCCTTCACAACGCCCTTGACGGTGACCTTGGATGTCTGGGTCAGGGGGCTGGCATTAACGGTTGCGGCTGCAAACCCAAGGGGGGGGGTAATCAGCAGCACCAAAACCGTCAACATGATTTTGTGCCCAAAATTGGTCATAGATATTGTTTTTTGGTTTAGTTAAAATATACTCCCCGCACCCGGTGACGCGGATGCGGTTCATGGATTCAGAAAACGGGAAAATAACAGGATAAATTACGGGATTCCGCAAAAAAATCGGCGGAAAGGATCAGACAGGAGTTTTTTTCCATAGGCTAATCTGGTTTTAAGTTTTAGGTTAAACGGTTGGTTTTTCGTGAAAACAAAGTTGAGAAATAAGATGCGGACCGAAAAATATACGGACGGCAAATTTCTCCGCCGTACATGATCCGGTACTATTTTGTCACAAAATTGTATTTTCCGATCCGGAACACAAACGTACTCCCGGCACCGTCCCGCACCCCCGATCGGCGGTTTTCACGCCGTTTTATGACAATTCGGGCACAAAACCATACAAACCGCGTCACAACGCCGTCCTGACACAAAAACTCCGGCCCGGCTTTACAGCCGGGCCGGAGCGCCTAATTATACCACTTAAAAACTTGTTACTTCACATCCGGACGGATGAAAGTGCCGCTCACCGGAAGCACGTCGTCGATGCCGTTGTCCGAAACCGTCATGGCGAATACCGCCACGTTCTTGTTTTCGGGCAGCGTCACCGTCCGCGCACCTTCGGGAATATCGAGAGAAACCATATACATGTAGGAGAAGTCATAAGGCAGGTTGCCCACGTCGCCCTGATGGCGGTGCGTGCCGATATGCGCGATCGTGGCATCCTTGAGGAACGCTTCGCTGTGTCCGCGCCAGCCCCACTGTCCGTAGAAGCCTTTCCAGAGCGGCACATAGACGGCCTGCTCGGAATCGCCCACCTTGAAGAGAGCCTCGCACTCCTTGTCCGAAGCGGCCACCAGCATGTAGAGCTTCCTGTAACCGCCTTCGGGCAGTTCGATCTCCTGACTGCGGCACGTCACGGCGTCCTTGACATTCTCCTCGCCCATCACGAACCGTACGCCGTTGCAGGTCAGTTCGGCGGGAATCAGTTCGGCGGCGAAGCTGCCCCGCTGATTGTCGAAACGGTAATAGGTGTAGAACTCGTCTGTCGTGAAGGCCACCGTATTGTAAGACAGCGTCACGGGCGCGCTCTTCACCTCGAACGCGGACTTCTGCGCAGGAGCGGCCAGCCGCACGCGGTAGGTTTTGGGAGCGAATTTGCCGGCCGAAACGATCAGCGAACGGCCCTCGGTCTCGGCTGCACCGATCTTCTCCTCGATGCCGTTGCACTCCTCGGCCGAGAGAATCTGAGCCGGGAAGGTGATGCGGGCGTTCTCGACGGGCTTGCCGGTCAGCTCGTAGCAGCGCACGATATATCCGTCGCCGTCCTCGGCCTTCTTCAGCGCACGCACGCCGATCTGCGGAGTCGAGGACTCCAGCATCGAGAAGGTACGGCCCAGCGATCCCGCATGCTTGGGAGCCACGTAAGCCACGAGCGGCAGGTTGAGCTGTTCCGATGCGGCCACAACGCCGCTGCGGTCGGTTCCCTTATGTCCTACGATCGAATAGGTGAAGTGATTGACGCCCAGATCGAGATCGCGCTGGTGCGGGTAACGTTTTTCGGTCGAGGGAGTGTGGATCAGCGTCAGACGGATCGTATTGTCGGCGGGCTTGTCCCAGCCGTATTTGCAGTCGTTGAGCACCGAGATGCCGTACGAACCGTCGGCGTCGGTCAGGTCGGCCCACTTCAGGGCGGGCACTTCGTATGCCGTGGCCGTGTTGTTGCCGCGCTCGATAAAACCGATGCCGAGGTCGTAAGCGGCTTTCGCATTGCTCACCGACATCGGGAACTCGGCTTTGAGCAGCGTATTGCGGCTGTTCCAGTCCACCGTCGTACGGATGTCGATGCGGTCGTCCTGCGCACCGTCGGTCAGCGTAATGTACTGCGTGAACTTCGAATCGCCGTACGTGCGCTCCACCTTGAGCGAAGCGCGCACGGACCCCTCTTCGCCGACGGATACCGAAACGTTGTCGGTAACGGCGCGCGGGGTCTTGTCCACGACCTCCTTCAGCACCTCCCATGCGGGCCATTCGTTCGACGGATTGCCTTCGAAAATCGCCAGACGGAAGGCCTTGCCCTGCTCGACCAGTTCACGGCCGTAACGCTTGTCCACGAGCGACGCGATGTCGCCGTTCTTGTCGAGCGTCACCTTGTAAACGGCGTTCTCGATCGTATTGCCGTTCACGTTCAGCGCCGACGATCTGGCGGGCGATGCCGGACGGACGTCGTAGACGGCATACCCCACCGACTTCACGTCGGCGGCGAATGCGATCACGGCCTTGTCGCCCTCGCGGCTGAGAATCTGCGCGGCCACGCGGCGGCCGTCGGGACCGTATACGGCCACGCCCTTGGCTTTGGCGGCGAGCGGAATCTCGGCCTCGACAACGGCTTTGACGGGATAGGTCACGGCGTTGTAGACCACCACGGGCGTACCCTTGACGCGCGTATCGAGCGAATAGCTCAGCGCGCCGACCGCCGTGTTCATCACGTCGCCACCCTGCCGCAGGGCGATCAACTCGTCGTTCCACGACCACGTATAGGCCTCAGGGATACTCGTACCCGTCAGGTCGTCGTGGAACTGGTGCCAGATGAAACGCTGCCAGATCTCGGTGAGTTTCCGCTGGTCGTAAGCCAGCGCACCGAGCCAGTCGGCGGCGACCGAAGCGCGCTCGGCGGCGCCGGTCAGCTCCTCGTTGCGGCGGTTGTAGTATTTCATGGCGGTCTGCGAAGTATAGCAGCCCGTAGCGTGCACGTCCATCAGCAATTCGCCGTCGAAAGAGGGCAGCTCGGCTTTGCGGCCGAGGTAGGCCTTGAACAGGTCGTCGCTCGTGGCGCTGATGATCTCGATCGGGGCGTTCGGGTCGTTGATCGCCTTGGTCAGACGGCGGCAGGTGGTCACCGTACCGCTGTTGCCCTTGTCGCCGACCCCTTCGCCGCCGCCGGCATAGTAGCGGAAGCAGGTGTTGTCATAACCGTGGGCGGCGCGCTCCATCAGGCGTTCATTATACTGCACATTCTCAGGAAGTTCCGAGTTATAGCCACCCGTATCGAAGGCTGCGATCACCGAACTGCCGTCGATGCCGTACCACACGCCCCACGAGAAGGGATTCTTCTTGTGGTAGGAAGCGTCGTAAAAGTCGTGGTTGCGCCAGCTGAGCTTCTGCGTGGACATGCCGATCAGGCCGCTGTGGGCCGCGATCGTCGGCAGCGTATAGCCGAAGCCGAAGCAGTCGGGCAGGAAAATATCGGTCGAACGCACGCCGAACTCCTTTTTATAGAACTCCTGTCCGAGCAGGATGTTGCGGAAGAACGACTCGGCCGAAGGCATGTTGGGGTCATTGGCGTCCCACGACGCGCCGGCGATATGCCACTGGCCCGAAGCGATGTATTTCTTCATCCGCTCGTAATGCATGGGATAGTACTCCTTCATCCACGAATAGACGACGCCGCCTTCGAAGCTGAAGCGGTAGTCGGGGAAGCGCTCCATGAGGTAGAGGTTCTGGAACAGCGTGCGGGGGATGTACTCGCGGATGGTCGTCTGCACGTCCCAGTTCCACTGGGTGTCGAGATGGGCGTCGCTGACCATGTAGGCCTTGTAGGTCTTGGGCGCCACGGACTTGCCGTCGGTCTGCTGCGCCGAAGCGCCGCCTGCGGCAAAGCACAACGCGGCCAAGGCCAGCATAAATCGGTTCGGTTTCATATCTGTCAGGGTTTAAAAGATTTTGAGTTTTCACAAAATTACGTAAAACAGCCGAGAGTACAAGTACTATTTTATGCAATAAATGTATTATTTTACGATCGGGAACCGCTTCGGGCAGCATTTTCAAAAAAAACGGGGCGGAACATCGCAACCGACGTTCCGCCCGTGAGAAATTCCGCGCGGCAGATCAGATAGCGCCCGCGATGAGGAACACGGCGGCTACCGTAAGAATGGCGTACAACTCAGGGAAGGCGGCCAGAATAAGCGTCTTACCCATCACGTCGTGGCCGTTGCCGATAGCGGCGATACCGTTGGCGCAGACCTTCGACTGGAAGTACGACGAAGCGAGGCAGACAAGACCCGTCAGCAGACCGGCGCCGAAGATGGCGGCACCCTGCAGCAGCGTCATCGAATCGGTCAGGAAGCCCTTGATGATGAAGTAACCCACGAAACCGTAGAGACCCTGCGAACCGGGAATGGCCGAGAGGATCATGTAGCTACCGAAAGCGCCGCCGTTTTTCTTCATGGCGCCCACCGACGCCATACCGGCGATCGAAGTACCGATACAGCTCGCTACGCCCGAAAGGCCCACCA
>ERZ834859.983-NODE-983-length-34808-cov-3.461255_pt1 | contig 34808 bp, 20 predicted proteins | sample MGYA00519947_ERZ834859 | MGnify/ENA primary metagenome ERZ834859 (study PRJEB31850, sample SAMEA3708763) | human gut metagenome | biome: human gut; feature: human-associated habitat; material: faeces | place: China | collected 2014 ...
TGACGAAACAAGACGCGAACCCTTGCAAACACTGGAAAGCGTCGGCGTGTCGAAAACACGGGAAAAACGGGCTGCGGACGCCATCGCGTAGCGAAAGACCGTCGGAAAAACCCTGAAACACCTCACCGCAAACCAACATCCGGGCGTGTCGCAACCACACTATCCGTTTACAGCCCATCCCCCAAGCCAACCCATCCGAGAAAACCTCCCAGCCGAAAGCTGAAATAGGAGAAACAGAAGAAAGCAGATAAACGAAACCGCACCGCCGATCGTTGTCCTGAACACATTCAGATCCCAACTGATCGAAAGTGCGGTTTTGCATATGCGCGTGCAAGCGACGGCAGAACAAGGCAGCGCAGCCAAAAATCGATTAATCGGTGCAACCGAAACGGTAGAGCGCCCAGCCCTGGCCATACTGCGAATAATCGGCAACCTTCACCAACGTGCCTCCATCCACATACGCATCAATCAATTCCTCATTGTGGAAGGAATCGTACTGGGCGCGATACGGGAATGACTGCAGACTCTGCGCCTGGTCGCCCATCGTAAGGAAGTATTCCGGAGCGTCGGTCAGCGGACATACCGTGCCGAGCACCTGCTGCGCATCGCCGGAAGCAAACGCGGTCTCCACTTTGCCGAACGGAGCGGATGGCACATCGGTGCGCGCATTGATGATCGGATACAGCATGTTCGCGTTGAACAGCGTCTCCGCATACATCGAACCGTTCAACGGATCGGAAATGATGGTGGCCTGGGTGCCCGTACGTTCCGTGACCTTGCGCAGCACAGCGATCTTTTGCTCGGTGAGCTGCTCGTTGGGGTCGCTTTGGTTCAGACTGGAATGCGCGATGATCGTGTCGCGAGCCGCGGAACGCGATAGGCATACGATCTGCGCGGAAACCGCAAGTATCGCAATCACAAGGAATACGGCGATTAGGACGATCCAATTGGAAGCGAAAGAAGCGTTCTTCACGGAAGAAACAGCAGACGCAGAAGAAAGGGAAGGAACGGAAGAAGCACTATTCTTCGTGGAAAAGGACGATGCAGAAGGAGCGAAAGAAGCGGATGCGGCGCACGCGGAAACGCATTCGGCAAGAGCGTTGATTCCAATGACAAGCAGCGGCAGCGCGACCAGCGGAAGCATGGTCATAATACGGTTTTCATCGCGATACCACGGAGCGCTGATGATATTCGGCAACGCGCCGACCAGCGTGACCGTGCACACATACACCAGCGCGACCAGCAGGAATGCGGCCGTCAACGCAATCACGTCACGCAGGCGATCGTTGCGACGAAGTCGAGATGATTCGGACGACGCGGACGCGGCATCAGTGGCGTTGGAGTGCGACGCAGGTGGCGGACAGGAAACGGAAACCGGGGAATCAGCGGCGGAAACCGCAATATCAGAAGTCGAAGCATCAACATCGACATCAGCAGAAGCCACGGGAACCACAGTGGAAGCAGCCGACGAAAACGAATCCGAAGCACGCGCAGCCGCGCGGCGGGAAGCGCAAACGAAAGCGGCCGCAGTTCCCGCAATCAGCAACAGTGCGAACAGAATCGCAGGAAAACCGTCAAGCCCATCCGTGAGACAGAACGAAATCGACTCCCACAAATTCTTGGACGGCTGATGGCTATGGAACCAGGAATCGGGATTCGCCCAACGGTCCGATTTGAACGACGTCAGCATCAACGCCACAAACGCCACCGCACCGACGCACATGGCAATGAACGCGCCAAGAATCAGCTTCCACGGCAAGCGCAGCACAATGAACGGCACCAGAATCAGAGCATACGTGAATGCGATACGCGGGTGCGCAACCAAGCAAACCACGCCTGCGACAGCAGTGATCGCAAGCCATTTTGCTATATGCTCGCGCGCGGCGATCGCATCGAACAAGCGCAATGTGGCGGCGATGAGGAACGGCAGCAGCGACGTGGCGAAACCGAATGCGATCAGCGGACCGGCATTCAGCAGTCCGTACGGGTGGCACACCGAGCTGACGGCAAGCACGGGCACGAACAGTCCAATCAGATTCCGCAGAACGAAAGTAGCGTCGAAAGTGACGTTATATTGCCGATTCACAGCTGACGATACCTGCTGATTCGAGATATTCGACGATTCAGATACGGACGACGATTCAGACGTAGACAATGCTTGAGAAATACGTGAAATTGGATTGGAAATTGGATTACCGCGATTCCAACGTTGCAGGAAATACCTGCATAATACCAGCATTCCGGCAGGGAAAATCACGCCCGAAGCAATGATCCACGTGATATTGAATGCCGCGTAGATCGAACATTGCACGCCGAACAGCGCCGCGATCTTAATCACAAGGTAAGCACAGATGTGAAACAACGGCGGATAAAACGAATCATGCGGCCACAAATGCAGAGCCGCCCCCAATCCCTCGTCAAGCAGACGGTGAATGAAATAGTAATGCGCGGGGGCATCGCTGCTGACGATCGGCGTATTCCACACCGTGGAGGGGAACCACGCAATCACCAGGCATAGTGCGGACGCGACGCCGATAATCGACGTAAGCCACGGCAATAACGCGTGACGCGATGCAGGACGCAGCATCGCGTGGCACCGCTGCAGGCCATGTTTCCGCCCGGACGGACCGCCCTTGGCCGAATCATTCCTGGCTGGACCATTCGTAGCCGAACCATCCTTGGCCGAGCCATTCTGCCGAGCCTGAGTCTGCACATAAGCCTGCACATGAGTTCGCGCACGAGCCTGAGCCGAGCCACAATCGCCCGACACGGAACCGGTATTCGTAATCTGTTCGGAAGTCATCGATTCCATCGTAGCGAGTGCCGCAACCATGCTCAACGCTTATTCTCTGGAATCACTTTTCAGGAATCATTCAGACTTCATGCAGGGGTATAACAGTGTTGCGCAAGAAAACAATCACGTTGGAAGCACAAGATGATTGCACGGGACGCATCATGCGCTACGGGCCTGCCTTGCTGCGGAGCGCGCGTCCCGGCCAACGCTGACGTCGGCATGCGCCGGCGCGCTATAACAGAGAACTGGAGAAGTACCGCATGTTCGTTCTCAAGAACGCATGGGCGGCGCTTGGTCGCGTCAAATGGCGCACCGCGCTGATCGCCCTACTCGCACTACTGGTGTCTTTCTCGGCTGCCGTGGACTTGGCAGTGATTCGAGCCGACGACACCGCCAATAATGAAACATACCAGTCGCAAAAAGCCACGGCGGTGATTCGGCCGAACGCGCAAACACAAGCCAAGCGCGACGGTGCCGATTCCAGCTATACCGACAAGTACTTGACGTGGGAAAAGTACAGCACGTATGCAACGGCCGCACAGAGCAACAACGTGACCTTCAATTACACGTTGGCAACATCGGTGCCGGTGCGCGAAAGCAAGTCGTTGCAGGCGATCGCCGCGAAAAACGACACCAGCGAAGACAAGACCGGCGGCAACCTGACCCTGCAGGCGTTCTACACGTTGGACGCCGCGAAAATCAACGACTACGGCTACTACAAGGTAGTCAAAGGCAAGCATCTGAGCTATAAGACGCAGAGCGACGGCGTACTCATTTCGCAGGCGCTGGCCGATAAGAACAATCTCAAGGTCGGAGACAAGGTGACGGTCGGCAATCCGTCGAAGGCTTCCGACACATACACGTTCACCGTGCGCGGCATTTACGAATACGACAGCGACGTGCCTGAGGGCAACGGTTCCGACGCGAAATACGCAAAGGACAATCGTGAGAACGTGATCTACACGACGTATATCAACTTCGCCAAGAACGGGCTTGACACGACGGAGGCCACGGGATGGGCCATTCCGAATCTGAATATCATCTTCTCGCTGGCGAATCCTTCCACCTACAACACGTTCGTGCGCTTGGTGAAGAAGGCCAAGTTGGACACGAAGACGTACGAGATCACCTCGCCGTCGCTTACCGCTTACAAGAAGTCGATCGAGCCGCTTGATTCCGCCGCTTCGGCAGCGCGCATCATGCTGATTGCCGTGACGATTGTCGGTGGCATCGCTTTGCTGGCATTGATTGCATGTGCTGCGATTGGCGGCCGCCGCGATGAGATCGGCATGGCGATGATCACAGGTGTGACCAAGGGCCGTTTGGGATGGCAGTTCATGCTGGAAACGTTCATGATGACGGTTCCGGGTTGGATTGTCGGTTTGGTTGCGGGCGCGCTGTTGGCGAAGCCGATCGGCACCGCATGGGCCGGCGGGCAGGCTGTGTCGATGACGTCCGCTTCGGTGTGGAACGTGATCTGGTACGGCTTGGGCGCATGCCTGGTGCTTGGCATCGTGGCATTCGCGCGCGTGGCCTGCTTCAACCTGAACCAACTGTTTGAGGAACGCTCGGAGGTGAAGGCATGAGCGACAACATGAATGATAAGAACGAGAACCTCGACGAGACCGTGGTCGACGAGACTGCCGAGACCGCATCAAACGAGACCGTCGATGATGTTGCGACTGACGATATTGCAGCTGACGCATCTTCCGCTGATTCCATTGAATCCATCGATTTTGCGGTGGTATACGACGATGACAATGCAGATATCGAAATTGCCGCATCTGACGGCGCGGAAATTTCCGACGATGTAAACGATGGCGATACTGCAGTAGCTGCCGACGGCGATGCTGTGGTATCTGCAGATAATGCAGATACCACTGAAGTTGCAGATGACGCTGCAACTGCTGCTGATACTGCGGATGGTTCGAATGTGGTCGCCAACAATGCGAATCAGGTGAAGGAAACGCTTGCCTTGCGTTCTTCCGACGAACCGACCGTGCTGGAATCGCATGAAATGGTGAAAGCCGATTCCGCAACCAGCGTCTCCTCACAGCTCGACCGCGAAATCAAGCATCATCGCAAGAAGGATGCGTTTTTCTTCAAAGCGAATCCGACGTTCGCACTCGATCATGTGACCGTGACCAATCGCAAGACCGGCCGCAATATTCTCGACGACCTATCGCTGTCGTTCCATGCGGGCGCCACGCATGCGGTGCTCGTGGACGCGGAGGATCGCGAACAGCATCAGGCGTTGCTGGCCACCATGGTCGGCATGGTACGCACGGACCGCGGCAACGTGATGCACAAAAGCACCAACCTGAGCGACGTCGAACCGGTCGAAATGTTGGGACACCGCATCGGATTCATTCCGCAACGTTTCGCTTTCCGCCCCGACCTCGACGCGGAAAGCAATGTACTGTACGCCATGGATGCGTCGAACCGCAACTTCCTCAAGCCGAAGCCTGTGATCGCCCGCGAACTGCTCAAGCGCGTGGGCTTCGACGAAGTGACGTCCGGCCTGGCAGTCGGCGAAGTAAGCGAACTGAACCAGCGCCGCGTGGCCATCGCTCGTGCGCTGAGCTGCGAGGCTGAAGTGATCATCGCCGACGAGCCGACCGCTGGATTGGATGCCGACGATGCGGCCGTGGTGTTGGATCTGTTGAAGAAGTTCAAGCGCGATGCCGATCGCAGGCGCGCCATCATCGTGGTGACCACCAATCCGGAGATCGCCGATGCGATGGAGCACAGCGTGGAACTCGACTAGCCGCCTAGTGCAACGGGCGCACGAACATAGACTCTTTCGTGCGCCCATAGGTAAGCCCTTTGGAATTCTGGTTTTAGCCAAATTCCAAAGGGCTTGCGTGTTCTGGAAACGGTCTGCCCTACTCGACGATACGCATGTGGTACTGCTCGGCGAGCGGCGTGACGTCAAGCACGCCGTATCGTTCGAGCAGCCGCAGCCATTCGCGCCTGTTACTTTCGCCGAAACGGGCCGCCTTGCGCGCATAGGCTTCGGCCGTCAGGAACTTCGGCGGAATCGACTTGCTGTTGTACTTGTCGGCCACCATCACCACTTCCTGCTCAAGATTCATGGGCACATAGTCAGCCGGAGGCAATGGCAATCCTTGCGATTCCACCGCTTCTTTGGTGAGTCCCACACCGGTGTGGTTGCGCGCGAACTGCGCGATAGACTCGTCAACACCCTCATTCAACAAATATTCGTAGCCTTTAAGCCCATGCCGCACGTAATTCGGACCGTCGAATTTCAGCGGTCCACCGTCGGAACCGTCTTGCTTGAGCAGAAAATACGTGCCGATATCATGCAGCAGACCACCGATCACCACCAGATGCTCGTCGATCAGCCTCGGCGGAACGGTCCCGCCCGTAAGCCCGTCCGATGATGGAATGGAGGGGATGCGAAGCATACCGAACGATTCGCTTCCATTGCCGTCTTGCGTAAGCCTAAGGCCGAAATCGCCCGCTTTTTCAGGGGCATCGTCCGGTAGTGTGCAGCGGCGGGTGAACAGTGCATTCTGCCTGCGTGCCATGCGACGTGCGATGTCGGCGACGACTACGCAATGTCCGTGAATCAAATCGTATGCGGCTTGCGATTGCGCGATTTTTCGATGCAGTTCGTCAACTTGGGCGAGTGTAGGAATATATCCGGTTGTCATACCGCCTATCTTAGGCGCTGTATGACGATTGCCGCATGCTGAATCCGGTCGAAAAAAAAACTGGAAATCCCCGATGAAAGTTTCAGCCGAAAAATTCCGAAATACGGATTTCAGATTACGGATTTCAGATGGAACGCACACGGAATGCGCCGGTACGGTTGGAAGCAACGATCATCTGATTGTTTTCCAAACGAGTCCAGCCATCTTCGGCACACTGATCGAAACCGGAGCTGGCCACAACCACGCCCTTCGGCTGGCCTGCAGCCTGATCCGCTTCGGATTCACCGAGCGTACGATAGCGCATCACACGATAGTCATGCGCCTGGTCGCCACGGCCGTACTGGTCATAGATTTCCACAATGCGCTTGGACGTGACCTCACGACCGGCCGCGCACAGAGCGATGAATTGGTCTTGGCTCTGGATCATGCAGTTGTAGCTGGACTTCGGATAGCTTTTGCGCAGTTCGCGCACCGCCTGCGCGACCGCCTCGTCGAGTGCGAAACCAAAACCGATGTACTGCAGGATCACTGCGAAGAAAATGGCGGAATCGGAACGTCCGCCAGTGGACTGCACGATGTTGGGATCGACCGGGAACGCGCGGTTGGTGATGATGTTGCGACCCTGATCGTCGGAAATATCGCCATTGTGGATGAAGCTCAATCCGTTGGCGTAGAACGGCTGCTGGTTTTCGAGAATCAGCGGCAGGTTCGAGCTGGCCAAACGCAGGTGCCACAGGCCTCCACGAGCCGGAGTGTTCGCAAGCTCGTCGAAAATCGGATCATGTCGGGCTGCGATCGTGTTCTTGTAGACGGCGGTGCCGGTTTCCGGGGTGGGAGCGCCACCGTCACGCAGGTACGGCGACTCGCTCGGCACGGTGACCAGCGCGGAGCCCCAGCCATCGTTGTGGATTTCGCTCAGATTCCGGAAATCGCGTACGGCCTGCATGCCGAGCACGCCATTGAGACTGGTGTTGCTTCCGGCTGCCGCGAATCCAAGTAATCTGCACATGGTTGGTTACTCTACAGGGCTTGTAATGCAACGCGCGCATATGGCTATCGACATTGCTTATAGCATGCGAAAAACAGCGTGATTCCAACGATTCTTCGAGATAAGACCATGCAAAAACCTACAAAATGCCCTACGAAAACGGGCTGCGCGACGATGGCAGATACGATCGCCATCATCACGCAGCCCGTTTCACGGCTTGTTTCACACACGCTTTAGCCGCGGAGGACGCTGAGTCGCGAGGAATAGCGGCTGTATCTCAATCAGCGGATTGTAAGGCGCAAGGCCGAACCATTTGACCGGAGATCCCGCAAAATGACGAATCGCATACTTGACTTCCAAAGAAATCGCGCCACGCTGCGACACCTTCGACTCAGGCATAAGCGCCTTGTGTATCAGCACATATCGAATCGGACCGATATTCGGATCAGCATCAAGCTTCGGATAGCGGCTTTCCTGCCTCGGCAGATCCCCCGACTTCGACAAATCGTTCATGATCTGATGAATGTAAGCTGGAATCGACTGAGAAACCTTGAAACCAAGCCGAATGCGAACACGGAACATATAATCCGTACCGAAATTCTCAACCGAATACTCGCGGGTGAACGGCTCATCGGCAGTCTCGACGGAAACAGCCCACCAAGCGCGGGCACGTTTTGGATGGTCGGCGAAAATCGAGAAGAAGATATCGGTATCGATACGCTTCGTCTCCGGATCCGACGTGAGGTAGACGATATTGTCGGCAAAATACGGAATCGTATCGTCATCATGCAACCGCTTCAGCACCGGTAGGCATTCGGCGGGCTGCATATGGCGACGCTGCGCACGTTCCAGCTTCGTGCCTTCGTTCCACGTATACATAACCAGCAGAATCGCGAAGGTAAGCAGCATCGTGAACCAACCACCATGCAGGAACTTCGCCATGGAAGCGAAGAAGAACATGAATTGGATCGCAAGAAACAGCACGGTGAATACGACCGCTCCGATACGACGCCCCGAATGCCAGATGTAGACGGCAAGCAGAATGGTGGTAGTGATCATGGTGATGGTCAACGCCAGACCATACGCCGCGGAAATATGCTCGGAATCACGGAATAGCGCCAAAACCAACAGCGTGGAAACGCAAAGCACCGCATTGACCACAGGAATGTACAGCTGGCCGCGGGTACGGGCCGGGTAACGGACCTGAAGATGCGGCATCCAGTTCAGATGGGTGGCTTCAGACACCATCGTGAACGCGCCGGTGATCAACGCCTGCGATGCGATAACGCCCGCGACCACGGAAAGCACGACGGCCACGTAACGCACGCTGGGCGTCATCATTTCGAAGAACGGATTCAAACCGTGCGTGCGGATGTAAGCCGAATCATCCCAATGATTGAGCATCCATGCGCCTTGGCCGAAATAACAGAGCACAAGCGCGATTTTGATGAACGGCCACGTGAAATAGATGTTGCCACGGCCAACATGACCCATGTCGGAATAAAGCGCTTCGGCACCGGTGGTTGACAGGAACACCGTACCCATGATGGCAAGCCCGGCGGCATTATGGCTGCTGAACAGGAATCTGACACCGTACACGGGGTTGAGCGCCGCGAACACGCTCCAATACTGACTGAGGTTCGCCAAGCCGACAACCGCCAAGAACGAGAACCAGACAAGCACGACCGAACCGAACGCCTTGCCGATACGCTCGGTGCCACGCGACTGCACAGAGAACAGCATCAGAATGATGGCCGCGGTGATCATCAGGGTCAGCTGCTTGTTTTCAGTGAAAAGTTTTTCAAAAGCTGGTAGCGTCTCCAAGCCTTCCACTGCCGAGCTGATGGACACAGCCGGGGTGAGTACGGAATCGGCGAGGAACGCGGCGCCGCCGAGCATGGCAGGAATCGCAAGCCATGCACCGTACTTTCGAACCAACGAGTACAGCGCGAAAATGCCGCCTTCGCCCTTGTTGTCGATACGCATGGCAATCAGCACGTATTTGACGGTGGTGATAAGCGTGATTGACCAGAACACCAACGAAAGCACGCCGAGCACGGCTTCGCGGTCGGCATGCGCAAGTCCGCCCTGCCCGTTGAGGAACGTCTGCATGGTGTACAGCGGCGAGGTGCCGATATCGCCATATACCACGCCCAACGCCACGATCGCCATGGCGGGCGTGATTCTGTTTGGACCGGATTGCAGACGGCTCCACCAACGACCGACGGGACCCTTGCTGGCCACCTGGTCAAGTTTGGCGGCCTCCTGCTGTTTCTCCTCGTGCTGCTTGATCAGCACCTGTCGCTCTTCCTTGGTCAGCACCTTGTGCGAAACCTTCGGCGCCTGCGTGTATGTGGCTGCGTGAAACAGCGGCTCATCCTCGTTTGGCTCGTTAGCCATAACGCTACCTCCAAGTGGCGGGCCTTCCAACCCACTCCCCAAAATAAACGCAAAAAGGCACGTTAGGAGCCTTACGAAGTCTTGTCAAATCTTCACATTGTTTCTTGCGATTCTTGATCTCGCACGAAGTAAACTTCCTGTGGGTTTTTTTCTTATTTTACCTCTTGTCTTTCTCTTACTCTCTCTTATTTTCGGATAAATCGTTTCCGTCCTGTCGATTTTCGGAATTTGTTCAGATTCCGTACACTTCGCGCGTGGTCTTTCGCGTTGCCTGCGCGACTTCCGTCAGCGGTTTATCGAGATAATTCGCCAACGACTGCAGGGTGTAGGGGATCATGTATGGCGCGTTGGTGCGGCCCCGATACGGCATCGGACTTAGGTAGGGGGCATCTGTTTCGACCATGACATGGCTCAATCCGACAATGCGCGCCGACTCGCGAATACCATCGTTGCCCTTATAGCTGGATGTGCCCGAAAGGCTGAGATACCAACCGTTTTCACGTGCGATCTCACCCATTTCGGCATCACCGGAATAGCTGTGGAACACGGTCCGTTCGGGAGCGCCGTCCGCCAGCAGCGTTTCGATGACTTCCTTATGTGAATCGCGATCATGGATCTGCATGGGCAGGTTCAGTTCTTTCGCGAGCGCGATGTGCGCGCGGAAGGCTTCTCGCTGCAGTTCTTTGGCGGCTTCTCCGGTGCGGAAGAGGTCCATGCCCGTCTCGCCGATGGCCACAACCTGGTTGGGGTAGGCGGCGGCGAGGCGGTGCACTTCGGCCATGGCGTCTTCGAAACTGGTGTCGTGCCATGGCTTGTATTTGAGCGGCAACCCGTCTGGGCCCGGCACCCCGCGGTGACCGTGGAGCACGGATTCGTTGGGGTGTATGGCGATGGCCGCATGCACGGTTTGGGGGTGTTCGCGTGCCATGTCGATGGCCGTCATGAGGTTCGGCAGTTCGCATCCGCAGTCGATGACGCCTTCGACTCCGACTTGTTGCGCTTGGTTCAGCAGTTCGTCGACGCTGTATACGGGGACTTCCGGCTGTCCTTTTTCTTGCGCTTCGTGGCTCATGGCCCGCGAGAACGGCACGACGGACGCCACATGCGTGTGGTTGTCGATGACGTGCGCGTTCTCGGGAAGTGGTTGCGGTGCTGGCGCCCAGCTGCGGTCACGATGGTGTTTGCTCATGCCTCCAGCCTACGCTCGATGGCAGTCTTGCTTCGGAAGCCGCGTTATTCATCGATGGCAGTGGGATTAACCAACGCACCTCCATATGTTTTGCGGCGTAGCGCTGAAACGCTTTCCGCGATTAGTCATGGAGGGTGAGGGTGGTGAAGGACCAGGAGGGGGCGGTGTAGGCGCCGCTGGTTAGGTCGATTGCGGTTTCAACCGGAACGGTTGGCGAAGCCTTGCCGATTTCACCGGCGTACGGGTCGGTTCCGGCGAGCACGGTGGCGGTTGCCGAAGCGCGGGATTCCGCGGAAACACCAAGCTCTTCAAGCACTTGGTTCAGATCAATCTCGGCTTCAGCGTCGAGCGCGTTGACGATACGCACGTAGGTGACGCCTTCAGCATCATTGCGAGCCACGGTGACGGTACGGCGGGGCTCTTCCGGCTTCTCAACGCCCTGCGCAACAAGCTCTCCATCGATATACAGCTTCATGCTTTCGCCGCGATCGGCCACTTCGATGCGCACCTGCCACACGGTTCCGGGGAACACTTCGTCCATGGACCATTCGGTGCCGTCAAGATTGTAGGCGGTACCGTCGCGCACCACCTTGATTTCGAAAGCACGACCGAAGGAGGTGATGTTGTGGTTCTTGCCGTTGATGTCGCCGTGGACCAGCTGCAAGCCCCAACGACCCTGATAGTAGGTGATGGTGGCGTTGATGGTGTAGGCGTCAGAGTCAATGTTGAGGCTCGTGTTCATCGGACCATTGCCTGCGTAATGGCAGTCCTCAAGATCGACATGGCGGCCATCAGCGGTGTCAACGCTGAAGTTGGTGATGTCGGCGTGAGCGGCACCTTCCAAGCGCAGGCCAACGGTTGGTGGCAGTTCGCGACGCAGCGTGGTCTTGCCTTCCACCGCGACCGGCCATGCGGTATCGGACGTGGTGGTGGCATACATCTGCTGCACCCAGTAGCTGTACGGCAGGTAGGTACGTTCGTTGTCGAAGTAGATCAGATCAGGATTCCAGCTGTGATGTCCGTTCTTGGCAAACAGCGGCGCATACGAAGACATGACCACGGCATCGCCGTTCAATTCCATGCGACCCATGAACGCCGCTTCGGAAAGACCGTTGATCAGCTGCGTGTTCCACGAACCATACTCGCCCAAGTACACCTTCGGGCCCTCACGATCCGTGGTGTCGTAGTGGTCGAGATTGTGGAACCACCAGCTGGAGGACTGATAGGAATGCTCGTCAACGATGGGAACTCCGGCTTCACGCGCATACTGCCAACCAGCCTCGTAGTCGGGACCGCTCGGAGCCGGACCGACCGTGCCAACCACAACAATATCCGGGTAGGTGGCCTTGACCGCGTCGAAGATCTGCTGGAAGCGGTTCCTGAACACGTCATCGATGAGATCTTCGTTGCCGATGCCCAAATATTCAAGGTTGAACGGTTCCGGATGACCCATGGCGGCACGCTTGGCACCCCATTCGGTGGTCGCGGCATCGCCATTGCAGAATTCGACCAAATGCAGCACTTCATCGATGTATGCCGGCATGTCTTTCTGCGCGATCGGCACCGGGCCCTGACTGGTGTTCTGGCAGCTCACGGCGGCGGGCAGCACCGGCAGCGGCTTCGCGCCAATGGTTTCGCACAGGCACAAGTATTCGTAGTAGCCGATACGGAACGACTGGTGGTAGCCCCACAGGTTGAAATTGTGCGGCCGATGCTCAACATCACCGATGGTGCGATCCCAGTGGTACATGTTATCCATGCCAAGACCGTGGGTGATGCAGCCGCCCGGGAAGCGCATGAAGCGCGGCTGCAGATCGGCGAGCGCCTTGACCAAATCGGGACGGAAATGCTTGAGCCCGTTGTAGGTGGTGCGTGGTTCGAGGGTAACGAAATCAAGATCGACGGTACCTTCCGTGGTGAAGGTGAGTCGCAAAGCGCCTTCATGTACAACGATGGCATTGCTTTCACCGGAAACCGTCAGCGAAACCTCTTGCTTACGCCAATCGTTGGAATCGACGGTGATATCTTGTTCTGCAATCGCATTTCCATCGTCGTCAATCAGAGCGACGGTGACGGGAAGTGCGGAAGCTTCGCAATTGCTGGAAATACGCATCCATGCGGAGAAATCGTAGGTTTCGCCGGCACGGAAGACCATGCCGTCCCAGCCGATATTTTCAAGCGAAGCCGGCGCCTGTTCGACTTCGACGGACGCATAGTGCGGGTTTTCTTCGGCTACCGGATTGTCGGTGAGCACGTCGAAGGCTGCGAAGGAGCCGGCGGGCACGATTTTGCGCCAGAAGCTGTAGTTGCTCCAGTCGGAGGAGTCGGCGCGATTGTATTCGAATGCGCCGTTCTGTACGAGGTCGGCGTTGAGTCCGCCGTCGCCGGAGTAGCTGATGTCTTCGTAGAAGATGCCCCACAGGTCGGTGCTGATGTTGCGCACACCTGCCTTGTTGAGGGTTGCGATGATGGTATCGGTCATGGCATTCCTTTTTGTGTTTGGTTGGTGGTTTGTCATTGAGTTTTGTTGGAAATTTGATGATTGATGGCGATTTATAGCGACTGCTGGTTGCCGTCAGCGCGGGTCGAGTGCGAACCAGAGCACGCCATGCGCTGGTATGGTTCCACGGATGACTCGATCTTCGCCCTCACCTTCGATACGTGCGCCGGTTACATCAGTTTCGCCAGTTGCGTTGGTTTCGTCGTCAAACAGATTGGTAATCGTCCACGGATCGTTGCGTTGGCTTAATCCGACGATGGATTGCAGCTCGATGGTTGCCGGCAGTTCGTAGTCGCGATCGCCGGTCCAGAAGATGGCTGCATAATGTCCGCCCGAATGTGCGGAAGGAGTGCCATCCGCCCAGTCGGCCGCATCGGCGGCCCACACCACGAGATCCCCAAGGTAGGAGTTTTCGTCATCCCAACGTTCGAAGATGCGTTCGTACACGGTTTCGTGATTGTTGGTGGATCCTGCGGTGACTTCGCGCAATGCCGGATTGGCGAGCAGTTCAATGGTTTCGCTGGTACTGGTCGGCAGGTCGCCGCCTACCATAAGTGGGCTGCGTCCCATGCACCAGAGGGCAAGCAACGTGCGGCTTTCATCTTCGGTGAGGCGGCTTTGGCGATCGTCTCCACGTTCGGCCCGCAATCCAATATGCCCCAACGGCAGCATGTCGGCGTCAGCCCAATGACCGGTGGTCTGGAACGGCGCCCACCTCGCAAGACGCGGGAATTGCTGGTAGATGTCTTCCCAACGATCCCATAAATCGTCGCTGATACGCCACATTTGCGCGCTGTCTCGCAGAAATTCGGTGTAGCCGGTGCTCACCCAACCGCCCGGCGAGAGCGACAGGCTGATGCTGCGACCGTATTTCGCTTCAGCTTTGGCGATGGCGTTATGGTAGGCGGCGATTTCCGCGCTGTGGAATGGCGTTTGCATGTCGTCGACTTTGAGGAAGTCAAGCCCCCATGAGGCGAACAGGTCGAGCTGTTCGTCATACCAAGCTTGAGCTCCGGAGTGGTTATGGTTCAGCCCATAATTGTCTGAATTCCACTTGCACACGTGGTTAAGGTCCGCCACCTCTTGCGCCGTGTATGGAGTGCCTTTGACCGGCAGATTGTTGTCGACCGCCAAGCGCGGAATGCCTCGCATCATATGTACGCCAAATTTGAGTCCCATGGCGTGGATCTGTTCGGCAAGCGGTGCGAAACCGTGCCCGTCTGCAGCGCTGGGGAATCGTTCAGGGTCGGGCAGTTGACGCCCGTATTCGTCGAGGATCAGCGGCGCATTGGCATTGTAACCGTGTGCGCGGGCGGTCGGGTCATACCAGTCGATGTCGACGACGATCGTATCCCAGCCGGCGTCTTTCAGGTGTTCCGCCATGAAGCGCGCGTTGGCCAGGACCTCCCGCTCGGCGACGGTGGTGCCGTAGGAATCCCAGCTGTTCCAGCCCATTGGCGGTCGCCATGCTTTTGGCAGATCCTCGGTAGTCGCCATTGCCTTCTCCTTGTACAACGTTAGAAAAGCGTGCCGTTTACAGTATCTGACGTCATCCTTGACTTACTTGTTCGACTTCATCATCTTGGAAAACTTCAGATATGTACCGTTACATATTTTATAGCATATTTCAGAAATCACAATCATGATAGGATATCGGTGATTCTTTGAAATTTCAACGATTACCAGAAAATCATCATATATAATATCGTTACAGAAAAACTTGGCTGTAAGGAGCGGTGCATGGCAAACGGCAAACCGACATTGCGCGACGTGGCGGCGGAAGCCGGCGTCTCCCCCATGACCGCATCGAATGCGCTGCACGGCAAAGCCGGCGTCAAGGAATCGACGCGGGCCAAAGTGCTGGCAGCAGCGAAAAAACTCGACTATCGCATCAATCTGACAGCCAGCATGCTCAAATCAGGTCGCAGCAACATTATTCACATCATCGTCAACGAATTCGATTCGCCGTTCTATTCGAAGCTGACGCAAACATTGAGCCGCGAGATCACCTCACGCGGATTCACGCCGTTCATCGAGCAAACCCAGTATTCGCCGGACGCGGCCGAACATGCGCTGACCAGCAATCCGTTCTCAGGGCAGCTCTTCGACGGTGAGATTCTGCACGCCACCGGATTGGGCACGAATCTACCGCTCGCCAAACTCAACGGCGGGCGCCCTCTCGTACTGCTCGACGCATGCGAGGAAACGCCAACCGTGGATGCCGTGAATTTTCCCAACGAGGAGGGCGAACGCGCTGCGATGCAGTATCTGATCGCCCAGGGATGCCGGAATATTGCGATTGTCGGACATACGTTCGTGCCGCGCGCCGAGTTGGCGCATGCGCAGAACGCATTTGCATTGCGACTTCGAGGAGCGTGCGCGGCGTTGCTGGACGCAGGATTGCCATATGACGAAACCATGGTGTTCGAAGGCGGTCGCTCCGACGAAGGCATTACCGCCGGGCACGCGATCGCCGAACGGATTATGGCGGCGCGAAGGACGGACTGCGGAGCCGGCGCGGGTGCTGGAGACCGCGAAACAGGCACGGCCGGAACCGCCAATTTCAACGATGCAAGCGGCAAGATTACGGGCAGATCGATCGAAACGACCGACAAGATTCCCGCAATCGCGTTCGACGGAGTGTGCTGCGCCAATGATTTCGCCGCATTCGGCGTGATTCGCGGCCTCGCCGACTATGGCATCCATGTGCCGCAAGACGTGAAGGTGATCGGATTCGACGGCGTGACTTCCGGAACCTACGCCACCCCTTCGCTGAGCACCATCCAAGTGGATCTCGACCAGCTTGCCAAATTCGCGGTCGATATGATTGTCGAACGGATCGAACGCGGCGAAGTGAATGACAATTCCAGCAATGCCGGAAATTCCAATGATGCAGGCACGGTGCTGCCGCCGAGCCGCGCAACCATCGGATATCAGTTGGTCGAACGTGAATCCACGACCGCGATCATATAGCTATCGTGCGTTCCGCGCCCGATTGCAGCGGAACGCACGATAGCCGGAAATACGGCATTTCAGCGATTGGTTGGCTCAGCCTCGATCAGTCGCGGCGGCGAATGGCAAAGATGCGGGCGGAGGGTTGCTTGGAGGTGGCGGCGTTCAGGCGAACCGTTTCCGGATCCATGCGTTCGATAGTCCACGGTTTGGCATTGGGCGCATGGTCCGGTTCGGCAGGATTCGGGAACACCTGTTCAATGGTTTGATCCGCATCCAACGGCATGTTCACGGACGGTGTGCCGCCGCGACGCCACACGATGATGTAGTCGGGCTTATCTTCCGGCTGAGGTTGCTGATCGTTCTGCTCGGCAGCCTGCTCATTCCAAGCGGATTCGCCGTACGCATACGCGTCACGCATATCCGTTTCGACATGACGCAAGCCGACGGCAAGCCAATCGCCGTCGAAGTCGGGAAGTCCGGACGGCCAGAACGGCACCATATGCTGCTGGTCGGCAAGTACACAACGATGTAAGGCGATAGCGTCGCGAACGAGCGAAAGACGCGGCTCCGTCATGCGATCGATGAAACCAGACAGATACAGCCTGCCGAGCACACCCGTAGCAAGCGTGAACACAGCAGTCTCATCATCCATCTCTTGCTGAGCGTAACCCCAATTACCCTGCTGTTCCGGCAGAATCGTCATACCTGCACCAGCCGCAATCGCAGCATAAATCAGAGGATCGCACTGGTCGGAAGTGGACTGCAAATCCAAGCGGGACAACTGCGCGTAATCGGCGCGCATGGCACCGGAACCGCAGTTTTCGATCATCACATCCGGATGACGGCGACGCAGATCGTCAAGCCAATCCACATATGCGCGGCAATGCTCGAGCAGGCCATCGCCAACGGACTCGGCATTCAAATCAGTGCCGACGCCGGGAATGGTGTTGTAGTCGAACTTGAAGAACACCGCACCGAAATCGTCAATCAAACGATCAACAGTACGCGTAACATGCTCTCGCGCTTCGGGAGAACGGAAATCAAGCAGATAACGACCCGAATCGCACACGCGAACACCATGACGCTGGAAGAACGCGGAATCCGGCAACATGCTCGCAAGCGGCGATTTCACGCCGATCACTTCAGGTTCGAGCCACAGTCCCAAGCCCATGCCATGAGCACGAATCGTGTCGGCAAGACCGCGCAGACCGGCGTCGCCGAAACGGTTGGTGGAGGCCTGCCATTCGCCGACCATGTCCCACCAGCCGCCGTCGGTGCTGTCGTACCAGCCGGCGTCAATGCAGAAAACATCCGCGCCAACGCTTGCCGCACCTTCAATCAGCGGCAGTTCTTTCTCAATACGAGGGTCACCGAACAGCGTATTCATGTAATCGTTGTAGATCACAAGACCCTGCGTATGCTCGAACTGATCGACGCGCCCCAACTCACGAGCCTTGGCAATGCGCAGCGCACGACGCTGCAACGTCATTTCGGCAACAGCCTGCTGCCAATCGCCTGCGGCAATGGCAAACGACACAGGAACGGACTCGAAATCATTGCCTTCACCAAGATTGGTGAACCAACCATGATCCTTATATTCCGGACCGAACGCAGTGACGTGCAGACCGGGATCGTCCTCGCCGACTTCCCACTCCCACGGACCGTTATGCTCGATCTGCCACATTACGGAAAAATCGCGGGCGCGGCGTACCGAACCTTCCACCTGCAGAATGCCGGCCGGCTCATGCTCTCCCGAGCTCCATGTAGAAGTCGAGCTCATGGCAAAACGCGAACTAGACTGACCAGGATTGATTTTCTGGTTGCGGTTACGCACCTGAGTGTCACGCAGCGGACGAACACGCCAATCGTTTTCCACAGCCCAAGCGGCATCGCCCCAGAAAATATTCGAACGATGCACCTTGCCGCAGTTGACGCGCATCGGAACGGTCAGATTCAACGACGACACCGCTTCAATCGGCAGTTGCCTGGCGGACTGCAGACGCGTGTAGGTGCGCACTGCGGAAAGATTCGGGAACGCTTCGAATACGGAAGTGACCACCAAGCCTGCATTGGAATCGGCGGAAACCGCCTCGGACGCGGAATTCGCGGCGGAATCGGCTGCGTCACGTTCGCTTGCCGTCGGCTCGAATTCACGACCTTTCGGTTCAAGATCGGCATACGGCGCGAACTGCGTGATCTCCAAACGGAACGGATCGGCGGAACCTGGTTCAGGTTCGGAAGCAAGCGCGGAAACGAATCGCAATTGGCTGCCGGCAACTGTGGCAATCAACGTCAGTCGGTTGTCTTGCGAACCGGTATTGGCGGCACACACCTCAACAATCGGACGCGGATCCTTTTCAACCACTGGCTTTCCATCGTCAGACAAGCGACCATCGATCGGAACCATGTTGCGCCCTACAACGTTGCAGAGGCGAACGGGGGAATCGGCGGCAATGTCAAACAGCATGGAGACCACACCATTGCCCCATTCAAGGCGCCCATCCTGCCGAGGAACAAGGGGAGTCATATTGCCGTTCTCCATTGCCATCTCCTTCGAATTCCGAATGCCGCCTATCCGTTGACGTGCATCGTTTGACGTACCCTCACTAGCTTAAGCGGAAAACGGGGCAACCGCGATATGCGTGTCTACGCACATTCAGCAAATATTCAGCAACTGAAATGACCGTTCGAAGACCAGCAAATACCTACTCGAATTGCAGATATTCCACGAATTGAATCGGCATATCCTTGGATTCCGTGATATTGCTGAATCCGAGAATAACCCCTTCTTTCGGCAGTCCCTTCATGGAAGTCCATGTTTTCGAATGGGACAAGTCGAATCCGACAGCGTCGTTCACATCGGAAACCGGATTGCCTTCGGCGTCGACCAGCGCATCCTTGACCTGCTCAAGATCGGCGGCACTCATCACTTCCGCGGGTTTGGTGATGTCGCCGCGATCATTGACTTCGGCGAAAATATCGGTTTCGGCAACAATCATGTTGATCTGACCTGCCGAAACGCGAGCCGTCAACGATGCGGAACCATCTTGCGCGGCATTCTCGCTAATCGCAATGGAGGCATCCGTCCGCACGAGACGCTCGTCTTCAATACCTTGCGTCTTCACAAAATCAGCGCCCAACGCATCAATCTGTTCGGAATATTCCGCCATATCGACACCTTCAAGACTCAGCTCGGCCTCGGGACCTTTGGTCACATACGAGATGACGAAAGCAAGTACCAAGCCGACCACTGCGATAATGATCAGCACATCGGTCAGAAAGTTCTGCTTGAAGTACGGCCACTTGTCTTTCGGCGGCAGCTCGCGGAAGGTTTTGAATTTCGATTGCTTCGCATACACGTTGGTGGATGCGAGCGCTGCGACCGCATCTTGCTGCTCCTGGGTGAGAACTGGCTTCTCTACTGCCATACCAAACCTTCCCGCGTTGTTTCATCGACGCATTCACGCGTCATCTTCATGCGCAGCAACATGCGTTGCTTTCTGACTTCCCTATCTTCCGCCTCGTACCTGATAATTTGCGGCTAGCCGCCGGCCGAAAAACGACAAGCGGCTAGCAGGAAGGCTGATTTCAAGCCAATCAGTCCAAGCCCTAATCAGCCCATTTAGACCTTGATCATGGCGTATTGGGAGTCGTAGAGGCGATAGTAGGCGCCACGCTTGGCGAGCAGCTCGGCGTGGTTGCCTTGCTCCATGATCTGCCCATGATCGATGTAGCAGATCATGTCCGCGTTCTCGATGGTGGACAGTCGGTGCGCGATGATGAAGCTCGTGCGTCCCTTCAGCAGGTGGTTCAATCCGGCCTGAAGTGCCTCTTCGGTACGCGTATCGATATTCGACGTGGCCTCGTCGAGAATCAGAATGCGCGGATCGGCCAGCAGCACGCGGGCGAATGCAATCAGCTGACGTTGACCAGCGGAAAGCGTGGAACCGCGCTCCTCCACCACCGTGTCGTATCCGTTCGGCAAATCCATAATGAACTCGTGCGCATGCACCGCCTTCGCGGCCGCTTCGATCTCAGCATCGGTCGCATCCAACTTGCCGTAACGGATGTTCTCGCGCACATTGCCGGAGAAAATGAACGTATCCTGCAGCATGACGCCCATCTGCCGACGCAACGATTCCAATGTGACCGAACGCACATCATGACCATCAATTGTGACCGAACCTTCTGCAACGTCGTAAAAACGCGACAGCAGATTGATAATCGTGGTTTTGCCGGCACCGGTCGGACCAACCAACGCAACGGTGCTGCCTGGCTCAACATGCAGATCGACCAGATTGAGAATATTGCGACCGTCAGGCTCGTAACGGAAAACTACATCGTTGAAATCGACGCGTCCTTCAATTTGCGGCAGTTCAGTCGCGTCAGGAGCGTTACGAATCTCCGGCTGCACGTCAAGCGTTTCGAAAATACGCTCAAGATATGCGGAACAAGTGATCAGCTGATTGTAGAAATTGCCGATGCTGATCACCGGATTCCAGAAATTATTCGCATAGCCAACGAACGCGATCAGCACGCCGGTGGAAACGTTCACCGCGCCGAAGCCCGTGACGCCCACATAGTAGATGAATGCGATCGTCATGACGGAAATGGTTTGAATGCCCGGCCACATGAGGAACTGGATATGCACGGCCTTCATCCACGAGGTGCGCACGTCGTCTTGCTGCTCTTGGAAGGTTTTGAACTGCGCCGCCTCCTGGGCGAAGGTCTGCGTGGTTTTCACGCCGGTGATCGACTCGTGAATGAACGCGTTGAGATTGCTCTGCTTGTTCGACAACACCTGATACGCGCGGCGCTGGAAATGCTGCAATACCAGCACCCACGCGATCAGGAACGGGAAGAGCACCAGGCTGAACAGCGCAAGCCGCCAATCGACCACGAACATGACCACCAGCGTGATCAGGAAGGTGAATACGTCGGAAATCACATTGATCAGGCCGGAACTCAACGTGTCGGAAAGCGTGTTCACATAATTGACCACGCGAATCAGGATTTTGCCGTGCGGACGCGAATCGAAATAGCTGAACGGCAGCGTCTGAATATGCGTGAAAATATCGCGGCGCATGTCTTTCAACATGAGCTGACCGACGCGAGTAATTTCGACGGTACGATAACGCAATCCAAACTCATACATCACAATAAGTACGGCCATCAACCCCGTTAATTCACCAAGTAAGGTGAGATTTTTCGACGGAATCGCGCTGTCAATCATGATTTTCGTCAAATATGGCACGACTACCGCAATGCAGCTCATCATGACGACGACGGCAAGAATGCGTATGATTCGTGACATATACGGCTTTACATAGACGCCGATACGCAGAATATCATGCAGGTTGATCTGTTCTTCCAGCTCTTCATCTTCGCGGTATGTGTTACGTTTTGCCATGGGTTTTCCCCCTTTTCCTGCCTTCCCGCGCCTACGCTTCGAAACCTTGCGAACGACCCGCCTGCAAGCCGAGCTGCCTGTAGTAGATCTCCCAATATCGGCCGTGCGCGGCCACCAGTTCGTCATGCGTGCCGCGCTCCACAATGCGGCCATGCTCAAGCACGAGGATCAGATCGGAATCTTTCACCGATGAAATACGGTGTGCGATGGTGACGATGGTTTTCTGTTCGTCCAGTTCGCGCAGATGGCGCTGGATTTCCGCTTCCGTTTCCATGTCGACGGCGCTGGTCGTATCGTCCATGATGAGGATCGACGGATTGTCGGCGAGCGCGCGTGCGAGGCTCAGGCGCTGTTTTTGGCCGCCGGAAAGGCCGACGCCACGCTCTCCGACCACGGTATCGTAGCCTTCCGGCATGCTGCGGATGAAGCCGTCCGCGCCGGCGATGGTGGCCATGCGGCGAATGTACTGTTCGTCGTATTCGCGTTGTTCGCCCGCGCCGAAGCTGATGTTGCCGCCGATGGTGTCGGAGAACAGGAACGTGTCTTGCGCCACGACGCACACTTGCGAGCGCAATGTGGCGAGCGGCCAGTCTCGCGCGTCGACGCCGTCGATGAGCACATGGCCTTCGGTGGGGTCGTAGAAGCGGGAGATGAGGTTGACGAGGGTGGATTTGCCCGCGCCGGTTTCGCCGAGAATGCCGAGTTTGGCGCCTGCCGGAACATGGAAGTCGACGTCTTCGAGCACGGGGGTATCCGGTTCGTCGGGGAAGGCGAAGCTGACATGCTGGAAGTCGATGCTGCCTGCGATGCGGGTTGTGTTGGTTGTTGCAGCGGTTGCGGCCGCTGTGCTGGCGTGATTCGCGTCGGCGCTGTCTCCCGGTTTTTCCGTATTTTCCGGCTTTTCCGTAATACGTGACTGAGCGGTGAGCAGTTTGCGGATTTTGATGCAGGATGCGTTGAATCGCTGCCAGTCGTTGATCAGCCATCCGGATTGGCGTACCGGCCCGTCGATCATCCACAGGTAGGAGTTGAACGCCACGAGATTGCCGAGGGTCATGCGCCCGGTGATGACCAGGAATCCGCCGAATCCAAGCGTGATCAGCTGCAGTGAGAAGCCGAGACCGTCGAGCCATGGCATGTATTTGCGGCTGTTGTAGGCCTGGTCCATGTTGCGTTGCATGTAATCGTCGTTGTGTTTGTCGAATTTTTCGGTTTCATACGGTTCGCGCACGAACGCTTTGACCACGCGGTTGCCTTCGATGTTTTCTTCGACCATTGAGTTCATTTCGGCAAGCGAGTTGCGGATGGCGAAGAACAGTGGTCTTGCGTGCGTGGAGAGTCCGCGCGTAAGGATGAAAATGAACGGCGTGACGCATGCGAGCGCGAGCGCGAGCCGCCAGTCGATGGTGAACATCATGGCGAGCGCGCCAATGAACATGACCACGCAGTCAAGCACCTGGTAGCTCACCCAGCTCAGCGCGTGGCGTATGGCATCGGTGTCGGAGGTCATGCGGCTCATGATGTCGCCGGTACGCGTGTGGTTGAAATAGGTGAAGTCGAGTTCGTGCAGTTTCTCGTATTCGTCGCTGACGAGACGGAATACGGAGTTCTGCCCGAAGCGTTCCATCCACATTTGGTAGCCGTAGCGCGAGGCGACGCGCACGATGGTGAACACGATCATCATGATGCACAGTCGCGTCAGTTCGTCGACTTGGCCTTGCACGATGACACGGTCCACGATGAGGCCTGACAATAGCGGAATGATGAGCGCCATGGTGTTGTTGACGCAGAACAGCACTATCGCGCCGGCCACTCGTGGCAGGTCGGGTTTGCAGTATGGCAGGATCCATTTAAGGTTGCCTGCTTCTGTATTACGATTCGGATCGACGTACATACGTAGCGTTCCTTCGGATTGTTTGCTGGTTGTCTGGGTTTTCGTGGGTTGGTTTTGCGTTTTTGCGTTGCTTTTACGGCCATTCGTTGCCGTTACGATTCACGTCCGTCGTTTGTCGAGCGTCCCGTTGCCGTCTCTCTCGGTCGAAACCCCTGTTCGGATTCGCAAACGCGACTTATTCTATGCGAACCGTTTTTTGATGCAACGTGAGTGATTTCGGCGTGTCGCAATCGCAATAAAATCAACGCATGTACCGTTACATAAATTCGCTCTGGACGTAAAGGAATATGGGTGATCGCAGTAGCGCTTTCTATATCGAACCGGTACGATATATCGAGGTGCGGCATTCCGATGACGGAACGGCCGCAATCGCATGAACATCATGAAAGGACGGCGTCGATGACGAGCACACAGACCATTGAGGAACTCAGCGCACAATGCGCGGCAAAATATGGCATCACCCGTGAGATGATCGACCATGCGGAACGTTGGACGGAAACCGACGGCGATCTCGAAGGCCTTTCCGAAGAGCGCGTCCGCGGCATTCTCGACATGCGTTTCGGCGCGATCGCGGTTGACACCCCGCGTTCCGAACTGTGGCACACACCTGACACAATCGACGTGATCGAAGATATTCCATACCTGCCTGACGGTGGCTACGATACGGAAGCCGGGCAGTGCAGAGGGCATTTGCTCGACCTGTATCTGCCGCACGATGCGGTGCTGCGCTGCGGGCATACGCTGCCGGTGTACATCGATATACACGGCGGCGGTTTCACTTACGGATATAAGGAATTGAACCGCAACTTCAACGTGCATCTGGCCGAAACGGGCTTCGCCGTATTCTCACTGAACTACCGACCGGCCCCGCAAACCGATTTGAGGGGTCAGCTGGCGGACGTTCAGGCGGCATTGCGTTGGATCAAGGCGCATTTGACTGATTATCCGGTTAATCCGAACGCCGTGTTCCTCACCGGCGATTCGGCAGGCGGCGCGTTGACCATGCTGACGTTGGCGATTGAAAACAATGCCGAAGCCGCTGCCGCATTCGGCGTGGATGAGCCTTCGGGCATTGGTTTCGCCGGTGCCGCTCCGGTGTGCGGTGCCTACAGTTCCGCATCGTTGGAAACCATGGGAAGCGAACTGACCGTAGGCTACGATCCGAATCGCCGCACCGGACTCGAACAGATGCTGGGCGTCGAATTCTTCGACGGCATCGAAGCCGCCGACCCGAAGTTCCTCACCGCCGAAGGCCTGGCGTTCAACGTCAACCTGCCGCCACTGTTCATCGTGACCTGCGGCGACGATTTCCTCGAGGCCGACAATCTGGCGCTTGCTGCCGCACTGGCCCGCAAGGGAGCCGATTTCGAACTGTTCGACCCGAAGCCACGCCGCCACGAAACGCTCGGCCACGTGTTCGTGATCGGCATGCCATGGCTTGACGAAAGCGTGGAATGCTTCGAACGCCTGCGCAGGTTCTCGTACGAGCGCTGCTGAATCACGAATGCCTGCACGCGACCACGCATAATCACCAGCATCACAAACGGCCGACCATGCATTACTCACGCATGGTCGGCCGTTTGTCTTGCAACTCTTTTCGGCAAAATCGCGAAACATAAATCGCGAATCGCACGAATCGCATGAATCGTGTTCAGAAAAGAAGAAAGCCGGCGGAAAGAAGGGCCGCCGGCTGAGAGAGAAGAGAGAAGAAGGGTTCAGTTATGGGGTTCTTCAGGAACCTCGCCAGCCGCCGTAACTGCTGACATGTTCTATATAAGCGCCCGAGTCTTGGAGGAATGATACGTGTTCCTGCCAATTAGCTGAGAAAAATGTATCAGACATGTGAGCGGCCATACACATTCGTGAATTCCGTCGAATGATCGCAACATTACTTCCGATTTGCCCAATCGCACGTCCATATCACTCACCCACTCCGCAAAAATCATCCATTTCACTGGACGATTCTGAAAAAAACGCAAAATCATCCATTTCACCGGACGATATGTCGAGCTCAAGATGCTGCCGTTGTCTTTCTCGGAATACCGAAATGCATTGCAACCGACAGCAAATGACAATGCGCTGTTCGACCGGTATCTCACATATGGAGGTCTCCTCTACGTCACACAGCTCACCTTGGATACCATCGGGCTCGGCGACTACCAAGACATTCGACACCGCAACATCCTCGACTGGCTGCTCGAGTAGGACACACTCTCCCGACTGCACAATTTGCGTCCACGGATCACAAGGTACGAAAAATAGCGGGACCAAATAGTTCCTGCATAACGTGCGCCGTGTTCCACCTATGATGGATATATGAAACATTTCGAATATGAAATCTCCGGCATCGACGGCAGCGCAGCGAAATTCGTCGGATATTGCCTTGATAACAGCGAAGAAGTCGTTCCCGACCGTGTGCGTCCGTCTGTGCTTGTGATTCCGGGCGGCGGTTACGAAATGACGTCGGATCGTGAGGCGGAGCCGATTGCGATGCAGTTTCTTGCGGCCGGTTTCAACGCTTTTGTGCTGCGATATTCGGTGAAGCCTTCCGTTTTTCCAGTTGCGCTGTTGGAAGCTGCCGATGCGATGACGATGATTCGTGAGCATGCCGCCGAGTGGCATGTCGATCCGGATGCGATTGCCGTGATTGGCTTTTCCGCAGGTGGTCATCTTGCTGCGAATCTCGCCACCTCCACCAGCGACGATGTTCTTGTCGCTCATGGTTACGATCCGGATGCGGTGCGTCCGAATGGTTTGATGCTCGCCTATCCGGTGATCACGTCTGGCCCGCTCGCCCATCGCGGCAGTTTCGATTCGCTGCTTGGTGAACGCCGCAACGATTCACAAGCGCTTGAATCCGTGTCGATCGAACGTCATATCGACGCCAAAACACCGCCGGTTTTCGCATGGCATACCGTTCCCGACGAAACCGTGCCATACGAAAACACACTGATGCTGATCGACGCTTGCAAGAAAGCCGGAGTCAGCATCGAAGCGCACCTATTCCCGCAAGGCGGGCATGGACTGTCGTTGGGCACTGCGGAAACCGCATGGCAGGGCGTCAACGGCATTGAACCGAGTATCCAGATCTGGCCGCAGCTGGCTGTCTCTTGGATGCGCAGAACGTTCGCACGATAATCAGCGCAGCAGACGCCGTGACATCTAACCCCATCTAGTCACGTTTCCCGCCTGCGCAACCCGCACCCTGCATCTGCACAACCCATAAAATCGGGTTAAAAACCCGGGTTGTGCAGACGCAGAACGCAAGTCGCGCAGACAGCACAACACCCCCGAACCGACCGGATAGACCGAAAATCGTAAGCTCGGGGGCAAAAATCAGCGGGGCTGACGGAAGCGACGATCGCCAATCGGATCGAACGGTGTATGCGGCTCGAGCTGATACCAGTACGCGACGGAAGCGACGTCGTCCTGACGCTCGAAATTGCCGCCCTCCTCAGTACCGATCTGCTGCCATTCCACACGCAAATCATGTTCGAAATAAATCGGATCGGGAATGTGCCAGCGATACAATCCGCGGGTCACCGGCGTATTCACATCCCAATACGCGCTCTCGCGATGCGAGGCGAGACGCTGCGAATAGAACGGGAAACCGACGTACGGCGCACAGAACGTCTGCTCATGCATACGCCCATGCTCGTCGAAATCGGCGAAACTCCACGCGCCACCGAAATAATCCTCGGCACCGGTGCTGCACCACGTGGGATACTGGTCGTCCCCATCGATGTACATCTTGACTTCACCCTCGCCCCACCAGCGGCTTTCCAACGCGGTGAGCGCCAGATACGTGCCGATATACGCGCCACGACCATGCACGCCGTCGAGCACCACATAGTCGCGGGCCAGTTCGGTGACGCGCTCGCGACGCCACTGCGCATGAAAACGCATGGTGCCGGCCGGAAGCGCGTCATATTCGGTGTAGTCGATCTGGTAGAAGAACGCGGGAACGTCTTCATTGTGATCGTTGCGGAGCACGATGCGCGCATGTTCGAACGGCATGGAGAAGTAGCAGTTGAAACCGCGATTGGGCACGACCACCACCGGCATCGAATTGACTCGGCAGGCCTGCGCGTGGCCGCAGCAGAAGAAGTCGCCGACCGGGCATTGCACGGACGGGGTCTCCTCGCCATCCCAATAGAATTCCAGGATCAGGTTGCGAAGCACGTTCGGACCGGTAGACGACGTGCGGTCGGTGACCGTCATCCAAATATGGCGGATCACGCCCGGACCGTCCACATCCATCAAAGTGACGCTCTCCCCCGCTTTCACGGTCTGGATGCACGGACTGCCCTTGCGCGACGGGCCAAGTGCACTGGCTGCAGTGGCCGCAGCGCCCTTGCCGCCCGTGGGATTCTCGGCGTTCACGCAACGTGTGCGCCCTGGTGCCGCAACCGCAAGCAAGTCCAGCGGACTGCGCGCGGCGAACGCACCCAACGAATCAACCTGCATATCGTGACGTGAGCTGTTTTGCATGGTGCTCCAATCGTTATCTCGAGTCATAAGAAACCCCTTTTCCCGCTACTTTACGGCACCAGCGGTAATGCCCTGCGACAACTTGCGCTGGAAAATAATGAAGAAAATAATAGTCGGCACAATGCTCAGCAGCGAAGCCGAAGCAAGTGTGGTCGCATCCATCGTGCGTTGGCCCTGCAATGTGGCGAGCGCCAGCGGAATGGTCTGCACGTCGTCGCCCATCAGGAATGCCATCGGAATCATGTATTCGTTCCACGTCCACACGAAGAAGAACACGAACAGCACGCTGATGGTCGGCCAGGAAATCGGCAGCACCACCTTACGCAGAATCTGCCAGCGCGATGCGCCGTCAATGGCTGCCGCTTCGAGAATGGCCTGCGGGAACGTACCGTATACGGACGACAGCAGATACGTGCCATACGCACTTTGAATGATGGTGAAGATGATGATGATCGCCAGTTTGGTGTTGTACAGTCCGACCTGCTTGAACATGGTGTACAGCGGGTAGAGCAGCGCTTCCTGCGGCATCATATTGGCAAGCATGATGGCGAGCACAATCCAAGTGTTGCCTTTGACCCTGCCGATGCCGAGCGCGAAGGAGTTCAGCACGGAAAGCACGACGGCGGCCACAGCCACTACCAGCGAAATAACCAAGCTGTTCCAGAATTTCAGCGGGAACTTGGTGGTGGTCCAGAAGGAGATGATGCCGTCCATGGTGAAATGCTTCGGCAGCGAAAGCGGGCCTGTTGCATTGTAATCGGCGGGTGTTTTGAACGCGTTGACGGTGAGCACGAGCAACGGGAAAAGCACGAGCAGTGCGGCTGCGATGAGCACGATGAGGGTGATCCAGTCGCCGGTCGAGCGCACATGTTGGGTTTTCTTGGATGCTTTCCGCGCTGCCGATGCGGTCATGGTTTGCGTCATGGTTGTTTCCTCGACTTTCGAAGTCTTGCGAGTCTTACATGTTACGGGTCAGTTGCGGTTTGAACCGTTCAGACCAGTTCCTTTTCGACGTGCTTCTGCACCATGGTGAACACGATGGAGAACACGATGATGACCACGGTGAGCGCTGTGGAGATGGCCGCGCCGTAGCCGACTTGTTGCACTTGGAAGAATTGATTGTAGGAATAGTATGATGGCACGGTGGTTGCCGTTCCCGGCCCGCCTTTGGTGAGCAGATAGACCGGTGCGAAGGTTTTCAGCGCGCCGATGGTGGCGGTGAGGATGACCACCAGCAGCTCGGGAATGATGGACGGCAGCGTGACCACACGGAATTTCTGCCACCAGTTGGCTCCGTCAAGACCGGCCGCCTCGTAAAGTTCAGGATCCACGCGCTGCAGACCGGACATGAAGATCACGATCGGATAGCCCAACTGGATCCACACCAGAATGAACATCAGCACCGGAAGCGCGCTATCAGGGCTGCCGAGCCAGTTATGCTGCAACGATCCCAGGCCGAGCTTGACGAGCAGCGCGTTCACCGCGCCATCTTCCGGACGGAAGATCCAGCCCATGATGATGGCCGCGACAGCAACCGGCAGCAACTGCGGCAGGTAGAACATGGCTCGCAGGAAGGAAGCCGTCTTGCCGCCGAATTTCTTCTGAATAACGTCAGTCAGCAGTGACGAAATAAATAGTCCAAGAATCGTAGGAATAACTACGATAGCCACAATAATCCAGAATGAATTAGCGAATGAAATCCAGAACGTGGAATCAGCGAACAGACGTTTCCAATTCTGCAATCCAACGAATTTAACCGGGCCGACTCCACGCCATCGAGTGAAACTCAAGTAAATGTTCCACACGAATGGAATAACGACGATAACGAGCAGACCTACCAGTCCGGGAACAAGATATGGTACGAATTTTGCGGAACGGTTTCCGGGAAGCCTTGACATTGAGACTCCCCCGTTTTTGGTCTTCTTTGACATTTTGGCTTTTCCTTTGGTTGCGCTGCGTTGCCTGTGAATATTTACGATTGCGATATTGGTTCGCAAGTTGTAATTTGCGATACCGCACGGGATTATTCATGATTGATACTGAGCAAAACCGGAATAATCCCGTGCGATGTCGGATATGAGATCAGATATACGATCAGTTGGTCTTGACGCCCATGTCTTCCACACCGACGTCGTACTTCTCGTGGATACCCTTGAGCACGTCGGCCGGCTTCTTGGTGCCGTTCACCAGTTCCTGGAATTCCGCCGGAACAGCATCGGTAAGGTTGGAAGCGGCGTAATCCGGGTAGTAGCTGAGCTTGCCATCATTGGCGTAGGAGGCGTATTCCTCGATCATGGCCTTGCTCTTCTCGTCGTTGATCTTGCTGGCGTCGCCCGCCACCGGAATTCCGCCGGCGTTGCCGAGGTAGTTCTGCACATCGTCGGAAAGCACGTAGTCAATGAACTTCGCAGCGAGATCCTTGTGGTGAGAGCGTTCCGGAATCACCAGCAGATTGCCTGCGCAGCCAATCGCGAAATTCGATTCCGGCATCACCGCGGCGTCCCAATCGAAAGTGGTGATCTGCTTGACGAAACGTCCCTGATTCCAGGTGCCGGTCTGATAGATCGGATACTCCCCCTTGATGAATGCCTGCGTGGTGTCTTCGGCCTTCATACCGGTGGCGTTGTGGGAGATGAAGCCCTTGTCGAGCCAGTCGTTGATGGTGCTCACGGAATTGGTGAGAATCTTGGAGTTCCAGTCGACATCGCCCTTGTAGAGCTGCCAGTTGTCGATGAATTTGGCGTCGGCCTCCTTGGAAACCAGCTGCCACCACAGCCACATCACGCCGTATTCCTGCGCGTCGGCGGCGATCGGCGTCACTCCGGCATCCACGAATTTCTGGCAGACGTCCACGAACTCGTCATAGGTGGTCGGAATCTCCAGCCCGTACTTGGCGAACAGATCCTTGTTGTAGTAGACGCGCTGGAATTCCGCGTAACTGGTCATGCCGTACCAGGTGTCACCATCCATGATGCCGTTTTCATCATACTTGGCCACGGCCGCATTGGCGCCGGTCACCTTCTTGTCCCAACCGTATTGATCGACGTAATCACCCAAATCGGTGAGCAGCCCCATGGTGGAGAGCACGCCGGCCGAACCGTTGCCGCGATTGGATTCCATAAGATCCGGCGCCTCATCGGAATTGAGGAATTGGCTGCCGTTCTGCGCGATCTGCGTGAACGACTTGCGTTCGAAATTGATTTTGACACCCGTTTCCTTTTCGAAGGCTTCCGCGGCGCGACGCCATGCCTGGGTCTGGCCAGCGTCGTCTTCCTCGTAATACCAGAACGACAGGCTGTCTGGCGTTTCCTCGTCTTGCGCGGTGTCGCTGCCGCATGCAGCGAGCGTGGTCAGCGACATTGCCGCCGCGGCCGCAAGTGCGATGCCTCGTGTGATCTTCATGGTTCTCCTTTGTTATTGGTGGTTGTGTTGTTGAGTTATGTCTCAAGTTGTTTTTCAGTTATGAAGATTGATATGTGTCGCCTCCTTTTTTCGAAACGTTTCGACGATGGCCGCGGATTGGCGCTTTTCAATTCGGCAATCACCATCTTCGCTTCGGCTACAACGCCTTCACTTACTTTCGAATCGTTTCGATTATGGATACGGAAATCCGTCCGCCTTTCACGGACATACTCCTACAACCTTCTTTTCACACGTCACCAACTTTGGTAACGGAACCTCGACTATGCATGACCGGAGCGGACAGCTCCACCAATCCCTTGATGTCGCGATGCTCATCGATGGCGTCGACCAGCAGATCCACAGCCTTAGAACATAATTCCTGCGGCATGACCGGCATCTCGGTAATCGGCTGCGGCATCAGCTCTCCCTCGAAATACGTGCCGCACGACAATACCGAAATATCATCTGGCACCCGCAATCCCGAAGCCTGTAATTGCTGCAATACCAACTTCAGCACATTGGCGTTCGCCTGGTTGACAATCGCCGTGGGGCGCTCATCCAAAGAACGAAGCTCACGCACGAATTCCGCGGCATCAAAGCGATCGTCACGATGCTTGGAGGATTCATGAATCGTCATGCCCAACTCTTCGGCACGTTCCAGCAAAGCCTTGCGGAACAGCAGCACATAGCCCGAACCGCGATCGTAATCGGTCTCATTGTCACGCAAAAACATAGCGCTCCGATGCCCCTTGGAATACAGGCAATCCACAGCCATACGACCAGCCGTGGCAAAATCGATATCGACACAGGCACAGCCTTCATGCTCTGCAGGGTAACCGATGGCCACACAGGGTTTGGAATATGAGCCAGCCTGGGCGGTACGCTCGTCATGTTCCTCAATGTCGAGCAGCACCACGCCATCAACCAAGTTGCTTTGCGTCACGCGCCGAATGTCGGCCACCGCGTCCTCGCCGGTAAGCAACAGCACATCGTAGCCACGGTTCTTTGCCTGCCATGCGGTCTGCAGAAAGTAAGCGTTGTATTTGGCCTGATTGATATCACCGCGAATCGGCGCGCTGAGCGCAAAAATATGATTACGCATACCACGCATTTTACGGGCGCTGGCATCCGGAGTATATCCAAGTCGTTCAACGGCGGCCATCACCTTATCGGTGGTTTTGGCGGAGATGGAACGCTTGCCGGAAAGTACGTACGAAACGGTGCTGACTGACACCCCCGCCTCCCGAGCCACATCTTTGATGCCCGTCATCTTCCGCCTCCTTCGGCTCTCCAAGTCATTTGCGTTACACGTCATGCGTACCGCAGCTCTCGTCCATCGTTCAACAAAGCCATCCGCCGAGCCTTCCGGAATTTCTTCCGCAGAATCACGCTCGTATTTTATCGAATCGTTTCGTCGAAACGTTTCACTAATCGTAAGCCAGCAACTCAGCTTTGTCAAACGTTTCGACACACCTACCCGTCATTCCTCGAAATGATGGACACCAGGATGCTGCGACCCCGTTCCTTCATATCATGATTTTGATGTACCGACCGTTGCAATCTTGAGTCCCGTCGCACGATTGCGATTTGGTTTCGACCTTACGATTTTATTTTCCGCTTTTTCCCAAATCGTGAGGTCAGCAAGCCAAAAACGTGCGGCCATCCTCCCCAAACACTAGGACGTGCAGACGGAAACGCAAGTTGCATAGGAATGGAGGCATCTACAACCGCCGCCCGTACACGTACACACGGGCTAGAGAAGTCTCAAGGCTACAGCGGGCGGGACTCGTAGATCATTTGGCGGTCGCCGAAGTAGAGGGCGTCACGCCAAGAGGCCTTCTTGCGGGCCGCCTCCTGCTGAGGCTCCTTGATCGGCACGAAGAACCAACGGACCAGACCAACCACCATGTCTTGCACGGAATGCCAGATGCCGATATACGCGGTCAACGCCCAGAACGTCACGATCGCATTGAAACCGGCGAACACCGCGTTGCCCCAATTGTGCGAAAGCGTATCGGCGTAGAACACCATGCACGAGTAAATGATGATCACCCACGGCATCGTCACATACAATGCCGGAGAAGCGGTACGATTATTGACTTTCGGCGTACGCGCGAACGGAATCTTCGTGTTCGTCATGCCCTGCTGAATCGACTTGAGCGTGCCGGAAAGATTCACCGTCAACAGCACGATGTTGAAGCCGTAAATACGGAAAATATCGGAACGTTTATACCCGTTGCGTTTCAAATCGCTCGACATGGTGGAGAAATACGGCAGCGACGCGAGCACCACCCACGGGCTCAGCAACCGCTGGTCGAACGGATATGCCAAGAGGAACATCAGGCCGAAACTCGACCATGCGATGGACGCCATATAGTTCACGCGCAGCGCCCACTCACCCAGCTTCACATCATTGCCCTGCTGATGCCGCGCGTGCACAATACGGAAGAATTTGCCGATGATCAGCAGACCGCCATTCGCCCAACGCCGCCGCTGCACCACCAACGAACCGAAATCAGGCGGGGTGGCACTATAGCTCAACCGCTCCGGATAGTTGACCAAATGCCAGCCGAAATAACCCAAATCGATACTGGATTCGGTGTCCTCGATCACCGTGCGATCCTGAATATACGTTTTCACCGTGCGCGTGCCCTCAGTCGACACCACGCAGATATCGTCGAGCGCGGCCTTGCGGATCACCGCGTTCGCACCTACCCAGAACGTGGCGTCATAGTAGGTCATGCCCTGATGCAGCATGTGCTGAATGTCGGTGGTGGCGGCCGCGATGCGTTCGATTCGCGTCGGCGCGCCACGATACGAGGAATACGGGGTTTGGATCACGGCCACGCGCTCATTGCCGGGCTGTTCCATCTGGTACACCAAGCGCAGGCAGTAGTCGCGCAACAGCATGGAATCGGCGTCCAACGTCAGCACGTATTCGGAATTGCGCATCACGAAATCGGGAGATTCTCCCTCGCGCACGTCACGCAGAATCACCCCGTCCGACGTTTCCACGCGCTTGAGCGAGTGCCCATCAATCCGATGAACGAATTCAGATTCATGGCTTTGTTGCCTTCACGGGAGGTCGACGCATACAGCTTGCGTTCG
>ERZ834859.998-NODE-998-length-34389-cov-2.697967_pt1 | contig 34389 bp, 55 predicted proteins | sample MGYA00519947_ERZ834859 | MGnify/ENA primary metagenome ERZ834859 (study PRJEB31850, sample SAMEA3708763) | human gut metagenome | biome: human gut; feature: human-associated habitat; material: faeces | place: China | collected 2014 ...
TACTTTTACATAATAAGAATCCACCGTTGCGAATACGATTTCTCCCGCATACGCTGATTCCGGGAAACCAGAATTTGAATTGTCCGTGATTTTGTACTTCTTCTGCCCTCCGGCAGTCCGATTGAGTATCATACCGCACCGCCTTTTGTGCAATGCGACGAAGCAGCGTTAAGTGCTGCCCCCCCCCCGTACTTTAACATGTTAAATTTGTGCATATTGTTGCCTCCTTATTGCTTCACGCCGTTCTTTATCAGCCATTCCCTCAAATCGTCCGTCGGTGGTTCCAAAAAAGTGATTGTGCGATAAGCATCGTCTCCCCACATGACAATGTATGTCCCACCCGGTTCACTACCAGCTGCGAAAACATTATCATAGTGTAATAACAGCACCTGACGTTGCCTTGTGACAGAGATTTGATTAAAATTCTGTCCCTTGCTCACAAAAGGGATATCAAATTTCCTGCCGAGGTCGTATATGAATGTTAAATCGGCATTCTCGTCTATCACCCATGTCTCTTTTGTGTCTTGGTGCTTCGGAAAATTATAAATCATCTGGATACCTCACGAAAAGCTAACCGGAGTAATGGTCACATACACGTCGATAGCCACCGTCGGCACGGTATCCGCCGTAAACGTCAGTTTGCCTGCCGCCTGTGCGGTACACTGGATACCCGCATCGTTGTACGCCGTCATGCTTGCCGCCGCAGGCATCGGAAGGATAAGCTGTGCCGTTTCATCGGCTACAACGTCAGCAACCGCAACCGTCTGCTGTTTTGTCGAGCTGTTCCAACCCGCAACTGTCAGAGTAACCTTGTGCGCCTTGATACCCGCCTGCTTGCCGTCCCATATAGATTCCTTTTCGATTACCTTACCGACCGCAGAATCAATCTGTGCGCCGGTATGCGAGGAATTATAAGCCATGCCATCACTCCTTCATGCAAAGAAATTCGTTTCCGCCCGCGTCAAGCATGGTTTCGTCGCTGTCAGACGGAATAAAGCCCCAGTTGTCGTTCCAACTGCCATCCATACCCTGTGCGTAGAGGGAAATGCGGTAAGTGCCATCACCGGAAAGCAAGAAATCGTCGTAGACTTCAAACTGTCGTTGTGTTGCGGCTGGGGTCTGAGAGAAGGACGCAATAAGCGTCCCTCTCCCTCTGCCCCATTCCTCGCCGGACTTCGTAGCGCGGCACTCGAATGCCTGATACGGAATGTCCGATTGAAATGCAACAATAACTTTGTCGAAGCCAGAAACCGCCGAAATCTTTTCTCCGGTGATGGAAAACGTCAAATTCGGCGCTGCCATTTACGCCACGCTCCAAGTACCAGCGGCATTCTTTACGAATACCTTGATGATCTTCACGCCATCACCAGCCGAAGCGGTTTCAAGGTCAGCGCCGTTGATCGTAACATTGATCGCGGTCTGTGCCTTGTAGCCGCCAGCCTTGCCGCTGGTGTTGGTCGAACCGGCAGTAGTCGGGATCTGCGTACCGGCAGATTCAAGGCTGGATTCGCTCGGAACAACCTTAATCTTGTATTCCTCAAAATCAACGTCAGATGTAAACGAGAATGCCGAAGTGTTGAACGAGACAACCTTGGAAATTTTCGTCTTGTCCGGACCGGTGATAGTTACAACCGGAACGGCGGTGTTCAGCGTGATAGTTGCGGATACCGCTGCGGTTTCGTTGCCTACATCATCGCGCACCTTGATATGAACGGTTTTCAGACCGTCACCCGTCGGCAGCGTGAGCGACTTGCTCTTTGCAAACGAACCCCACGAAGCGTCAGCTTCAGTCGCTGCACCGGAAACGCCCCAGATTTTCATCTGATAGCCGGTCGTTGACGTGTCGCTTACCGCGATTGCCGCCGTGACTGTGGCGCTTGTGGTGTACTGTGCGCCGTTGTTCAGTTTGAGGGTAAGCCCGGCAGGAGCGGTCGTGTCCAGTGTTAAGTTAAAGAAAGATGCCATGTTTTACACTCCTTTTGTGTTTAATTCAAGGTAAAGGTAGGAACTCTTGCGGCGATAGAGCAATTCCTCGCCCAAATACGCCTCGTAAATTCCCATCTTTCCTAAAAAATACGCGATAATGCTTTTGTCTCCGATATACATTCCGTCACCCCGTTATCAGATAAAGCACAGTTTCATCATGCTTTTCGATTGCGTCATACTCTGCACGGGTCAAGACGCGAATAGCGGAAACATCATTTGAAAACACGTTGCCATGCCCACCGCCCGATGCAGGTACACCGGTATCTTCTTCGCCAATCCACCAGTTACCGTTGTCTCCGATGAACGGAGTTAAGCCCTTCGCACTTACGCCCGTGTCCTTGTCTGCAATTACCCAGTTGCCGTTGTCGCCAATGGTCGGATAGGTGTTTGCAAGGGCTTTCATCCGCTTTTCGAGGTCAGTAAACGCCGTAGGAATTTCCGGCCAATGTGAATCACCGCTCATCGTAGGCGGGATGTATACATGAATTTTGTTTGTACTGCGCGTTTTCTCGCCTTGCTTGCCGTGCAGCTCAAAAGCATATTCGCCTGCAACGGGCAAATTCTGCGCAGTCAGCAACACCGAGATTCCGGTTTCGTCCTGCTGCATCGGCAGAATATCCATGTTCCCGCCTGCTGACACATACATTTCCCACGTCCAGTCGGGTGGGAGATCGCCTGTAACTGTGATGGAGCGCGTCAGATTATCATGCTGGCGGGCAAGCACTTCACAATCTGTGGTTAGCTCCCAGTTGTTGAAATAGATCATGTGTTCTTGCCCTCCAATGCCGCGACACGCGCAGTCAGCGCGTCTAATGCCGCTTTGAGTGCATCGTTTCCGGCTGAGGTGTCGTTTACTTTATCGACTGCATTATCAATGTCCTCACCGCCGTAACGGCTTGTATAGTAAGTATCAGCCATTAAACAACCAACCTCCTTCCGTATTTGTCTGAAATGATTTTGCCGTTCTTGTCATGGACTGCACCGGAAGCAGAAAGCGCTTTAGGCAGGCGATAATAAATAAGGACGCAACCCGGTGCACCGTCAGTCCCGCTCGTTCCTGCTCCGCCTGCTCCTCCAGATTCTGATGAATAAGTTGCGTTGAGCGTTACAGCGCCTACACCGCCGCCGCCACCGCCACCGTGTCCGCCGTGTCCACCAGCGCCGTATATAGTCGGTGCTATAATTGCATCTGGAGTTCCACCGTTTCCTCCTGTATAGCCATGAATTGTTCGCAGGCCGCCACTGCTCATAATGGCATTTCCGCCATCCGAACCATTTATGCCATACGCAGCGCCACCGCCGCCACCGCCAGAACCGCCTACAACGGTTCCATCTCTTTTGGTTCCACGAACGCCAGTTCCACCCTTTCCTCCGAGATATGTTAAAACATCGCCTCCCGGATTGCCGCTCACCTTTTCATCGGTGCTTGGAACACCTCCATCACCGCCATCTGCGCCTGTGATTCCATCGGTTCCCCATACACCATACGTTATTCCCGTTGTCGGTTCAGAAAATCCCTCAGAAGATGATGCGCCATCTTGCGATGTATATCCCGCGAAAGAAGTGTCCGTGCCAGCTGTTCCTGCATTCACAGTATCAGAGGTATATTCTCCGCCTACTCCTTTAACGCCGATTTTTGCATTGAATTGATCGTTTGGAGTTACTTTCAGTTCGATAGTATAAATTTTTCCGCCCTTGCCTGCGGTTCCTCCTTTTCCTCCTTTTCCTCCTTTTCCGGGGCGTAGAGTTCCGTTGGTATTGGTAGCTTCATCTGTACTTTCGCCGTTTTCACCGCGTTCGCCTGAATCGCCGCCTGCACCGCCGCCAATCAGAACAATACGGACACTTGTAACTCCATCCGGCACAGTCCACGTCCCGTCTTTGGTCAGAACCTCAACCGTATCGTAATATTCTTGCTCTCCAATATCCTGTGGCTTATAGCCAACCAGCACGCTTTCCTGCGCCGCCAGTCTGCCGGATATGGTAACATCGGCGCTTTCAATGCATCCGGTTACTTCACCGCCGTAAGGGTGCGTAATCTGCACCACATCGCCGGGGATTTCACGCTTGATGGCGATTTTGTTGTTGATGCGCTCATTGTGGCTGTAATATTCGGCAAGGCGTTCCGCAACAGCGTTTGCGTTTACCAGAGATACAAGCGTTGCGTTCTCAACCTTTACCGTGTTGTCCGACTGTTTAACCAAGCTGCGGCTGCGGGTATTTGTTGGGGTGATAATCTGTCGCGTAACGTGAGTGTACTTCTTGCCGTTCAGCACGCCGGAACCAGCAGTAACAATGGCATAATTTGCGCCGCTCTCCGTGATTTCAAAGCCTGCGGCTTCGAGGTCATAGCATGGGTCGTCAAACGTGATCTTATCGCCCTCCGAGGTCGTGCCGTGGAACAGTTCCGTAACTTCCGTTGTGCTCTGCGAATAGGCGTGCTCGGTTACGATAACCTCTGTAACCGGCGTTGCATACTCCACCGAGCCGCCTGCGTACATTTCGCTTGCGGTGATTTCGCTCGACTGTCCGTCCCACAAGCCCTCGATACGGATTGCGCCATTGTAGTCCACTTTCAGCGTTGCGCCGATAGCAAACAGCACTTGTGCGAGGCTTTCGCGCCGTGTTGCGATAGGCAGCCAGCCATACAGATTGATATTTGCAATGTTGGACTTCACATAGCAGGTCAGCGGTGAGCAAATGTCCGTACAAACTTCGCGCACGGTTTCGCCGGTATAAATACCGCCGTCGTGGTAGGTTTCATCCAACAGGCCAACGGTCGAGGTGCAGGTAAAGTGATAGGTGTTGATAGAGGTGCGAGAGATTGTCTGCACATAAAAAATCCCCATCTGATTTCCGTCATGGTAGAAAGTCAGTGGGGTGTTACGGATAAACTCCGTTAAACTGGTATCATCCGACTGCACATCAAATGAAAACGTGTCGATTTCCAGCGAGGCACTGTTCAGCGGACGCGCATAGTACGCATTTCCGCTGATTACATCGTGTGCATCGAACGTGCGGTCAAGATATGTGATTGTATTGGTTCCCATGTGTCACGTCCTTTGCGGTGCCATTGCGATAAACTGAACGGAAAGTCCCGTCCAGTATGATTCTCCGGGTTTCTTGCGAATGAGGTTATCTTGTCCAGCAGTAACATATGCGTTAAACGTAAGCGTGCTCTGTGCATACGGAACAACAATTCTGTGACTGTCCTGCGGTGCACTCAGAACCTCGTACAGCGCATCGTAGTCGCCGTACTTGCCAACTGCGGGAAGAATCGTAATCTCGTAGTTGTAAAACGTACCGATAATGTCGCGAATCATTGTGCCGCTGAGTGTTCTTTCTGCGTTCTCGCCGTCGAGCACTTGAAATTTACGGGTAAGTCCTGTAACAAGGACGTTGTACTTCTTTCCGTCTACGGTAAGTTCCATTTATGCACCTCCTGTTACAAGACTTACGCCGCGTCGCCGCGTTTCGCCGCTGTTGTACGGGCCGGTAATGCGTGCAAACTTCGCGCCGTCGATGTAAAGCTCGATAGGCTGACTGCTGTTGCCGGTGCCGCCGCGTGCATCCAGTGCCGCGTTAAACGCATCAATCATGGTAGACAGCGGGGTTTCCACGTTCACTCCGCTTTTCTGATCGCCCAGCAGAGCGAGAAATTCACTGTTCGGACTGATAACCGCGCCGTTTGCAAGGGCGGGGATATCAAGTGCATACGCAGCAGTAGGAGAATCCAGCGAAAATGCGCTTAATCCGCCACCCAATGCGCCAACAAGCGACGAAATACCACTTCCAATGCCACTTCCGATTTTGCTAATCAGGTTGATGACAAAAGAAAGAGCGTCGCCCAGTTTCGTAATGGTATCTGTCAGTCCCTTGATAATAGAAATAACAGAAAAACCGATGAACTGAACGATAGGTTTGATAATGCTCCAAATCGTTTGCAGAATCGGAGCCAGCGCAGATACTACCTTATATACTGCCTGTAACGCCGCTGCAAGAAGATTGAGGATTGCCGGAGCAGCTTCTTCGATAGTCCAGCTCGCAAGCGGAAGTAAAACGTTCTCCCATGCCCATGTAAGGCCGTTCATAATCAGGTCTACAACCGGTTCGAGCGCTGCCATGAAATTGTTAAATGCCGTGACAAGAGGTTCAAAATTCAAACCACTTGCCCAATCCGCCGTTGCCTGTGACATTTTATCAATTCCGGCTAATACATCATCAATGATTTTGAGGATACTCTCCCAAATAGCTACGCCGTTGTTGTTGTATTCCCACGCAGATTGCAGGTTTTGAGCCAGAGATTTTATCGCATTCTCAATATTCGTGATGATGGAAAGAATATTCGAGAAGATACTTTCGCCTAATCCTGCGTCAGTCCACGCCGCAATAAACGCTTGACCGATAGAATTAACGAGATTCACAACCGCCGTAATCATTTGTATCAAGGTGTTTATCATCGTTTGTCCGGCATTACCATCGTTCCACGCGGCTAAAAATGCTTGACCGATTGAGTTAATTGCCTGAACCACCGTGGTAATGAGGGTCATAATGCTTTGCAGCATGATTTGTCCCGCGTTACCATCGTTCCATGCTGCAATGAACGCCTGCCCAATAGATGTGATAATCTGAATTATCGTGTTCAGCAAGTTCATGATTGATTGCAGCATTTGTTCGCCTGTGTTGTTCGTGTTCCACGCATTGGTAAATGCCGTTGCAATGGCGGCAATCAGATTGAAGATGGTTTGTAGCAGCAGTTGAATATTGTTGAGTGTTTCAAGCCCGGTTCCGTTCGTCCAGATTGCCATAAACGACTGACCGATAGCGGAAACCATGTCTTTCAACGCAGAAAGAGCGTTCTTTGCGCTTTCAATGGTCTGCTGTCCGTACTGCGCCCACGATTCCTGAAACACCTTCCAGAAGTCCGTGAGCCATTGCGGTGTCTGATTTTTTGCTGCGGAATAATCCGTATCAAACTTAGGTGCGCTCGGGTCGGTCGTGTTATTGCTGTTATTGGTTAATTTCTGGACTGTATCGAACGATGCAAGAGCCTTTTCAGCTTTCTTCGCAGACGATGCCGTGGAATCCAGTGCATCCGTTTGCTTGTTCAGTTCCTTTGCATTTTCCTGTGCCTGCTGTGCGGTCGTACCGAACACAGACGCGATAAACTGCGCCATCTGTGCCGTTACCTGTGCAAGAGCCTGCATCAACTTATTCAGCCACGGGATGATAGATTCATAGATAGGCTGAAACGCCGTCAGCAGGTTGCTTTTCACCTGTCCGAACGACTTTGCAAACGTCTTGTTCGCAAGCAGAGCCTTACCCAAACGGTCAGCCATTGCCGTAAGCGCTTTGGAAATCAAGTTGAAGAACAACGCGCCCGCAACGATAGATCGCAGACGCACCCCGAACGACTGCACGCCGCCCGTTGCTTTCTTCATGGACTTTTGGCTGGTACGTCCGAAATTGGCGAATTTGGCTTTGAGTTTGTCAATCGCTGCGCCCGAGCGAATTTTGCAGACTGCCGACAGACGTTTTCAAGCCAGCGCCTAAACCCGCAACAACTCGTTTCAGCTTAGCCATTTTGGAATTTGTCTGACTTACGAAGTCGTTCATTTCCGATTTGGACTGTTTCAGCCCGGCCTTCATGTTGCCTAACTGCGTCGTCTCATTGTCAAGGCTTTGCCGTACATTCTGACCGGCGCTGCTCATCGTGGACGATTGCTTGATCTCGGCAAGCTGTTGTTTCAGTTGTGCCGCTTTATCATCTGCGTTTCGCAGAGCTTCGCCCAATTTATCCGATTCAGCAACAAGCGAATTCAGCTTTTTCGCCGATTCCGAGAATTCCTCCTGTGGGATTGCGCCCGTTGCCGCCTGTTTCAGTTTGGTGTTGTAATCGCTCTGAGCCTTTTCAATCTCAGCGTTTACTTCATCCAACCGAGCAGCCAGACGTGCGGCTTCTTTCTCCGTTGCTGCAAGGTCGGCTTGCATTTTAATGCCCTTCGTGCCGCCAGCGGCTACCTTGTTCCACTGTTCAGCAAGTTTTTGTACCTTTGCGGCTTGTTTATCTACGGCGGCTGATTGTTTTTCAATGTCTTTCGTCATTTGTGCAATCTGCTTTTTCGCTTGTTCGTCGCTTACAGTAGCTTCGATTCTGATAGAGCCATCCGCCATTTATTCACCGCCTTTCTAATTGATCTGCGCCCAGAAAGCGTCAATCGCTTCCTTTTCCTCCTCGGAAAGTGCGGGTGCAGGGGTTAAATTACGTTTGAGACGTTCGTATTCCTGTTTCTGTTTTCCCTTCATTTTGCTTGTGTCCGTGCCTCTGATTTGCAGGGCATGAGACATTGCAGAATCTTCGTTAAGGCTTTCCATCATTGCCATAAACTCAAACCAGTGCAGATTGACCTTGTGCAGCTCAATGCCAAACGTCTGCCGGAACGATGCGTACAACCGTGCAGAGTCGAAATCGAACCACATCATGCGTTTACCGCCGGGTTCAATTTCTCTATCGTCGCCGCAGCGAACAAACCACTGTAAACCTTCCAGTGCAATGTCAATGGGCGGCATCCCTGCTCCGTAAAGCAAGGATAACGCCACCCATACACGGTCATTATCGCTTAAATCCGGGTCGTCCAATGCAAGGGAAATCTGAATGCCGATTCTGTAATCCGTGCGAATCAGATACCCCTTGTAAGAGCTTGGCAGGCGGTCGAGCAGCATGTTAAACACTGCCGACACGCTCCGCGCTGTACTTGCTCATGTTTGCTGCACGCTTCTCAACGTGGCTGTCAATGATGGGGGTAAGCTGTGCGAAAAAATCAAGGAACTGGTCGGAGGACGGAAGCACCGCACCAAACACCTTCGCGCAAGTATTTTCGCCAATCAGCGCGTCGATTTTGTCCTTAACGTCTTTGTCAAACGCTACGATATCGTCCAGAGTGTCCAGAACGTCGCCTTTCTTCTCAGAAATAGCCGTTGCCTTGTCTTTGATTTCATTCAGCAGGTCGAAAAAGCCTTTGACAAAGCTATCATCAGACAGCGGGAGGGAGATCGTCTCTCCCTTGTCGTTGACTTCAATAACCTTTACGCCGCTGTTTACGCGGATACTATCCATTCCTCGTTACCTCCTTATACGGATACGTTCGCAGTGAATACCGGTGCGCCGCCGGTGATCTTAACAGTGCCCGGAATCGGGTCGCCTACATAGTTCAGCGTATATTCCAGCGTCGGAGATTCGCCGCCTGCGCCGCCGTAGGTATCAACCTGTACAGATACTTCCTGAACCTCTGCAACATAAGTCGCAGTGTCGCTGTCACTGGTAGCATTCCACATGTCCACATTCAGCAGCCATGCGTGGGAATCTGCCAGAGTAGCACGAGCGCGACGCTTCTTGTCGATAAACTCAAACACATCGTCGCCCTTGGTGCACTGCTGAGAAACGCTCATGGTCGGCTGATAGCCGGTAATCTCAGTAGTTGCAGAATCAGAGATAATGTCCTGCTCGGTCTCAGTCTGTGCGCCGTAGTCCGTAGATGCCTCAGTTACGTTCTTACCGATTCGTGCCCACTTTGCAGCGGAATACTCGCCCATCTTCTCGGCAGTATCCAGAAAGTGTGCAATCAGAGGACGTTTAATCTTTTCAGTTGCCATTTTTACACCTCAACTTCATAGTTAATGGTTAAGAGGATTTGGTAATCCTCGGTTAAATCTTCGTATCGAGCGATAAGCCCCGCAGGGGTCGTTCGCTCAACAGATGTGACGGTCATTCCCTCGCCGAGATCAGGCGGGTTTTCTTCCGCCCATGCTCCCAGCTCATTCAGCAAGGATTCAACGTCGAGACGTTCCTCGCTGTCGGTCGGCAGGGCGCGATACATCACGCCGAACGGGTACTGTGCAGCATATCCGCCGTCAATATACTGTGCGGTTTTATACGCGCTCTGTACACTGGTAAGCATCATGCCTGACCGTTCCGGCGGGAGATATTCAAACTCGATTTCGGGAGCATAGCCTTTCAGCCATAAAAGAACAGCCCGTGAAACACCGTCTTGTTCACGAGCTGTTACCGTGTTCAATTTCTCACTCATCGGTCAAAATCTTGCGCACTCCTTCCCTCCAGTGTCCCTCGTTCACCGCGCGGCTTGCCTCAAACCAGTGCGATTGCGCGTGTTTGTGCACCGCCTTACTGTATTGAAGGTCGCGATCGGTCAACACCTTGCGCACGCCCTTAGGCGCGAATGTGCTTCCTGTTGCCGGGTCGATCATCACCTTGACGTAATACTGAAAACGTGCATACGGCGAGGCATACACGATGGTATGCCCGTGCCGCTGCACGTTCATTGCCAGTGCTCTGGTTCGCGCCGGAACAAACGGGTCGGTGTCCTTGATGATCTCCTCAACAAGCCACGCGTTCGCCTTTTCCACGCGCTTATCGAGCAGATTTTTCGGCAAATGCAGTTTCATGGAGTAATAAATCATCGTCCGCCTACCTCCAAATGCTGCAACAGGCCGTAATCATACCGAGAAACGCTCGTAACACGGTACGTTTCGTGTTTCTCTCGGCATTTCTGGTAGCTGCCCTCGTTCGGCACATCGCCACGGGCGAAATAGTCCTTTTCGGGCGATAGCGTAAGTTCGCACGGCAGAGGGATATGCAGCGTGACGGAATCCGCGCTGTTAAGTGCGGTTTTCGTCGTCGCTGTGCCTCTGGTGCTTTCCAGCAACACACCTGTAAGCACTGTTCGGCCGGACGGCTGAAAGATTGTCACAGTGTGCGGTAATTTCATGCTGTCACCTTTGCCCTTTCAAACTGTGTCGGCAATTCTGCCGCTTCGGAAAACGCCTTGTATTCGCGCCGTAACGCTTGCAGACGTATCTTTGCATTGTCTGCTTGCTCGGTATCCCCAGCGGCTTCAAACGCCATCCTACGCCGTGTCTGCTTCCGCATAGCTGTTTCCAACTTGCGCTGCATCTGCGTCGCTTCGTAGGCGGTGTAAGTCTTGCCCTGATACTCAAACGGCGGCAGGTCGATGTTCTTTAGTTCATCGTCCGTATAGACGCGCTCAGAAACACCCTCCAAAAACGGATGAAAATGATGTCGCTATCGACAGTTTGCTCCGCATAGTCCGGTTACTGTTCCGTATCCGGTTGACTTTATGAAATCTGGATAAACTGACACTTCACCACCTCCTTTCCCTAAAGGTGCAAATGGAATACATTATTCTTTCCCTTTCCTCTAAAATATGATATAATGAGATAGAGGTGATATAATGGGAAGCAAATTGCACGATTTAACAGGTATGCGTTTTGGACATTGGTATGTTCGTGAACGCGATACTACAGAGCATTTTCATCCCACCAGATGGATATGCGTTTGTGACTGCGGAACCGTTCAAAGCATTTCTTTGCCTGCACTCAGGCACGGTTCTTCTTCGTGCAGAAAATGTGCTGACGGAGTTGTGCGAAATCCAAACTTTCTCCGAAAGCATTCCAATCGTCTTTATCACACATGGTCGGAAATGCGGCGGCGTTGCGCCGGCAAATGCACAAATTCCGAATATTATAAAGAAAAAGGAATCGGATATGCCGAGGAATGGGATGATTTCGATACGTTTGCGCGTTGGGCGCTTGAAAACGGATACGAAAAAGGGCTTGAAATTGATCGGATAGATGGAGATAAAGCATATTCTCCTTCTAATTGCCGATGGGTTTCGCACAAAGTAAATTCTCGCAACCGAAAGGCACGAAAAAATAACACTACCGGCGTTGCAGGCGTTGCTATCAGAAAGCGAAAAGATGGTAGCATTGTCTATCGCGCGTCTATCTCATCCGATAACGGAAAGGTGCTTTTAGGCACTTTCTATTCGTTAGAGGATGCCGCAAAGGCTCGCAAAGAAGCAGAATTGAAATACTGGGGATTTAACATCGGCGAATAAAACGCCGGTGTTATTTTTTCCACTTAAAACAACGCCCCTGCCACTTCTTGTGATTTTCCCATCCCATAGGCCCGTCTTTGTCTCGTGCCCCTCGGTGCGCTGTTACTTCGACTAAATCAGTTTCAAGCACTTCCATAGCGCGTTCAGAAAACTTTTGCGTAACTTGGTTTAGTCCAGTAATCAACGCACGCCGCGCCGCAACGTCTGCATGGTTCATCCAACCGGACGCATAATCAACCGTGCGAATACCGCTGTCAGCCAGTTCCCGTACAGCATCTTCAAGTGCCTGCTGCACCGTAAAGCCGCCGGAGTAAACCTTCATTTCCGCCTTATCAAGCACAGCCTGATAGGCTTTTGCGATAGGGCGGAACACGATTTCGCCGTTCGTCTGCACAGCAAAACCCAAAGAACGGGTAATGTTGCGGTACTCATCGAGCATTTGCTTGCGAATCAGTTCAATTTCTCGCGCCGTCACGATTTCGAGTGGCATTGTAATACCTGCCTTGTCGGACAGCTCGCCGTAATACTCGCGGTTCAGCTTTACAACGCGGTCAAGCGCATCCTGCACTTCCTCCGTGCTGGCCTTGGTATGATTTGCGATACGCCGTTCGATGGTATCCATATCCAGACCGTATGCTTTCAGCGTGCGTATGTCGTTTATCGTTACCTCATTCAGTTCGCCGGTCAGCTTGAATCGGGAGCAAATCTCACGCAACAGGTCATCTTCCATTGCGAGGATTGCTTTCACAAGCGGTTTAGGCGCGTTTTCAAGGTATTCCGGAGTAATAGGATACTTCATCAGCCGATACCGCCATAGAGTAAGCCAGTACCGCACAAATACTGTGCGATAAGTCGTTTTTGCCGATCTTCAATGCTCTGCACCTGTGCAGCAATAGCAGAGTTAGCGCCGTAACTGCGAGACCACGAGCCTACACTCTCAGAGGATACCGCGCCGCCGTCCGTAGAAAAGACGGCGGATTCTGCGGTTTCCTGATTGTGCATGACTTCTGCCAGCGCACAGTTAAGGCGTTTTACTCGGTGCATTACAGTGTCGCTCAGAACGCCGTCAGAGCGTCCGAGCGTTGCGCAAGAGATAATATCCGCCGCTCTCCCTGCTACGCGGTCGTAATCCTTCTCATCAATCAGATTACCCTTGTAGCAGGTGCGGTAAAAGTCATAGTTTGCGTACACGGCGGATTGCTCCTTTCTTTACGACGGCAGGGTTACAGTTGCAATGTACAGGCCGTTCGGGTCGGGCAGAACCGGGATAAACATGCCGGATGCCTTAGTCCAGATTGCAACCGGGTCGGGGGTCTGCCACTGGGTCATGGTGATGTACTGGTTCTGCGATGCAGCAGTAAATGCGCCCTGTGCTTCCTCTTCCGGAGTTACGCCCCACAGACCAGCGCCGAACGAACCGTTTGCCATGGTTGCGAGGAACGCAATCTTGTTCTTCGGGAAGTAGCGCTGAGTGGTCAGCGTGCCGTCTGCCTTTTCGTAGTTGTAAACCTGATCGTTTACAGTGATGCGCTCGATGCCGAACAGACGGGAGAACAGGCTCGTAATTTCGTCCTGAGTTGCCAGACGACCAGCGAAAGCAGAGCCGAAAAGCGCGTTCTGGATAACAGCGCTCTTAGCAAGCAGGCTGAGAACAGCAGAGCTGGTGACGATCTCACGCAGTACACGGCCGGTTGCAATAGCAGCGTCGCGCACGCCCTGAATATCGTCGAGGATGGTCTTTGCCTTTGCCTCGGTAGACCAGTCGAAAGTCTTGTTCGTGTGGTCGGTCGGAACACCGAAGTCGATAGTGGTATTGACGTGGTTCTCGTTGATGGTCATCTTGCCGGTTGCAAGAAGCTCCTGCTTTGCAACCTCGGTACGGGTCTTTACACCCTCGGCCAGACGCGCCATATCGTCAAAGATATAGTCGAGAATCTCGTTGTTGGTGCTTACGCCGTGGCTGCGGAGCAGGCGGACACGCTCAGAAAGGTTAATCTTGCGCTTGATGAGCAGCTTCTCAACGGTTACGATGCTTGCAGTCGGGCGGGAGCCGATCTGTGCCTCTGCGTCGAGCGCGTGCACGGTTGCCATGGTCGGCAGATATGCACTGTCAGACATTGCGAGGTACTTTGCGGTGATATTCTGGGTCTTCTGGTCAGGGAACAGGCGGTCGCCGGACAGCTCCGGGCGTGCAATGTTGAAATTCTGACCGAAGTCCAGCAGTTCAGCTTCTTTCAGCAGTTCTACAAATTCCATAGGTTATTACTCCTTTACGCTCTGGTGGTTTCCGGCGCGTTAACAAAAACAACGCCGCTCTTTTCGAGGGTGGACTTTGCGCCAGTCTTGGAGCTATCGTCCGCGCTCGGCTGTGCGGGCAGGCGGTTTGCATATACACGGCCAGCAACAATAACAGCAGCTACACGGTCGCCGTTGGTTACGTCCACATCCTCAAACACAATGCCCTCTGCGGTGTTGTCGTTCAGCGGGAAGATAGTGCCCTGCTTAACAACCTTTCGATTACCATCAGTGGTGCCGAGGGTTGCAGGAATGAGACGGGTCTTGGTGATCAGACCAACTTCGCTTGCGAGGATAGACGGCTTGCGTGCACCGTCAGCTTTGTTTACATAAGTGCCCATAGGTTATTTACTCCTTTCCCTTGGGTGCGAACTGTGCGGAATACCGCTGTGCAGCCAGACCGGCAGCACTTACCGTATGCGGTGCGGGATTCTGAATCGGATTTGCAAACGTCGGAGCGGGTTTTTCGCTCTGAAATGCCGCCGGGTCGGATTCCTGCTGCTTCTTGCAGTAATCGTCAAAGCCGGTCAGCGTACCGTCCTTCATTTCCAGTTTGTTTGCGGTCAGGTCAGCGATAAATGCCTTTTCTGCCGCCTTGGAGGTAAACTTAATGCCCTTTGCGGTGATACCGGCGCGTACTGCGTCCGCATAATCGCGGGCATCGAGCTTGCTCTGGAATTCTGCGGTGTCGGTATCGTACTTCTTCTGCAGGGTGTCGAGCTTGGTCTTCAAATCGTCCGCGTCACCCGCATTCTTCTTCAAGTCCTCAATGTCCTTGTCGCGCTGGGTGAGCTGGTCGCGCAGGTCGGTAACGTCTTTCTTGGCTTCTGCCGCCTGCTGCTTGTACTTCTCAACATCCTTGCCGTTCAGTGCAAAAACCTTATCTGCCTGTTCGTCAGTCAGACCGATTTCCAACAGTTCTTCTTTCTTCATGTGTATACTCCTTTCAGATTAGGCGTTTTAGGTGGTCGCCGTCACCGATCTGCCTGCACTTTTAGGCTTGCAGGATAGCCAATTTCCGTAGTTTAATGCCGTTGCGGGCATGAAAAAAGCGCCTTGCGGCGCTGGATTCACTTTATCAAAGCGGGTTATGCGATTATCAAAGTCGATTTGCTAACAGTTTGATTATTCCTCTCCCTCTGTTAACTTTTCAGCGTTCGGCATCATTGCCCGAGCTTCTTCCTCGGTTACGCCGTACTTCTTTGCAATGTACAGCTCGCCTCGAATAAGACCGGCAGAAACGTCATTGCGCATATCCGCAAGTTCTTTCTGCTTGCTCTCGGTGTCCTGCACAACGCCGTCGCCCCAATCACACTGCAAGTCCCAATCACCAGCAGGCGCAAGACCGTAAAGCGTGGCGTAAACGTCCATGCCATACAGCAGGCCATTCAGAGCGTGTTCAAGTGCCGCCTGCGTATCCCTCACAGTGACGTACATTGTTTGTTTACTGGATACGATCTCGGTTGCAGTTGCGTTTACCGTCTGAGGGTCAGACAGCGTTCCGAAAGACAAGCCGCAGTTCAGCTCGATCATCTTCAAGGTGTCTTGGAAGCCCTTGTATAGTGCATCGTTGCGGAATTCCGGTGAAAACTCCTGATAGAAGTCTACGTCTTCAAACGGCATCCGGCGGAACAGACGGTCACGGAGCAGCGGGTTCGTGTGCGATAGTCCGTGCTCATCTACAACGCGCTGTGGAATCGCAGAATCGCTCATCAGGATACGGCGTTCGCCGCTTTCATATTCCCACATAAGGCGTTCCCACTGCTGGTCAGCCTGCCGGATGAGGTCAACTGCTGCGCCGCTGTAAAGCGACACACCGAGCGGACTTTCCGGCTCGATGTTATTTGCAATCGGCACCTTGAAAAAGCCGAAAAGCGGACGTTCTACGTTCTGAATCGTCGTTTCCGGCGCAATCTGTGCCCAGTCCTCTACAGTATTCAGCGGTACTTCCGAGCCGATACTACCGTTCTTGTCGGAGTTGTACGCCTTGTTCTTGATGGTGTACACGCCGCTTTTCAGTTCGTGGTACTCCAATTTGGTATAGTATCGGTTCTTTTCTCGCTTGGTATCTGCGAATACTGCCGCTGTGATTTCGCCGTTGCTGTCCACACTGACCGGGTACGCGCTGCCGACTGTGTTAAAGTCCACAAGCACACGGTTCTCTGAGACAAACGGCTTGTAGAAGAAACCGCCGACCGAGAGACCCTTTTCAACGTCAATTCGCATGTGTGGAATCATACCGCGCAGGCTTTCATTCAGAAACTCTGCTCGTGCGCCGCCATCAACAGTGATGGTGCTTTCAATGGTGGTTGGGCGTGCTACTGCTCGGCAGATAGCCGACGGTAGGCCACAAGACGTAACATTCCGGTTGCCGTGCTGACCGAGCCACTCGGCATCGTCCATATACATCCGTCGCCACAGGTCAATGTTTGACTGCATCGTGGAATCATAGACCGCCGTTGCCCCTGTCAGTTCTTCAATTTTGTTTGCCGGAATCATTGCTTGCCTCACCGCCTTTATTAACTGCTTCAACCGTTCAAACATTCACAAGCCCCCTTGCTCTAACCTCTCGGCGCACTATTGTCTGGAAGTAATAGCGTGATGCGTCCATATCATGGTCAAACTCCTTGATAACCGCATCTTCGGGGGATTTATCGTCCCACATATACATGCCGAATTCGTCGATTGCTCCGGTGCAGCTTGCATTGTACTGTGCATAACCAGCAGCAAGCAGCGTTCCCATCAGTCGGATACCGTCAAGCACGCTGTTGTCTGCGTCACGCACACGGAATTTACCGTGCCTGCGGATTGTTTCCTTGAACGATGCAGCCGATGGGTCAATAATGATCGCCTCGATATACTGACCACCAACGAACGTTTCAAGATCGGCGTAGTATTCCTCATCTGTTTTTTGTTTCTTCTCCTTGCGGCTGTCGTGCCGATACGCACGCACGCAAGTTGATTTGCAGGTCATTTCATCAAACCGCCAAAGCTGGAACACGGTCGGGTTAATCGTGCCGTAGTCACAGGACACAAACCAGCGATTGCCGGAACCTTCACCATCCGTAACGTGCAGCTCGGTCGAGAACATAGGATAAACCAGACCCTCTGCAACACGTCGCATACCGAGGATATCACGCTGATACCAGATGCTCTTGCGGTCGTATGTCGCAAGGATTTCTTTCAAGCGTTCATCCGATACGGAAAGGTTGTCCGCAATAGTGAAATGCCCGTAATTGAAACCGTAGTTTGGGTTTTCCCGCTGCTTCTCCATATGGAAGTTGAGCACGTCTGTGTAGTACGGGTGGTTCTCGCCCTTTGGGTTAAGATCGTGATATATGCCACGGTCGCCGCTCGTCATGGTACGGTCAAAGACTTCCTGCACAAACTTAGGGTGACACTCGTTCGCCTCGGTGATATACGCAAGGCCGTAAGTGTTGCCCTTGATGTTCTTCTCGTCTCCGTCTTTACGGCCGCCGGATACGAGCACGATCTTCTCAGCGCCGTTCCGCGTCTTGACGTAGATGCAGTCTCGGTTCTGGTACTTACCTACCCGGCAATTCTGCTTGCCGAAATAGTTAATCATGCCGTAACCGTCGCAGTCGATGATATTAAGCATTGCCGACGCAGTAGAAACGCCTGCAATGAGGTGGAATCTGTTCGGGTGCTTTTCCAATCGAGCGCAGAACGCCGTTGTTTGCAACACGTTCTTACCGCCACGCTTACCGCCCTCGGCCACGTTGAACCAACTATGAAGGGATTTATAGAAATAATCCACTTGTTTTTTCGTGAACGGTGCGGGGATATTATCCATCTTCAAAATCCTTTATGTCTCTGTCTGGTGCAGGCTTCATCAGCATATCAACGAGCGGCTGCACGCCGTTGTCGTTGTCGCTTTCCATCGGTGCAGGGGTATCGCTCTGCCCGAGGTACTGCCTACCTAACCAGATCAGCATTTGTATATTTCCACCTTTAGCCGCCTGTACCTGCCAATGTCTCAAACGCAAGCGCATCTGTGACACGCCGCGCACATAAGCCGCCCTTACATCCTTGCGATTCAGAAAGTTTCCTCTCGCAAAGTCCAGAGCGTCCGCAATGTCCGCTTGGGTGTTGCCCTCTGCGGCAAGTTCTTCGACGGCTTCAAGATCAATTACTTTCTTCGGTCTGCCTCTCGGCATTTCATAACCTCCTTTCACCCAATAGAAAAGCACCGGGAAAGTCTCGGTGCTTTGTCTGTTGAGTTGTGTTTGCTTAGGTCGAAGACGAACGAGCGCCACGAGCACCAGCCGCACGACGGCCAACCGCTACGCTACGACGGCGCACACCGCCAGAACGACCACGGTTTGCAAGTCTGCCACTACCATAACCACTACCCATGCTTCACACCTCCTTTCAAATATACAAAAAGGACTATCTTTCGCAGATAATCCTTTCCGTTATATTTATTCACCAATGATTTTGCTCAAATATTCCTTTGAGCCTTTTCCGATTCTCGCAAACTTCATATCTTCGGTTTTAATCGGACGCTTGACCGCACGCGCGAATTCCTTGCCTTCGATATACTTTAGATCGGTATCGAATTCGAGGGATGCGAGAAATTCCTCTTTCTGCGCTCTGCTGGTAAAGCAGATACAACACCAATATTCAGTGTCGCACATATCACGGAATCGCTTGTTCTCAGCGCCCATGCGCTCACGGAAACTCTTTTCTACGTCTCCCAGCTCATCGAGGCACTCGCTTTCGAGCTGCTCTAATTCAATGTGATCGTCTTTTGTTTCCTTAACTTCGTCGTCGTTCCAATATCCCATTACAGTTCGCCCCTCCTGAATAACTCCAACTCTGCCAGCGGGAACCATGTGATAATCTTCTCATAGTCTCGCGGGAAATTCTCCTTGATCGGCTTCAAGAACCGATAATCAATACCATCGAACGTTCTGCCGAACAGCTTATAGTCTACCGGCAGCCGAACACCGCTTGCATCAAATTCGCGCAGCAGGTCGGCCTTTACCCAGTCGAACACCGGATAGAACCGCTTTGCATTGTGGTTGATCGCTCCATGTGTTTTCATGGCGATACGCCGCATAGGACTGTCTGCCATTCTAACGCCGGTCGCAGTGTATACGCATTCCGGCAGGCGCTTGCATTCGCGGATGATCTCGCCAATTTCGGCATCGTCATATTCTTCGCCCGGCAAGTCCAGCGCCTCGATCTTGGTTACATGCTCCGGCGACTGGAAGACCAGATTTCGCAGCAGCCGGTACAGTGATCTATGCGGCAGTCTGTAAATGTGAGTGCCGAAAAAATCCTCATAGTATGCAAGGCTCTTTTCTACAAACTCCAGACCCGGCACAGTGTAACAATAATACGGGATTACATGCTTGAAATACTTCCTCAGCTGCAACCACGCTGCAATGCTGTCCTTGCCCGTGGAAAATGCTAAGATCGCGGTATCGCATTCCTCCGCCATAGTACGGCAAAGGCTTTCGCCGCTGCTTGCATCTACTCTATCATACACTACGCTTTGTCCTCCTCTTTGTCTCGCTCCATCTGGCAATCAATCGCACGGGCGATAAAGCCATTCACGCTTTCTCTCCGGCCTTCTACATGGGATTTGATTTCTTCTTTCTTGCCTTTCGGCAGGGTCAAATTAACCCGGTCATAAGCCTTGTTGATGTACTTATTTGTTGCTTTCTGCTGTGCCTTGCTGGATGACATATAACAGCACCTCCTAACGATAGCTATTATACGCCTCATATATATTTGTGTAAATATACACAATCCACAAATATACTTGCGCAAATATAGTTATTTTGCCTATTGCTATACTTGCGCAAATATATTATACTATAGTCACAGTAAAGGAAAACACAAACCACCGAAAACAAGCAGGAGGCAAATACCATGTTTGATAATTACGAGATGCAGCAGATTGAGGAAGCTCGCGCAGAACTCCGCAAGATCAAGACCCCGAAAGACTTTTACCGCATCGTAAACGCCGTATATGATAAGTACGGCTCGGACATTGGCAACAAGGCACGCGAACTTGAAAACGCCTGGTGCTACTAAATTTCAACCCAACCGCCCGCCCCGGAGGAACGAAGGCAGAAAGGAAAACCATATGCAGATTGAAACCATGCTTTACAGATAGACTAACCACCACCCCGCCCCCGGAGGTCACGAGGGCAGAAAGGACTTACCATGGTACGCATCACAAAAGCAGAATACGACCGCATCGGCAACGACTACAAATCCACCTATCAGGATTACCAAGGTAATCACCCGGAATGGGTTGGACGCCGTTGTGCATTTCTTCCCGGATACGGTACTATCTTATTCATTGAGGGCGTCAGTTTTGAAATTGTTTAATCTCCCGCCCGGCTCACGCACCTGCGGCGGAACATATTGACACTAACCCGCACATCGGGGTACAATTATCACAGCAGAGCAAACCTTAAAGTCCTGCATATCGGACTTACATTATGATACACTATACCCAACAAATCAAGGAGGAAAAATATCATGGCAGATTTAAGAGTTTGGGACAACGCAGGTAACATGATTCCCAACAAAACCGTACAGGATTGGATTGATTTTTACAAGGCGCAGGGCTACAGTGGCAACTTTTTCATCAACAAAAAGTGCTATGATTTCTTCACTCTTTCCACCCGCACCCCCTACGATGTGGACAAAACCAAAGTTGTAACCAAAATCGACAGCGGTTACTACGGCACACCAGGCATTATTACCGAGTAAAGGAGGCTGCAAAAATGAAAATCCAAGTGCTCAAGGACTACATATCGAATTTTGAGGGCGATGTTTATACCATCGACCTCAACCGCAGGTTTGAGGGATTCGAGGCCGAAGATTTAATCTGTTATGTTTGCCCGTTCTCGCCTGCTATGCCGCTGCAGCTTGAGATTGCAATCCGGGCAGACGGCTCCCTGATCTTCCGGAGCTGGAAATTTGTCGATGGTGAAGGGAACTATTACCTTCACACGTGCGCGCTTTCCGAGGCCGATTGTAAAGGCTTTCAAACGCCATTTATCCCAACCGAAGCACAGACAGATACAGTAAACGGTCTGTTTTCAGGTCGAATTAAATTCGAAGGTCTAAAACTTGCGGTAGGCTCTACTCTCCAGCGCATTTGTCCTATCGACTTGCAGCGCGAAGAAAAGCTGATCGGCGAAAAGATTTATCTTGCCTGATTGTATCAATGCTATGACAAACCCCGCTCACCAAAGCCATAAGGTGAGCGGGGTTTACCATTATACGACTGTTTCGGTTTTGCAGGACTTGCACCCGCTTTCAGCTCTATGCAAACCGGTATACCTCCACAGGGAGGTATGAACGCTATCGTCGCGTCTGTACGTCGGGCTTTTACCGACGGTTTCCCGGCTGTCCAGAACGGTTGTATGAAATCCAGAAAGGTAATAACCTCACTTTCGCAAGTTTACTTGTGTTTCCGTCCTGATGATTAGGTTGTTTATTGCAAGAGATAAACAGACTGGTGCTCTTTCGTGGCGTGTACTTAGCCACCCGAAAGCGCCGTATCGGCTTTGTAACTTTGTACCGGTGGTTTTGCTCTCGGCTCACTAAGTCCGTGTGAGTGCTTATCCGGGCAGCACTCGCCCTCTCATTATGGGCTGTTCGGCGTTGCTCTCCGTCGTGTCGCAGTTGCTATCGGTCTGTAATCCGGCTGATTTCCTCGTAAGGTTACAGCGGGGAGCGACCCCGGTCGCGGCGTGCCTGCAAGCACCCGCTGAACTCTGCAAAGCCGTTGCAGCAGCTTCACAGGCGTTCGGAAACAGCGCTCGTCTTTCCGAGCTGTCAGAATATTATCGTCCTCGTTGGAGGCGTTTTGCTCCCTCTGCCTCATGCAGCTTTGGGAACAGATCTCCTTGCATGTCGTCCACCATGCAAGGCTTGCCAAAAGTCCGCTACGTTACCCGTCCGGCTTCATGCAGCCATTCGGGCATGTTTGCGGTGTCTGTTGCCCGCAGGCACCGCACTCCATTCTCAATTTTTTAGCGTGAATGTTATTACTCCGTCACCCTCATGCAGGCTTCGGAGCATATCGGCGTGCCGCGCAAAAAGACACGCCGAAAGAATATAGAAAGGATAATCAATGCCTTCGTTCCGCGAAAGGCATTTTGCTCCTCTGCCCTCATGCAGACTTTGGAGCAGGTCAGCGGCAGGATTTCCCCGCCGCTTAAAACGGGACTTTAGGTAAAAATGGAGGAACGAAACTCCGTGATTCTGCTCTTACGAGCTTTTATCACAATACTATTATAACACCAGTTTTTGTGGTATAGTGTGGTAAGTTTTCCACAGATTCATGCACAATCTGTTAATAACTTCTCTACTTCCCGCAGTGCGCGAACGTGCATTCGTCCGCGCACATGGTCCTCGTTGTAGTGAATCTTTTCGGCGGTCTCTCTCCACGTTCTACCATTCACGTAATGTTCGATCAGCAGCGCCCGCAGCGCCGCATCCTGCACCTTAGCCGTGGTACTGATGATCTCCGCCTTAATCAGCGCAAGCCGTTCCTGCTCTCTCTGTATCTTCTCGGATAGAGCAAGATACGCATCTGCCTTGTTTGCGGTCACGTCACCGCCGCCGCCCGGCGTGTCCTTGATCGTCGCCGTTGCGCTTGTCGCCCGCGTCCAAGCCCTTACTCGTGCTTCTTCCAACGCAGAGATTGATTTTTCCAGATCAATCCCTCGTCTGAGCCATTCTTTAGTCGTCGTGTGCCACTACCTCCTCCATACCATGCTGTGTGTATCGCCTGCGGCGGCTGATTCTCGCCGCCTTGCGGACGCAACCCACACCCGGTTCACATCCGCGCGATTTCCCCGTGTCGATCAAATAATGACACGCCCATAGCTTAGACCCTTGGCTTGTACCCAGTACCCGCCAGTATGCGCACCCAGCGCATTCGCTTTTCTTTTTCATGCTAATGCTATTCCATTCTCCCGCAGTTCTTCAATCAGATCGTCGATTTTAACGTATTTTCGGGCGATGCTGTCTGCGAGGTAGTTTGTTTCGTCCCATATCCGCCGTAATCGGTCATAGTCGTATCCTTCTTTATTCAGTAGAACGCTAAACATAATTGCCCATGTAGACGCAACCGCCGTGTTCGTTGCGTCTCGTTTGGCTTTTTCTATGTCACCCTGCGTCGCCGGTATTCGGTATGGGTTGACTTTCTTTTTCTTCGCCATTTCCGTACCTCCAAAGCAAATAGCGATTGATTTCTTTCAGGTATTTTCGCATTTCCGGACTATACATCATCCGTCCAGCCACCTGTTTTCCAGTGCACAGAAACCATATACCGCGCCACCGGTCAGAGCAATCCATAATACACCGAACAAGATGATAGCAATATTACCTTGTCTTATAGCAAGGTTTACAATCGCCTGTGGTTCTGCGTCCGTATAAAACCTGTTGTTGTCTGCAATCATATGATCTTTGATTTGCGTATGTATACTGCCAACCATATTTGCGTCCACAGCTTCGTAATAATGCCGCACAAGTCTGCTGTCATAGATTGTATCGCCCTGTTGGTGCGCTGTAACGGAAAACTTATCCGCCGGGAATGATGCACCCATGAACATGTATGTTTCTGTGCTGTCTTTCTCCCGGTCAATCTCGTCCCACGTCCAATACACCTCGGTGCGAGTGTATGTGTGCCCCTTTCCGTCCGTAGAGGTTACAACGCGCGTGTGCATGGTATATTGCTCCGTGATTTTGGTCAGCTGCGCATATTCGCCATCTAAATCATCAGCCGAAACGGGTTGTTCGGCAACCAGATTGCCGTAAGCGATGACATTCCCGAAGTCGGTATCCAGCGCATATTGAAACTGCTGATCGTCTGTAATCTGCGTTGCCGTGGTAAATTCCTCGTTTGTCTCAGCGATATGGTCACTGATTTTGCTACCGAGCAGAAATCCCAGTGCCACCATAACAAACACGATTGCAACGCTGAACGCAATCTCACGAGGCTTAATCTCCATCGCCGCCACCGAACAGGTTCTGCGGTGCATCTTCCGGTGCGTCGTAGTCCGTGTAGGTCGTGTCGATTGTCTGATAGTTCATTACCCTCAGCAGAAAACCGGTCGGGAAAGACCTTACCATTTTATTGTATGCCCGTACCTGCTGATTGTAGTTGTTGCGGTACTGTGCAATCTGGTTCTCGGTCAGCGCAAGCTCGGTCATGAGCTGCTTGTAATTTTCGTTTGCCTTGAGTTCCGGGTACTGCTCTGCAACGGCGTTCAACGCAACCTGCGCTTGTTCGACCTTGCCGGACGCGGCAGCAGTGCGAGCCTGCGTAATCTTTGTCAGTGTATCGCCCTCGTAATTCTGATAGGACTTTACTGCGTCCACCAGATTGTAAACGAGATCAACACGGCGTTTTTCCACCACCTGCACATCGGCTGCCGCCGAATTTACCTGTTCTTCTGCTGATACTGCGCGGTTATTAGCCGACACAAATGCAGCAGCAATCATGAGTACCAGTGCTGCCACGATAGCCAGAACGATTAAAGCAATTTTTTTCATTTCATTCCTCTCTTTCCAGCATATCCAGATACTTTCGCGCCATCACCGCCACCTGTATAGCCTCGCAAGCGGCAGCGATAGCACGCGATACAACTGCTTCCACATTGTCAGCAGTTGTATTGCGTTTCACGCTTCCCCACAAATAGCAGTTGATCTCGCCGTCGAGCTGATGCACTTCTTCTTCCAGTTTGTCGTATTCCTCACGCAGCACCGCCCATCCCTCATGCGGAATATGGAACTGCGGGAACCGCTCATTTGCGCTTTCAAGCTCCTTTTCCGCGAGCTTTTCAACATCTTCACATACTTCGTTCATCGTCTTCCTCCTGTGTCATTCTCTCAACGGCTTTCTTCACGCCTGCCATAATCAAGCACCACTCACCCACCGTTAAATACGCAGCTATATCGCGCACCGCTGTAACAGCGTCACGCGCCATTTTCGCACCCCTTTCCCAAATGAGTTGCACTTTTCTGCTTCTCAAAGTAAAACTCAATCGGCTTTTCATTCTCGATCACATTCCCGTAAACTACGCCAACCTTATAGATGTAATTTTCGCGCAGCTTTCTCGGAATTTCCGCGATGTAGCGCCGGAATGTTTCCAGCGTATTGGCTCGCTTGTAATGATTGCACATTCGACAGGACGGCATGAGATTCGAAATATCATCTGTCCCCGCATCTTCAATTCTCCATGCCCTCAGTGGGAGAAAATGATCTACTTGCATATCTTTGTATGCAATCTCTCTGCCGCAATAAGCACAGTGTCCGTCGTATTTGCGGTATACTTCTTCGCGGATTTTCTTACTTATCGCCATCGTTTTTCTCCCATTTCTCAACATAGCACCAACTCTGGGGCGGGCGCTTGATGTCATATGGCGCTGCGCCGAATCTCGTATTGCGTAATCCGGTAAACTCGCTCAGTTCCCGCGGCTGGTCATAAATGCGCAGGCCGACGATATGCCAGCCGTAGCCGGTTCCCTTTAGGTAGTTCACAATTTCTTCCCGTGTCAGGCAGGCTTGTTTTTCTACGTCATCCGGTGCATGGTTGAGGGGCGCAAGCCCATAAATCCGGTCACAGGTGAACTCGCCAATGACCTTGCCATTCCCAAGCGGGCAGTTCAGCGACTGCATGGAACCTGTATCTAAGTAGTCCTGCATCAGGCGTTCCGGCGAAATAGGAATGTTCAGGTCAGGTCTACCGCTGGTGCAGTAGATGTAGCACTTAAACGGCGTTTCCAGTTTCGGCTTGGTCTTTCTGACTTCAATGGTCTTTTCACCGCTGGTAATCTTCTCACACCACTTCGGGCGAATGCTTAACATCACAGATTTCATTCTGTTCCTCCCATTCCTCTTGTTACAAAACATAATCTACTGCTTCCTGACGATTGATGAAAAAATGAATACCCGGTGCACATTCTTTCCAGCGGTTTTCATCGTATTTAGGTTCTTCCGCAATTTCGCCTACGCGGTAAACAAAATTGCGGTCATATCTACTTGCGATTTCCGTTAATTCAGAGGGCGAACCATCTAATTCCTGAATTTCTATCACTTTCGCTTTATCGCATCGGCACTCTCTTCCCGTTGCGGAACTTCGCCGAGCATCCTCTGGAATCTCCAACTTGACAATGTATCCGTTTGCCTTTTTCCATGCGACAAAAGTTCCTGTATCTGGACAAGTCATCGGAATAAAAGGTATATTGGTTGCTCCGCGCAGGTCTGCTCCGCACAGGTCTGCTCCGCACAGGTCTGCACGGTGCAGGTCTGCTCCGCACAGGTCTGCTCCGTGCAGGTTTGCTCCGCACAGGTTTGCTCCGTACAGGTTTGCTCCGTGCAGGTCTGCTCCGTACAGGTCTGCTCCGCACAGGTTTGCTCCGTGTAGGTCTGCTCCGTGCAGGTCTGCCCTCATCTCTTTCCAACCATCTATATCCTCCAGAATCCAATGTTTATGATTTCTCAAAATTTCATTTAATTCTGTTTCTGTGTAAGTCATTGTATGCTCCGTCCTTCACCATTTGCAATTCATACACCGTCTATCCACGTCTGTCCCTCTCCTCCTTTGCGCGCTTGAACGCATCGCGGAACTTATCGCAATAGCAGCTTCATCCTCCCCATTGTTCCGCCATCGCCCGAGCAATGCCCGGAAACGTCTTGCTTCTCTTTTTTGCCCGGTCTTTGTTCTGATCCATCACCCAACAGGAGCGGCGAACTGTACCGTTCTTCATGTGCAGCTCTCTGCCCTTCTCTGGTTCTACCGCTTCAACCGGCGCTAACGGTTCTACGCCCTTTTCCCACAAACACGTTTTCTTTGTATATGGGTGTTCTGCGCCGTAAAACTGATATAGATTGATAATCTGCGCGTACTCCGGCAGGCAAAACACGCTTGACGGCACAGGGTTCTCAATCACAACGCGCGGTATGTCCGCCCACCACAACCTCATGAATAGATCACGCGCCCGGATGCCGATTTTTACACGTTCCGGCTGTAACTGGTGGTGTGCCCACAAGTGCCGTGCTCCTGCATTGGTTAAGTAAGTGCAAAGCGGATGTGCAATCAACATATCCCACTTGCCTACCTCATGTGCTTTACCGTCCATGGTAATTATTACCCCCTGCTACGGCAGCGAGTGCGTCACCGAGGATATGCCATTCAGGATGACCGCCGGACGGCTCCTGTATATCGCAGGAGTACGCTTCGTGTCCGCGTGCCCGAAATGCCTTGCACACCTCCTGCGATTCCTCACAGGCAATTAAAACTTTCATCGTCTGCACCTCATTCTCCGGTGCAGCGTTCAAAACTGCTTTCTCAACCATTCACACCACCTCACCAAACGTCACTTGATCTTCGTCCTTCGGCTTGCACACTTCCTCGCAGTTGCGTGCCATCTGCGCGAAATAGCCCGGCTTCAGTTCAGCCGCTACCGCCCTGCGCCCCTGCTCGAGTGCGATGTATGGTTCACTGCCGATCCCGCCGAACGGTGAAAACACAACGTCACCGGGGTTTGTCCAAAGCTGCACCGCACGTCTGATAACTTCCAGCTGCAACGGACAGATATGCTTTTCGTCCTTGTCCTCGCGTGCCAGTCGCGCGTTAAGAACGTCGGTTCTGCGAATATCAAACCATACCGGGCTTGCGTATCTCTGCCACATCGGAAGGCCGAGCACCTGCCGCGCGTCGCCGCGTGGGGCGGGCCGGACTGCCCGATAATGCGGTAGCCGGGCGCGTCGCCGCCGTCCTTTTCCGCGTCCTCTGCGGTCTTGTAATGGCGTATCGGCTCAGGGTTCTTTCCGTCGTCCTTCCACTTGCGGAACAACACGAGGTACTCCGGCATTCCGATACCCGTCAAACTTGCGTCCCTCTGAAGCTGGCAGTAAAGCAGTCTCTGCGTCTTGGTTTTCTGCATCTCCAGTACCGGGTCAGTCCAGATGACAACCTCACTGTGGTACTGAAATCCCGCCTTTTCAAAGTGCCGGATGATGTCGCCGCGGAAATCATACCAGCCGCTTGCGCCGTGGCTGGACTTGTACCGTGCAAGCTGCTTGCAGTGTACCGCGCAAATGCGTCCGTTCATCAGTACCCGGTACAGCTCCGGGATAAGATAGTCGAACTGCTCGAAGAACTCGTCCTCGTTCTTGCAGTTGCCCATATCCCGCAGATCGTCCGAATAGATGTACAGGTTTGCAAACGGCGGGCTGAAAATTTCGAAGTGAACACTCTCGTCCGGCATCTGCCGTGCCACCTCTACACAGTCTCCGTTGTAAAGTGCGTAGCGCTCATTCATTACTTCCTGCATTACACTGCCTCCTTAATCCATGCCGGGAACTTGAACTCGTCTTTTTTCAGATCGAGCACAAACTCCCGTCCTCGCACAGCTTCTGTCTGAAATTCCCGCATAGCCTGCGCCATGCTCACGGTCATCTCCTGTTTCTGCTGCGCCTTGCGTTCAATCGCGTCCAGTATCTCCTTCTCTCCCTCTCCGATCACGCGCCATACGTTTACTTCTTTATCCTGCCCGAAACGGTAAAACCGCCTTACTGCCTGATAGTAACTCTCATAGCTGTAATCCAGTCCGCAGAACACTGCGTTTCGGCAATTCTGAAAATTCAAACCGAATCCGAAGATAGAAGGCTTGGAGATCAAAACGCGGAATTTCCCGTCGATGAAGTCCACCGCTGCACGTTCCTTTACGTCCGCCTTGTCGTTTCCTCGTATCTCCACCGCTTCCGGAATCGCCTTTTTCAGCTCATCCGCTTCCTCGTTCTGAAAGCACCAGATCACGAACTGTTCGTCCGAACTGCTAACAATTTCTGCGCACCGCTGCACGCGCTCTGCAAGGCTCTTTTTCTTCGCTGCATGAAAGCCCTTCACAGAAAGATCCAGCTTTTCCGTCAGTCCCAGCAGCGTGTTCTTCTCCGTCTGCACAACCTCGTTTTTCTCGTGCAGCTCCGGCAGCGTGTATCCGTCTGCGCGGAATCCAATATCCTTCGGACTGGAAATGCAAACCGCCCAGCTTGCCACCCATCGCCAGAAATCGTGCTCTGCGTGTCCTTTCAGCCGATAGTGTCCGCTGTTTCTCTGGTCTGCCACAAACCAGCAGGAAAGCGCCTCGCTTGAACGCATGATGCCGAGAAATTCCGCGTGGTTCAGCAGCTCCATTAGGTCGTTAGGTGCAGGCGTAGCCGTGCAGGCCAGCTTGAACGGTGTATCGCGGAACGCTCCTATAATCTGCCGTTTGGTTTTTCCCATGTAGCTTTTTAAAATCGAGCTTTCGTCTAACACCACAGCACCGAACTTTGACGTGTCGAACTTGTCCAGTTTTTCATAGTTTGTGATATTCACGCCCGGCGCAATATCCGCATCCATCTCCGCCAAAGTCACCGGCACGCCGAACTTCTCGCCCTCGCGCACGGTCTGCCGCGATACCGCCAGCGGTGCCAGAATCAACGTCGGCCTGCCGGTCTTTTGTGCGGTCTCCTGTGCCCATGCAAGCTGCTGTGCCGTCTTGCCAAGCCCGCAATCCTCGAATAGTGCCGCGCTCCCGGTCTTGCACGCCCAGTCCGTCACATATCTCTGCCACTCAAACAGATTTTCGTGCTTCTCCTGCATGTCAAATCCGCTTTTCGGTCTGCTTTTCAGCTTGCCCTTCAAAAAGTCCTCATACTTCATCCGTTTCATCCGCTCCCAAAATCTCAACCACAATCCGCGGATTCTTCGCGTCCACCTCAAAGTGATCTTCAAACCCTCGGATATTCTTCCACCCGTCGTTCGACAGATACCGCGCTTTCACCAACGCATCCTGAATAACTTTCCGCCCGAACGCGCAAATATTATCCTTATCCCTCCTCCGGTCTTTCTCGTACCAGCGATAGATCATATACACCGGTTCTTCAAACTCCACGTTGCCGAGCTGCCGTGCCGCGTGCATCACGACGGTTTCGCACTTCTTCTTGAGCTGTGCGCCTAAGTACCGGTTGCGCCGTTCCGCCTCGATCAGCTCATTCAGTCCCGGCAGCGGCCCTTTGATTACAAACTTCACTTCTCACCTCTGCTTGCTTTCACTCGTGCCGCCCACTCATTTTCCCAGTCACTGGCGGCGGGCGCACCTTTAAACATCGGCGCATCCGTTTTGGTTTTCTTCGGCTTGTCTCCGATTCTGTCCCAAATGATACCCTTCCAACCTTGAGACATGCTCAGCCGGATAACCTCGGCTACTGCCTGTTCTCCGTGCTGCTTTACGCGGTTCTCTATCATCGTGAGAAGGTTTCTGAGGCCAGTTGGCTCGTATGCATCCCTGCGCTCCTTCTTGTATCTAATCCAATCTTGAACCGCCGAACATACCGGTTCCGAAAATCGTTCAGTTAGGTCGAGTTTCTTATCGGCTTCTTGGGCTTTGGGCTTCGGTTTAGGCTTTGGCGAACATTTTGCCGGTGTCGTCACTTCGTCGCGTTCGGTGCTCTGGTACTCGTCGTACTTGCTGACCGTGATAACTGTATAGTGCCGATTGGTTTCCACCGTGATTTCGCCGGTCTTTTTCAGTTTACCGAGCGCCGTCCGTACCTGCTGCACAGACAACCCGCTTTCCGCCGAGAGTGCCGCATAACTTGTTGCAAACGCACCACGCGGTATTTCTATGCCCTGCCACTCGCAAGTCTTGTAATTGGCTCTCAGCAGGACGTGCAGCCATAGCTTGCAGGTGGGGAGGTCTTTGTACCACCCCCACTCCGTAAGCGCACGATGCAGCTTAATGTGCCCGTTCATTCCCCATCACCTCAGAACGGAACTTCCGAATCTTCCTCCGGCATATCCGCAAAATCGCTGTTCTCCTTTGGCTTGCCCTCGCTCTTGCCGCCGCAGAAGTCGATGCTTTCGCACTGCACTTCCCACGAGCGACGCTTATTGCCGTTCTTGTCCTGCCAGTCGCGGCTTTCCAAACGGCCGGAAACAATGCACATATCGCCCTTGTGGAACCATGTGCTTGCGTGCTCCGCCAGCTTGCCCCACAGGACAACGGAACAGAAGTCGCTCTGATATTCTCCGTTGTTATCCTTTCTGCTGCGTTGTACCGCAATCGTACCGCTTGCTACAGCCGTATTAGACTGCGTGTGTCGCAATTCCAAATTATCTGTTAATCTTCCTTGTAAAACGATCTTGTTAAGCACTTGTATTCCTCCGTTTGTTGCATTTTTTCAATCCATTATGCAATTTCGCATGTTCTGATCGGGTCAGAACCACGATATTTTCTGGATTGTTGTTTGTCTTATTGCCGTCAATGTGATGTACAATGTCCGAAGATGTCAGCTTTCTTCCGTATTTCTGTTCAGCTACAAGCCTATGTTCCAGCACAAACCCGTGTTTATCTGCTAAGTGGTTGTCTGGTCGATATACAAGAATATACCCGCTTGAGTGTTTCTTTCTTCCTCCGGACCAGTGATAATTTTTATCTCCAGCCATTGCTTCTCTCAGCTTTTGTTTGGTTTCATCTGACATCTTGCGTCCGTACGTCGGGCACAAGCTACCGGTTTTCCCAATGTGCGGATGTTTATGATTTTTCCACAGGAATTTCACGCTTTCAATTCGCGTAGGAACTCTCATGCCTGCTTTTTTCATCTCTCTTGAGAGTTTTTGTCGCTCAATTCCGATTTCGTTCTCAAGCATTCGCAAGCTCGCGCCTTCCGCAATCCGGGTTTCGATGTATTTCCGATATTTTTCTAAATCAACTTTCATCTCCCTGTCTCCTTGGTATACTTCTGCTTTTCCTCGTCCCACAGTGGGTAGAGGCTTTGCAGGTACTCCCGCATTTCCCGCTTGATTTCCTTTCCGTCGCCCTGGTCCATCTCCCGATGACAGTCCGGGCACAGCATCACAAGGTTTGTCGGAATGCCCATGCCGCCGCGCGCTCTCGATACAAAATGGCACGCTTGCAGCACACCGCCTTTCCCGCAGTGGCGGCAAATGCCGCCGTCCCGGTCATAGGCCTCTTTCCAGACGCTTGGCGACACGCCCGTAAACTTCGTCTGTCTCCTCATTGCCTCGCGTCCCTTTCCAGTTCTCTTTTCAGTCGCTTCTTGGCGAGCTTGCGATACCCTTTTTTCATCTTCGCCCAGCCTCCGTGGTTCCGCGCCCAGCATGCGTACCGGTATCCGGTCTTCCGGTGTGCCGGTACGAATCGCTTGTATGTCGTAAACCTCATACCCCGCGTTCCTCCGGCTTCCACTTGGAAAGCCACCCGAGCACCGTGCTTTCCGGCTCGGTCTCAATGCCCTGCTCCTTGCAGTCCTGCACAATGAGGTCAATCAACCTGCCCATCTGTACCGTGCTGTAAGTGCTCGAACCATAGTAACAGAGTAAGTACCCGCCGTTGCAATCCTGCGTCACCCAGCCTAAGCCCTGCTTGCTCCACAGGTCAGCAACAAGGTCTCGCGTCTGCTCGTTCGGATACGGCACCATCCGGTAGTTATCCCCGATTTCGGGGATATACTGCCGATAAACCTCCTCGCGCTTCATGCCGAGCTTTGCCGCGAGCTTGCTCATAAGTTCCCACGCGAATGCATTGGCTCGCCCGCTCCGCTTGTCATACTTGCGCTTGATTTCCGCGCAGTAGCGGCGGCCTGCCTGCATCTGGTCTACTTCCGCCCGCGCCATCGGCGCGTTTTTGATATGCAGGCAAAGCCAGTTGCCAAGCCCATTTCGGATAACTTTCGCCTCGTCAAACTCGTGCGTCACGCCTGTTCAATCTCCCTCTGCATTTCCTCGATCTTGCGCCACTGATCTTCGAGTTCCAGCAGCGCAGCATTCATCTTGACGATATCGCCCTTGTCCTTGGCGTACTTCTCGTCCCACAACTGCTTTGCAACCGCCTTGTCTCCGCTGATCTTCACCAGCAGCTTCTTTACCTCGTTCGCCTTGGCTACCGCCGCCGCAACCTTGGGGTCTTCCGACTGCTTCTTGTCCGCGTGTGTCTGCTCATGGTATGCGTCCGTGTCCGCGTCCTTGGTGTCGTCGATCAGGAATAAGCCGTTCAGCGCATACTTGCGTGCATAGCTGCTTGCCGTGCCGGTGATCTGTGACCCATCCATGCCTTTCTTGTCCGCATCCTCGCGTGCAAACGCTGTATTGTGTACCTGTTCGTGGGTCTCATAGTCCGTGATAGTGGCCGTAGCGCAAATGTAAAAGCGATCTCCAACCTGCTCCACGCTATCGGACAACACAACCGCACAGCCGTTCTTACTGAGCACCGGCTTCAACGCCTCCAAAATATCCTCGCAGCTGCGGTACTTGTACTTGCCGAAGCTGTTAAACTGTCCCTTCGGCGCTTTCAGTTCTCGCTGAACTGCCGCTAACTTCTCATACACGCTCATTCTTCATCCTCCTGCTCAAAGTCATAAACCGCCATTCTCAAATCATCGAGAAAGCTCTTGATTTCCTGCGGAAACAAATCCGTGTAATCCTCCAGATACAGCCCGATAGCTATTTCCGCCTCGCGCATATCCTGCAACCGGTTAAGTCGCTCCTGATCTGCCCTCTCCGGCGGCTCTAACGCCCGCTCGGGGCAGCCGGTGATAGTATCACGCATTGCGCAGCGCCTCCAAAACGTCCTCATCACACATGATTTCCGTTTTCCCGTCTTTCGTTCTCACCCATAGACCATCACCTGTGCGGGTGTAATATTCCTTCGCTCCGGTAATCTTTCCACCCTCGATGTTCATCAGCCAAATCGAAGCGGTACATCCCCGCGTAGAAACATTCATGCCAATGCTTGCAACCACTTCGCTACCCTGCTTTCCAAGAACCAGATCAAGCAGGCTGTGGAACAGCTTCTTGTTCTTGTCTTTCATTATTCATCCACCTCTGTAATCGCGCCGTTTTCCAGCATATAAAACGTATCTGCTTTGATGGTTTCTCCATCTACGCAAACAGCCTGAACGCCTAAAATGTGCATTTTTTCATCACGTTCCGTGAGCACCAGCCAACAGCCGACAGCGCCTTTCGCTTTGCTGCCATACCCGGTAACGACCGCAATGCTTTCCGCTCCTCCAACCGTAGCGGCGCTCCAGTCGCCCGTGTTTGTGGCGGCGCTCTGGTTGCCCGTGTTTGTGGCGGCGCTCCAGTCGCCCGTGTTTGTGGCG
>ERZ834859.1001-NODE-1001-length-34345-cov-5.752085_pt1 | contig 34345 bp, 29 predicted proteins | sample MGYA00519947_ERZ834859 | MGnify/ENA primary metagenome ERZ834859 (study PRJEB31850, sample SAMEA3708763) | human gut metagenome | biome: human gut; feature: human-associated habitat; material: faeces | place: China | collected 2014 ...
AATGAGCGAATAACCTATGCTCATTTTCAATATCTTAGACCTTTTTCATAACTTCGCCAAAACAAATATATAAAAAATAAATAATGCGCATATTCTTCCTTTTATTCAGCATAATCTTGTGTCTTTCCGGCTTACAGGCACAACAGAGCAGACTGCAACAGCAAATCCGCCAACTTATCGAAAGTAAAAAGGCACAGGTCGGAGTGGCTGTTATCATCAACGGACAGGATACTCTGACCGTAAACAACGATGTACAATACCCCATGATGAGTGTATTCAAACTGCATCAGGCATTGGCCGTAATCAACTATATTGAGAAGCAGGGGCTTTCGCTCGACACACCGGTCTATATCCGTAAAGAGCAATTGCATCCCAATACCTACAGTCCCTTGCGCGACAAGTATCCGCAAGGCAATATCAGCCTCCCAATCAGGGAACTGCTGACTTATACACTGCAACAAAGCGACAATAATGCCTGTGATATCCTGTTCGAATATACAGGAGGAACTGAAGCAACCGACCGGTATATCCGTTCACTGGGGATCAATGACTTCCGGATTTGTGCAACCGAAGAGGATATGCACCGCGACTTGAACCTTTGTTACCAAAACTGGACTTCTCCTCTTGCTGCGGCTTGTCTGGCCAATAAGCTTATAGAATGCCAGCTTTTTACTTTAACCAATCAGGATTTCATCAAGGAGACCATGCTGACTTGCGAAACGGGGAAAGACCGTATCCCAAAGCCTTTTTCCGGTACATCGATACGCACAGGGCATAAAACAGGAACCGGAGACCGGAATGAAAAAGGAGAAATGATTGGATGCAACGATGTAGGATTCATATTGCTGCCTGACGGTACTTACTACACATTGGCCGTATTTGTCTGCAACTCTTCTGAAACAGACCAGACAAACGCACAAATTATTGCAGACATTTCGGAAACGGTATTCCGGTTCATCCAACCTTAAATCTGTATACTCACTTTCTTCTGACAGGGAAATACTCCGTCCGACGTCGTCGGATATAAAAACGACACCGTCGTCTTTACGGCCGACTGCGCCGAATACACAGCCGACACCGCTGATTATTGTACACGACCTGTATCATATTCATTTTCCTATGGCAGGGAACAAGAACAGAACATTATACACACAAAAAAACTGCGCCACTCACGTGGCACAGCTTTCCTAACCTTAAATTTTTACTATGAAAAAAATCTACATAGTCTTTTTATCAAATGCCTAATGATTTCTTCACTGCTTCTACTTTTTCTGTAGCATCAGCATCAGCTCCGGCATAGCATTTCGGGCACTGCATTTCACCCTTAATTTCCATATAGAACTTAATCTTCGGTTCTGTACCCGACGGACGTACAGAAACTTTTGTACCGTCTTCTGTAAAGAACTGAAGTACATTTGATGTTTCCGGCATCTGCAAGTCGGTTACATTGCCTTCTGCATCAGTAGCCTTCAATGACTTGTAGTCTTTTACCAGAACCACTTTCGAGCCACCCAATTCTTTCGGCGGACAAGCACGGAAGTTATCCATCATGGCCTTGATTTCGTCTGCACCGCTCTTACCAGGTTTAACTACATTGACAGTTACTTCTTTAGAGAATCCGTATTCTACATAGATTTCCATCAAGATATCATACAATGTCTTGCCCTGGTCTTTTGCCCATGCGCAGATTTCTGCCAGCAATGAACAAGCAGAAACAGCGTCTTTATCACGCACGAAGTCTTCTGCCAGGAAGCCGTAGCTTTCTTCTCCACCACCGATGTACTGTTTTACACCTTCGTTCAGACGGATTTCGCGTGCAATCCATTTGAAACCTGTGTAGCAGTCCATCATTTCAATATTATTCTTGTCGGCTACTGCCTTGATCAATTCTGTAGTTACAATGGTCTTCACAACAAATTCGTTGCCTTTCATCTTACCCATTGCAATGCGGTTCTTGATAATGTAATACAAGAAAATCAAGCAAGTCTGGTTACCGTTTACCAATACCCATTCTCCCTTGCTGTCCTTGCAAGCCATACCTACACGGTCTGCATCCGGGTCTGAAGCCATTACGATATCTGCATCCAGTTTTTTAGCCAGGTCGATAGCCATTGACAACGCTTCTGCATTTTCCGGGTTCGGAGAAACTACTGTCGGGAAATCGCCGCTCTTCACCATCTGTTCGGGTACGCAGTGTACATTTTCGAATCCCCACAATTTCAATGACTGCGGAATCAGCATCATACCTGTACCGTGGATCGGAGTGTACACAATCTTCAGATCTTTCTGGCGTTTGATTACTTCCGGATCGATAGAGATAGTATGTACCTGACGCAAGTATTCGTCATCAATTTCCTTACCGATTACCTGAATCAGTTCCTTGTTTCCTTCAAACTTAATTTCAGAAGCCGAAGAAATCTTGTTTACTTCTTCGATGATACCTTTATCGTGTGGAGCCAATACCTGTGCACCATCGTCCCAGTATGCCTTGTATCCGTTGTATTCTTTCGGGTTGTGAGAAGCAGTCAGGATAATACCGCTCTGGCATCCCAGGTGACGGATAGCGAACGACATTTCCGGAGTAGGACGCATATCTTCGAACAAATATACTTTAATGCCATTGGCAGAGAAGATATTTGCAGAGATTTCGGCAAACAGACGGCTGTTGTTACGGCAGTCGTGACCTACAACTACAGAAATATCCTTCTTTCCTTCAAAACATTTGTTCAGATAGTTAGACAAGCCCTGAGTGGCAGCACCTACGGTATAGATGTTCATACGGTTTGAACCTACACCCATGATACCACGCAAACCACCAGTACCAAATTCCAAATCTTTATAAAAAGCTTCAATCAAATCTGTTTTGTCCGGATTTTCCAGCATGCGCTTTACCTCAGCCTGTGTTTCGGCATCGTAAGCAGGTGTCAGCCATTTCTGTGCTTTTTCCGCACACTGTTTAATCAATTCTTCATTTTCCATGATTTTATGTTTTAAGTTAATATGTATTCATTTTTTATAGCTGAACAAAAATAAAAGATTCGTTTTACATATCCTAATTATTTGATACAAGAATTCAAGAGTTTTTTCCAAAATCTTTTTGGGTGCACTTCAAGTTCAAATCTTTATTTCAGTTTCTTCAAAGACTACAATTGTTTATATGCATTAATTTGTATAAATTGACAAAATTACCCATCTTTGTAAAAATAAGAAAAAACAAGCTCATGACACAGCCTACATTATATATACTCGACGATCATCCGATAGTAGCCGAAGGACTGGCACAGTTGCTTGCAACAGAAAAGAAATATTGCATCACCACCGGGCATCATTATTCGGAACTTTACCAATACATTACTCACACCATCCCCGATCTTCTGATTCTGGACTATGAGCTCCACGACAAGACAGCATTGGATGTATTGGCCTACCTCAGAAAAAAAGAGATACACATTCCGGTCATTGTATATACCATGCATACGGAGTTTTGGATTATCAAGCTTCTTATAAAAGGAGAAGTATCGGGTATCGTCATCAAAAGCGACAAGACAGAAGAAATAAGTAAAGCGATAGCTTCGATACTGGAGGAGCAAAAGAAGTTCTATTCGTCTTCTGCCCTCAATGTGGTACTTTCCATTTTGGGAGACCATTCTGCGGCCGACTCGGTCAGCTATACCCCCAGCCCGCGTGAAAACGAAATCATCAACATGCTCTCTCGCGGACTGACTTCCGATGAAATTGCACAGGAATTGAATTTGAGTAAAAACACCATCGACACGATGCGTAAAAACATATTATTGAAAAGCGGAGCCATCAATGTTTCCCATCTCATGCGAATGGCTTTTATTAAAGGATGGATTACAGTATGAAAAACATTTTATTACTGATCCTGCTTTTTTGCACAGGTATCACACAGGCTATATCACAGGATTTTGTGAAACAAATGGACGCGTACGCCAACAACGGAGAATACGCCAAGGTAGACTCCATCTATACTCTTGCCCATACACAAATCGGTTACGACACCCATCCCGTAGAAGCGCTGGATGTGGACGTAACGTATGCCATCTACCTTGATGCGCAAAATAAATTCCCCCAATCCCGTCTGCTGATAGCACAGATACGGAAGGAAATTACCAAGATGAGAGAAACCATCCGCGATGCGAAAACACTGAAAAGAATACAAGAGCTGGAAGCAATGGTGACCTACGAACTGGCATACGGCTTGTGGCTGGACAACAAGATAAAGGAAGCCAAAGAAACAGCCGACCAAGCCATCGAACAATCCGTCGCACTCAACGACTCTTCGCTGATGTCGGAAGCCTACAATCTGTCAGGAGTCATCTACCGCCGCCTCTTTATGCTTGACAAAGCCATTGCTTCTTACCAGAAGACATTGAAGATTGCAGAAAACCAGCAAAACTACAACCTTGCTTCCATCATCATTTCCAACATGTCCACATTATACAATGACATGGATGAAAATGACAAAGCCATTATCATCTCCCGCAAACAGTTTTCGTATCCTCTTGATACCCTCTCCATGAAGACTCATACCAACTACCTCGGACGTCTGTGCAATCACGGTATCTTTCTGAGCAACACTCATTATTACCAGGCTGCACTCGACACCTTCCGGATAGCCGAAGCCTGTCTGCGCGAAAACTCTCCGGCAAGCATTCGGTTTTATCTTTATACCCACCATATAAAAGCTCTTCAGGAGACGGGACGCATCGCCGAAAGCCTCCAGTATTGCCGGAAGGCTCTGCGATATCGCGACCTGCCCCAAAATCCCCAAAACAAAGCCAACTTCGACTATCTGTACGGCTACATCCTTTTCCACAATACGGACTCACTGATGCAAGCCTACCGCTATGCTGCCAGTGCAACAGACTTCTACCGGACAGCCGACTCTCTCAATATACTGTTTTCCAAATCACTGCTGCTTCTGTCGGAGATAGAGGCACAGCGGAACAATCTTTCCACATCTGCCTCATTGGCTAAAGAAGCCTATGAAAAGGAAATTGCCCGACAAAAAGACAAATATCACAAAAGGCTTGCCGGATTTCAGGCAGAACTGGAGACACAGGAGAAAGATCTTGAGATAAGCCGCCTAAACGAGAAAAGAGCCATCGAAAAAACCGGTTATCAGATACGTACCTATACCATTGCCGGTATATTGGTACTTGTCCTGCTATTGTCGGCTATCCTGATGATTCACATGCGCAAACGCAAGATTGCTTTCCGCCTGAAGCAGATGGAACTCGAAGGAGAAATCAAAGAGAAGGAAGCCAAGAGCCGACTTTTGGCCAGTGAAATGAGTAAAAAAATGACAGAACAATACCTCAAGGGATTGGAAGACAGCAACAACCGTATATCCAAGGAGTTGCACGACGGAATCTGCAATGAACTTCTTTCTATTCACATGCAGATAAACCAATCCGAACAGAAGCAACTGTCAGAACAGCTTACTCAAATACGCAAAAATGTACGTAACCTTTCCCATCAGTTGTCTACACCTCAATTTGAGCACATCAGCTTGTACGATATGCTTTTGCTATATACCGAGAAACTGAATTTATTGGGAAGTCCTCAAATAAGTTCCTATATTTCACCGGAAGTAAAAAATGTCATTCTTCTTCCCGAAAAGATTCTGGAAGTATACCGCATCATACAGGAAGCTGTTTCCAATACCATCAAGCATGCACATGCACAACACATGTATCTTACCACCAGCCGGCAAGACGGACAAATTGAAATTATTTTCGAAGACGACGGAGTAGGCTTTAACGTCACTCTGGTAGAGGAAAATGAACTGGAATCCGGATTAGGACTCCGAAGCATAAAAGAACGTATCCACCAGCTTCAAGGTACTATCCAAATAGAATCCCAACCCGGAAAAGGAACGATATTGCATATACAGTTCCCGGTGTAAACAGCAAACCAAAAAGCATAATACAATCTGTAAACAGGTTATACCCCGGTAAAATTTATTCTTATTATATAAAGCAGCCCCCGACCATGAACTTTACAATGGTCGGGGGCTGCTTTTCAGATTCCTCCTCTGCAGTATCAGAAAAACAAACTCTTCAGTTTCGCATATATATCCTATATTACCGCCGGAAATATCAATTCATTTCAATTTCCCAATTCCCTCTTTCAGCCCAACCCTCTATTAATCATTGTATGTATTCCTAAATATAAATAACATCAAAGCATTATTCTCCCTACACAAGGTTTTTAAAATAGCAAAACAACCTTGTTTCCGAAATGTGCATGTATGTTTTTTTGTTTACTTCGCTTCATAATAATAGTAAATTTTATACAAAGGAACATAAGAATATTTATTTTATGTTTCTTCTGAAGATGATTTTTCAAAATAATTTTAAAAAGGAAAAGCATATGAAAAGAATTTTGTTGTTCATCGTTTTGGGAATTATCGCATCGTATACGTACGCACAAAATGCAGAAGAAGGAAAAGAAAAAGTGTATATTGACTATTTTTCCCATTCCAGCAATATCTCAAAAACAATGGCAGAAGCTTTACGCAGCAAAGTGATTGAAGGTATTCATGAGATGAAACGTATTATTCTGATTGACGTAGATTCTGATGAAGCATTGAAGAAAGAAGCATTACGCAGACAGCAGGAATCTGCCATGGGAGATGTTACTGCAAGAAGTGAAGAAATGACGACCTTGGGAGCCAAATATTTGATTCAAGGTCAGATTGCATCCATGACAGCTACACAGAAAAAAGACAGTGATGGTAAAATCTATTACAAAGGAAGTGTTTCTTATACATTGAAAGTCGTAGACCCATCAAACGGAACATTGAAAGGAACCAAAACCTTTAGTCATGAAGGGCTGACCGGAGGAACTGGAGATACTAAGGAAAAAGCCATCCTTGAGACATTAGACTATGTTAAATACAGTATGGAGGATTTTGTAGATGAGCACTTTAAAATGGAAGGTACAATTGTACAGGTAGAAGAGGTAAAAAAGAAAAAAGCTAAAACCGTGTTCATCGATTTAGGAACAGCAAAAGGTATTATGAAGGGTCAAAGACTCACTGTTTTTGCTGAAATGGATATTGCTGGAGAAATTTCGAAAGTAGAAATTGGACAATTGAACGTGAAAGAAGTACTAAGCCCTAACCGTTCGTTGTGCAAAGTAACCAAAGGAGATGAGGAAATCTTTGAGAAAATTCAAGAAGGAACAAAACTGATCGTTGTTTCCAGAGCAAAAGAATTTTGGGAATTCTAATCTACTTTCAGTCATATTATAAAAATAATTAATTCATAATGAGATATCTGGCATTTTTTTGCATGCTGTTATCCGGCATGTTCAGTTTATCCGCACAGGAAATATACTCCAATGATGTTTCTTGTATCAACAACGATGGAAACGTTGCCAAAATAAATGCTTCGGGGCTGGCGGAAAAGAAAAAAGAGGTATACGATAATGCCTTAAAATCAATATTCAACGCCTTGTTTATAAATGGAGTAGACGGGATAAACAATGGAAAGCCTTTCCTGGAAAAGGAGAATTCGTATTATATAGACCAGTTCTTCAAATCCCGTTACCAGCTTTTTATCAGAAACAGTACCGAAGAAGGTAAACCGGAAAAACTGTCTTCTGGTCTATACAAAGGAAGAGTAACCGCGGAAGTACTTATTGATGCACTCATCAAAGATATGGTACGAAACAGGGTGATGGAGAATCCGTTGGAAAACAGAACAATGGAAGAAACACAGGAAGAGATTCCTTTGCCCACCATTATGGTGGTTCCTTACAAACGGAATACCAATATGTCGTACGCTACCATATTAAGCACCGACTTCGATTTGCGTATGGCGGTAAGTGCGGTAGACAATGGATTCAAACAGCTTCATGTAAATACCATCAGCGTAGAAACCCGGGCCGATATGGCACAACGGTCTTTAGACTGGGAAGCAAACAATGCTGATTCGAACGACCGTCAGTTGTTGAACAATTCAGGAGCAGATGTATACGTCATTGTAGACATAAAGAAAGATATTTCGCCTTCGGGCAGCAGAGTTTCACTGATTATGTCTGCACGCGAAACTTCTACCGGACGTACATTGGCTTCCCGCTCCGGATGGACCAACCGTTTCAAAACCACAGAGCTCGACCGCTTGTGCGCCTATGCAACACAAGATGTGTTGTCCGGCTTCCTGAAAGACATTTCCATAGAGTTTGCCAAAAAGCTGACCAAGGGTAATACGGTAGCATTGCGTGTTGGTTTGTCGGATTCGTCTATCAATACCTTGAACGACCGTGTAGGAGGCAGCAATGTAAGTATCGCTTCGCTGATCCGTAACTGGGTACGTAAAACCTCACAAGGCGGACGTTATCATATTCAGGGATCTGTAGCAGAAAGCCTGATTTTCGATACGATACAGATTCCTACACACGATTCAGACGGACTTCTGCTGGATGCTTCTACGTATGCAGACAACCTGGCATTCTTCCTGGAAGAACAGGGTATCTCTTGTGAAATCCGAATTGACGGTAATACGATTTACGTTACAATCGATTAAATTTTAAAGTATGAAACTAAAATACTTACTGCTTGTTTTAGGATTTATCGGCCTGCTTGCTCATGCACAGAATGCTCCCTCCTGGGTAAGACAACATCCTGTCAATGAGTTTGGTTACGCAGGGGTTGGTATGGCAAGAACTTCTGAAAAGGGTTATATCAGCAAGGCAAAGGAAAGAGCGTTGGCCGACTTGGCATCCGAGATCAGCATACAGATTTCTTCTACATCGCTGTTAAACACAATCGAAGACAACGGTACGATAAAGGAACTTTATGCAGAAACTATTCGTTCTGCTGTCCAGGCCAATATCGAGAAGTATCGTATGGTAGATTCTTGGGAAAACGGCAACGAATATTGGGTTTATTACGAACTGAACCGCTTCGATTATGAAGAATACATGGAAGCCCGACGTCAAAAGGCGGTGAAAGACGGATTTGCTTTCTGGTATCGCGGTAACTCCATGATCGAACAGGGAGATATCATGTCGGGTATCGACTTGCTAATCAAAGCATGGGAAGCGATTCAGCCTGTCATCCACATGGAACTGGGATGTTCGTACAGCGGAAACACCATCAATTTGGGAACAGAAGTGTATGCTTCCTTGATCGGTGCGTTCAACGGGGTTACTTTGTCAGTTTCTCCGGCTACCATCAACGGGAAAGCATTTCAGGGAATAGAGAACCCGATTGAAGTTCGTGTATTGCGAAACAACAGACCTTTAAAGAACATCGTACTTCAGGCAAAGTTCTTGTCGGGCGAAGGTGATGTTTCTTTACCTGCACCGACAGATGAATATGGAACTTCCAAGTTCTATATCAGAAACATTACATCAAAGCAGGCACAACAGGAAGTACGTGTATCATTGGCAATGGATGCATTTAAGATACTGACTCAAGGCAAATATTCTGTCTTATTCAAAAAGGCTTTGGCAATGATGCCGGAGGCTACTTTGACTGTCAATCTCGAACAAAAGAGACTGACCGCCTACATTCAGACCCGTAATGATGAATTGCGCAGCCTGGCTACAAGCGTTAAAAGCATGCTGACTAATAACTATTTCGATATAGTAGAAGCACCTGGACAGGCCGATGCTATAGTAACACTGGAGAACAATCTGAAGAAAGGAGCTTTGGTTCCCGGCGAATTGTACAATATGGTTGAATATTTCTCTACCCTGTCTGTCAGCATATTGGATAACCGTACCAATGCTACTCTGCTGAATTATTCGTTGAATGATGTACGGACATTGGTTCCCGAAAACAAATCGCTGGCACAGGCAAAAGCGATGGTTGCACGCGAACTTCTAAAGCGGTTGAAGAAAGGATTGCCTGCCCAGCTGAAGTCATTGAAGATAGATACAAGTGGAGAGATACCCGTAAGAGATTATCTCCCGGAAAATCCAAAGCCTCAGCCCTCTTCGCCTGTTATCAGCGTAGAGGTTCCGGAGGTGTCTCCACTCCCCTCACAACCGAGCACACCTCCTGTACAGGAAAACAATCCCCCTAAGGTTGAACCAAAGCCTGCAAAGCCGGAGCCTGCACGATGGGAATGGTTTGATGGAGTTTTCGTAGAATTCTCACACCTTTCTGTCATGGGAAGCAAATCGAGAGTACATTGTAAAATCATCAATGTAAACAATGACGATGTATCGCTCCGCCTATATGCTTTAAATCAGTGCATCGTAAACGAAAACGGTGAACAGGCAAAAATAGAGCGGATTAAGTTGGGTTCCGATACAAGTACCTACGCAGTTAAAGCACTGATTGTGCCAAATGTGCCGACAGAATTAATGATAGAAGTCCCCAAATTGTCGAAAGTTGCCTTATTGGAATTGAAGGCAGCATCTGGGGAAAATATAAAAATAAGAAATCTCGAATAATTAACTAACGATATGATTATGAAAAAGATTAGCATGATAGCAATGGCTGCTCTAGGAGTAGCATGCTTAACAGGATGTGGCAGTACTCAGGCCGTAACTCAAACTCCGCAAGATGTTGAAGTTATTGTACCTTGCTCCGGACCGGAATTCATGACAAACAATGAATATTTCAGAGCCAGCGCAATGGGACTTTCTACCGATATGAATATTGCCAAGAAAAAAGCAATGACAGAAGCACGTACCGGCTTGGCAGAAGCCATCAACATCAAGGTGCAGGCGGTAACAGACAATTACTCTTCTTCTTACCAGCAGGGTGAAAACGAAGAAGCAAAAAGCCGTTATCAGTCATTGGGACGCCAGGTTGTAAGCCAGGAATTGTCAGGTGTCCGCGTTATCTGCGAAAAAACCATGAAAACTCCTGATGGCAAATACAAGGTTTATGTAGCTGTAGAATTGGCAGGAAATGAAATCATGGAAGCTATGGCAAACAGAATTAAAAGTGATGACAAGTTGAGAATCGACTTTGAATACGAAAAATTCAAAAAAGTATTCGAAGAAGAAATGAGCAAATTACAATAATTAAAATGTTTTATAAATAGGTTGACAGCCATTATCATGGGTTGTCAACCTATCTGTTTTTTTATAGAATCTATGCGGTTGAAATTCTTTTTCTTTCTTTGGTGTGTATGTTCTCTTTTTTCTGAAGTGTGCTTATATGCTCAAGATATGCAGGAAAATTGGGTAACCGGACAACGTGACTCATTACCCGAATGGGTGTATACTGCACAGGGAGAAGGAGTGGTAATTTCTTCTTCAGATCCATGTATGACATTGGAAGACGGACGCGAACAAGCCGTTCAACGTGCTTTATGGCTGTTTACTCTTCAGAATCAAGTGAAGATTCAGATGCTTTCAGATATTTTTTCATCTACAGAATCATCTGTCAACAATGTAGAAAGACATTCCAACAAGATAATATCCTTGATCATGATGAATCATAAGCTTGAAGCTTCTTCCTGCGAAATTATAAACGAATACCAAACTTTGTTTGGGGAAGTTCTGGTTCAAGTTAAGTTTTACAGTACCGGGAAACAGAATTCGGACAATACCGACTTTTCTTCCTTCTCATCCCAAAGTGAATGGATGGTTCTTTATACCGACGACAAATATGCAAAGAAAGATTATAAAATAAAGATACAAATGGGCTCTAATGAAGAGTGTTCCGACGGTTTTGAAATAAAAGGAAACCTGAATTATCCTGTCATCAACTCTTCATTCGACGGACAACGCATAATCACTCCACAAAAGGGATGCTGGTATAAAGATTCATCTGCCGATGATTGTTCTGTAAAACAAGGGAATAACATGAAATATGCTTTCTGGCCTGCATATGTGGTCGGATTGGCCGATCAGTTGTTCTCTTATTCTTTTTTAAAGTCAAATATCAGCTCTGTACTGGATAACTATCAGAGCAATATCATGTACGACCTGTCACGCGAAAAAGCAACAGGAATAGTCAGAATTATTCCGCAGATACAAGGAGTAAACCAAAACAAACTAATTGTAGATTGGAAAGTTTCTCCACTGACAAGCAGTAATGACAAGTAAAATTATAGGGATTTATTATGAGAAAAAAAACATTATTCCTTTGTGGAATCTGTTTCTTGTTTCCACAAATGCTTTGTGCTCAAAGCATTGAAGCAGAAATGAAAGAATTTGAAGAGTTCGTCAAACAGCAGCAAAAAGAATTTTCTGATTTTGTGAGCGAACAGAACCGAGAATTTATTCAATTTTTGAAAGAAAACTGGAAATCCTACAACAGTGAACAGACAGAAAGCAGACCCAAACGTCCGGAACCAGTCCGCCCTGTTGTAATCAATAAGCCCAACCCTTCCGTAAAGCCTGTACATATCCCGATAGATACTATTCAGAAAATTCCTGTTGTCACCCCAAAGCCTAAACCAGTTGATATCCCGGAAGAGAATAAGCCTGTCAAAGAGAAAGATCCGCTACCGGATTTGACAGAAAAAGAAGCCCTGGCCTTCAATTTCTATGGCATTCCCTGCAAAATTGGAGTATCAATGAAAAACTGTATACACTTAAAAGGAATTACAGAGCGGGAAATCGCAGACGGATGGGAAGTGTTAAGTAAAAAAGACTACCGTACCTTGGTGAATACCTGTCTGCATATAAAAGACAATTATTCTTTGAACGACTATGCTTATCTGATGTTGACCCAAACTGTAGCTACCAAACTCTTGCCTTCTGCAGACAACAACAGTATTACTTTGCTACAGGCATTCATCTTATGCCAGTCGGGATACAAAGTAAAGATGGCCAGAATCGGAAAGGAATTAGGATTGTTGTATGCTTCAACCGATTTGATTTATGCTACAACATATTTGACTATCGATGGAGAAAAGTATTATAAATGGGGAAAAAAGGTAGAAAATGGAACTCCTATTTATACCTACGGTAAAAATTTTGCAGAATCTCAGTACATGGTGTCCATGGGATTTTTAAAAAGGCCCGACTTCAATGGAAAGATTAAAGCTAAGACTTTACAGGCCAAAAAATACCCGGATATGAAGGTGATTTCACAGGTAAATGAAGACCTGATCAGTTTCTATCGGAATTATCCGCAATGCGATTTTTCAGTTTATGTAAATGCACCGGTAAGCGAAACAGTTGAACAAAGCGCCGTTTCGAACTTGAAAGAATTAATCAAAGGAAAATCTCAGGTAGAAGCAGCCAATATGCTAATCAACTTCGTACAGACCGCATTCGAATACAAGACAGATCATGAGCAGTTTGGATATGAAAAGCCATTCTTTGTCGATGAATTGTTCTACTATCCTTATTGCGACTGCGAAGACCGTTCTGTACTATATTCTTATCTGGTACGCACCCTGCTCAACCTGGATGTAGTATTACTGGATTATCCCAATCATATTGCTACAGCTGTATGCTTCGACGAACCGGTAGAGGGCGATTATATAATGCTGAACAAGAAGAAATATCTGATTTGCGACCCTACATACATAGGTGCTCCTATCGGTTTGGCCATGCCGCAATTCAAAACAGTTGCAGCAAAGATTTTGATGAACTGATAGAATTATGTTTTAATCATTCAAGAAACCAAAATATTTCATTATGTCAAGACTGTTTTATTCCATAACAAAAATTGTCATACTCTGCTCATTATTGGTGTTAGAGTCGTGCATAAGCTGTCATAAAGAAACGGAAAGAACGGAAATACAATACGATCTTTATGAAGTAAAAATCAAATCCAGCCTGAATGTAAGGGCAACACCAGACTCCGATGCTCCCAAATTAGGCGCACTTTATAATAATGAAAAAGTACATGTCGTAAATATAAATGACGGTTGGGCAAAAATAAAATACGGAACTCAATATGCGTATGTATCATCCAAATATCTTACTCTCGTGAGCAAGGGAAACAAGACCGACAGTCACAGCAATGCCCTGACAGCAGAAAAAGAAGATACATCAGGCGAACTAAATTCACAGAATAAATTCGGTTCCGATTCTATCGGCAGTAAGAAAATGGCATTAATATTTGATAATGCCAATATATTGTCGCCGGAAGATTATACGATGATTAATCAGGCATACGGAAATACTGATGCCTTTCTGATTCTTTGGACTGTAGAGTCTGTTGACAAAGGAGATATTTTAAAATACAACAGCCAGATAATAAAAAAACTGGATGAAGAGCCTTATAAAAAATATATAGACACCCATAAGCCATCGGATATAGATGAGGAGGATATTTATTGGGTAACTTTTATTAAGGACCTCGGACTTTTACAGGTTGGAAATGATTCGGGAGTTATGAGTCTGATTGATATTTCCATGCCCGACAAGTACCTGCACATGCAGTTAAAAGCCAAACAAAATGGGTTACAAGCTGGCCTGATGGATTTGTCATCATTGATAAAAGAAGCAACCGCAAAATATAAGGACAACAACTGGTTCGTAAGAATTTTTATCAAAGGCTCCTCCTTGGGTGAAATGATTACAGAAACATTGCTCAAGGAGCAAATATTACCATCGGATGGATTCATGCATAAATACATTTTCTCATGGCTCACTAAAATACCATGCAACTTCCTTAATTTTCTCATAGCTGGAACGGGTTCCTTAGGCTATGCCATGATTTTTTTATGCCTGCTATATACTATAACAACAATCGTAAAAACAAATGTGATAGGTGGAGGATACAAACAAGGAGAAACAAAAAAAATTACATCCCTATTACTTATAGCGCTGTTTTCATTATTCTTATTTGTATGCTTGGTTATACTCATATTCTATACCATGTGTAATATGACTGATATAACGGCAATGCAAATGTATGGATGGAACAATAAAATGATAGCAACCGTAACAGAGCATAACCTGAACCATCATATATTAAGATCGTGGTGGCTCTCTCTTTTGTTCTTCATCGGTATGTTTATATATAAGTTACCCAATGCCTGGATTTCAGTAGCTTCTATATTACCATCTAAAAACCAACAGGCACTTGCCAAAAGCAATCCCTCTCATTTTGAAGGTCATCAAGATCTTACATCAAAAGAAAGTCCATATTCCGATTTATTTGGAGACAAAGCAGGTGATGCCACAGGCAGTTCAATTTTTATCATTATTGTACTTACACTACTGCTAAATGGCACTTCCATGATGTATGCTACCGTATTCACATGTTCGATGATGATAGGTAAAATATACGGTACGATAAAATTGTATTTAAAATGGAAATCCTACGGTTATTTTAACTGATAACCAAGATAAAGTTTTTCGCTCCTGCCAGGAGCACTCATAAATAATACTATCAGATTTTTATAAATATCGGGGCTGTCACAAAATCAAGCCCCGATATTTTTTATATTCCGGTTATTCAGTTCATTGTCAATCCCGAAATTCAGAAAGTTTCTCATTATTAACTATCAGCAGAGACCGATCAAGGTGCACAAAGTGTACCCCACCTCGCTTTACCATAATATCATAGTACGGAAAAACATCCTTCGGTACAACTTTCCTCAAGATACTGCGAATCCGGGAACAGATTTCATGAGGGACGTTAGAACCTTTCAAAGCCAGCCGCTCTAATGTTTTATTTATTTTCCGGGCATCCACATTCTTTTCTCTGGATACAAACTGATAAATCTGATACAAGTCATCTTTATAAAAAGAAAGTTTGTTAAAATTCACCCCATCTTTTTTTAAAAGAAGAAAAATATAAATTGTCTTCCATAAGTATTGCATTTTCAACGGAGTATCACTGAATTCAGGAAACACTATATTGCAATCATCGTCTATCACTACCGGACTAAAATTCAAGGGATGTACACACTCTTTTCTTTTATGTGTATTTACAATTTCCTCCATCCTGTCCATGACATCCTGATCTGTCAACAGGACATCATTTTTCAATAAATCCAACAACAGTTGTTTAGCTGTATTTTGTAATATATGTGCTTTCATAGGGTTCATCATCTTGTAAATACAGTAAATCCATGAGGCTTCAAAAACAAGGTTGTAAAAAAATTATCCACCTTGTTTTCATTTTCAAAATTACCGATTACCGTAATTGTATTTATCCCTATAAATAATGAAATTTAAAGAACCATTTTCGGGGAATAAAAGAAAATAGACTTATCCCCATACAAACAAAAAATGTGGGCTTACATGCACACTACATGTAAGCCCACATTTTCATCCGTCCCTTCCAACGCTTCTACATCCGGCAGAACAGCGATACAAAGAACGGCATACTGATATTTATCAGAATACCATGCACAATAGCCACCGGTATTGCGTCTTGTCCCGAGCAACGAGCTATAGTAGCCAGAGAGACATCAGACGAACCGATACCTGCTGCCGAAATAGGCGCCAGCTCACCAAAGTATTTACGGAACAACGGAGCACCGATAAGGGCTGTCATCTCACGGAAGATATTGGCCAATAAGGCAATGGTTCCCAATTCGGTAGCCAACTGTACTCCTATGGAAGCCGACTTTATTTCCGTAATCAGAATAGACGACAGGGAATAATAAGCGAAACCACTTCCCACTGCCATACACTCGAACGAAGTCCAACGGCTCAAAATGAAACCTCCGATGGCAGAAAACAGCAGAGTTCCTCCTACTGTAGCCAGCGGAACCAACAATGTCTTTAAATTTAAAGACCGGATATAGTTTTTCAGATTTGCATTGCTACCCAAGTTTATGCCCAATAAAAGCATCAGTACATAAAGTACATAAACAGAAGCCGAGTGTACATCAAAATCGACCATATAACATACGCCCAACAGGCATCCTGACAGAAAAAAAGCCAATGTAATCAGACTACTTTTCATGATGAGCTCCTTTCCTGAAAAAAAGATGATACACAGCCAGAGAAGCCAGCATGCTTCCCAAAACACTCAATGAGGCAATCACTGCCGCCTGACCACAGAAATAGCTGAAGTTTTCTACAATCATTTTATTCAAGCCAATAGACAGCCCAAGCAGAAAAAGCAGCAAACATACTACTCCGTGAATCAAAGAATCTAATTTATGAATTTTATTCTGATGGCGCAACGGATATCCAAGCAATACTCCAAACGCCATAATTGAAATGAAAGTAAACATAAGAAAAAAAACAGTTTTAAATTGACACTAAATACCTATAAACACATATTAAAAATGTCCCTATGGCACATTAGTAAAATTAAATGAGCGGATAGACCAAATAATTTTCATACTTCACTTTCAAATTATAACTATTACCTATTCTGAAAACGGCCGCAAAGTTAGAATTTATCCCCGAATTCCACAAACAAACCAGCAAATAAATCTTTTATATAAACGATATGATTATTAACAGGACATTTTTATTACCAATTAAAAGAAAAACAAGGTTTCAAATTATTACATAAAAGAGAGGAATGTATATTTATCACTTCATAAATACACCAGAAAACAAGTTATTAAACATATTTTCAAGTATACGCACAAAGCCAGACTTACGATTTACAACAAAATACCAGTAAAATTCTTATATTCGCCTCTTTTTTTCACAAGAAGCAACAATACAGATAAAAAAGATACCTTTCATTACTTTTCCATCAGGCAAACAAGTATAAAAATAATCCGCGCTTCAGAAATAAACTTTCCAAGCGCGGATACATGCAAAATAAAAAAACAGATGAATACCCCTTATTTCCCAATAAGAAGGAATCAATATTTATGAAACATCAAATTGTACTCATTCGTCCATCATCTTATCCGATCCAAAAAGAAGAATTCTCCAGGCACCTTCTTTATCCTTTGTCAGATAAATACTGTGTTCTGCTTCTTTTCCATCGGCTAGTGTTTCCTTATAAGTCACTCTGGCATAAGCACCGGTTTTACTCAGTTCTTCTCCTGTCACTTCAATTGCAGTAACCTTTTCCTGTTCCTCCTTCTTTGCCAGTTCGCTTTCCATCATTTTTGCAAAGTCTTCCTGAGCTTCTTTCTCTTTTTCCGGCTCTGCATCTTCTTCAAAAATCATCTTCGAAGTATAAGCTCTTACATCTCCGGCAAGCAGTCCTTTCAATGCTTTTTCTACTACAGCAGAAGGAGTATTACCCGAAGAACATGCAGTCATCAGCCACAAGCCACCAACCAAAGTTAATATCATTCCCAGTTTTTTCATAATACTTTTATTTTAAATTATACTTAAAATATAATTATTAAAATTCATTCGGTACAAATTCTACCACAAACTCACCTTGCCGGTTGATCAAACCTGTATGTTCCTTGTCATCGGCACTCTGGAAACTTTTCATGTTACACGGAGCATACCCGTTTTCAAACGGTACATCTACCGGATACAGCACCATATCTCCCAGCGGGCTAACCAGTGCCTCGCCAAAATATACATCCTCACCTTTCCAGATAAAATCGGTTGTGGCTTCCGTACCGTCACAAGGGAACGGATAGCTGAAGTTTTGTGCCGACGGAATATATGCCACTGTTTCAAACTTCGTATTGATTACCTGTGTAGGCTTTCCATATTCTTTCACTATCGCATACCCGTTATGAAACTCTGTTACATAATCGTATGCCTTCGATACGATGTTTCCGGTTTTGTCGATAAAGAAACATTTACGTTCTTTGTTTACTACCGGTGCCAGCCCGTTGGAGAAAGATCCCGGCAGCATGGTATACTTTGGCGAAATCGCAAACACTCCGGTCGTATCAATGTATCCCCACTTCCGTGTACCGTTATCATCCTTTACTGCCACCAGTGCCAGTCCGTCGCTGAAGTCCTTGGCTTCAACAAATTTAAGACCAATAGCCAGTTTTCCCTTGGCATCGCGGTATCCCCAGCATTTTTTAGGATAATTGTATATAGCCGCACGGTTTTCACGCAATGGCGATGCCGGTTTCAGGTTTTCCAGTCCCGCCTCACAGTTCAGGTTCTTGAATATAAAATCCCCATTGGTATTAATGTGCATCACATAGGTTTTCGAGAAAGGTTTACCCGGAACATCCACATTCAGCGTAGCCACTCCGTCCACAAACTGTGTATACGACAAGACTCTTGGAATTTTTTTCACCACCTGTCCTTTGGTATCCAGCAAAGTAATTTCATTCATCTTTGCACTATAAATAAAGCGTCCTGATGAAAAAGCAGGCAGACCACTTGTATACCCATTGTTGTAGTCGAATACTTTATTTCCCTGTGCATCCATAAAATATCCGCCTTTCGTACCTCCGGTGCGGACATAAGCCAGTCCGTCGGAGTATGCACCCACTTCAGGAGTACTTCCATCATACGAAACCAGTTTGGTAGCCGATGTCCTGCGTGGCAATACCGACTTCAAATTACTCTTTTGATAGTTCCCCTGGTGAATCTGCCCGTTCGAAGCCGTATTTGTATTGGCTTTTACTCCCGTAGCTGCTGCCCCTGAAGCATTATTCTCTTTATTGGACGTATCCTCTCCTAAGGCTTTGTCTACTTCATTCAATACTTCCCCCAGTTTTTTAAAGAACTGTGCCGAGCCGGTCTGGGGTACTCCAGCCAACAAAAGTCCTAACGCAAGTACATAAATTTTCTTCATAACTGTCTCATTTATGATGTATTGCAAATGTAAGCATTTGTTAAAAAGTGTACACCCCCATAAATAATGTATTTATTCACCCTATTTTTGGTATCCTTCTTCCCCAATATCCTATAAGAAACCCCATCTACATAAAAAGAAAGGAGGCAGCACTTACATACACATGGCAAACTACGACAACAATCCAGGTTTACCTATGGATTTTAAGTACTGCTTCCTCAATTTCCGTATCGTCCAAATACAAATGTCTGTTTATTTCATCTTATAATCCCCTTTCCAGTCTTTATCCCATGTATTTTTCAGCGGATGAGCTTCCGTATTGAGCACATAATTCTTAAAGCTGAATACCGATTCGGGAGCAAAAAACAGATAGCAATATTTCATTGTTTCCGCAAAGAAGAAGCTCTCCAAAGTATCCCATGTCTCCTTGGTTCTCACATCTTTCAGCTGTACATATCCATTCTCCACCTGACAATATTTCTCTATCGATTCAAACATCACCTTACCCATTTCATAATATTTCTCATCTCCGGTAGCCTTCCATACATAATATGTAGCCTCAATAGCTTCCGGCCTTATCATGTAGTAAGGAGACAAGACCTCCATTGTTTTATAATTTATCGACTCAGGTTCTATTCCATACAGAGTCCACATCCTATAGATAGACTCCTGCAATTTCTTTGCCCGCTCCAGTTCTCCTTCCAGCACCAGGCATCCGTTCCAGAAACAATCCAGTGCACCAAACACGGTAGCCGTCCTTTCTCCCGTATTCATATCCGCTTCACCTATCCAATAACCATTATCCGTATTCTCCTCCAGATACTTATTGACAGAATTCAGCGACTGTTCCCACATAGCCTTCAGGTCCTGATCTCCAAACAGAATATAACCTTTCAGAAGATATTCGTAAAAAGCATCGATTCCTCCCCGGATATGTGCCTTTGTATCCGTCCACTCTCCCGTATCACAGTTTATTCCACCGCCTACCAGTCCTGTTTTTCCTCTGCGCTTATAAACTTCTACAATACCTTTTTTACACGCATTATAATATTTCGGATTGCCGGTCAGTTTACTAAGCATGCCATATTCCAGCAACATCGATCCCACTTCACACGGATTGGTCACATTCCCTTCTATTTTTCCTGTTTTCAGATTTACCATTCTGTACGGAATTCCGGTCGGAGTATCAAATACCGGCATCAGTCTGTCTCCCAAGTCTACAGCCAGGTCCAGAAACCTCTTGTCTCCATCCAACTGATAGGCAGAAACCAGTCCTCCCACAATACGGATTGCTATTTCAAACTGCTGCACATACATATCTTTATTAAAATCCATCCTTTCGAAAATCAGATTTCTTGCTTCTGTTTTTTCTTTTTCCAACCCCATCAGACACATGGTACTGTATGCATCCACCGGAGTCATCAACAACGTTTCTTCATACCAGTTATGCCCACGCTTTGCTATCGGATTTACGGCATCCATTCCATACGCATAGTTCATATAAGCTCCCCATCCCTTCACAAAGGCAGCCTTCACCCTGTCTGCATACTCTTTCCGTTCTGCATTCGATGCAAGTGCGCAACCCGATATCCATAATAAAAAGACACACCACAAAATCGATCTTTTTCCCATTTTTACTTGATTTTAGACATTACTTTAAGATAAAATTTATTCTTTTGCAAAGTTAAATTGTTTTCCCGCTTATTGCCGGACATACAATTACTCCACACCGTAAAATTATTACGCTATTCCGATATTTCATTTATAAGTTTTGCATAATGAACACATACACACCCAATCAATTCTTACTAAAAGATTTCGTAAAAGGCACCGAACAGTTTCATTTATCGAGAGTAAACATATCCGGATTGGGAGACTTATCTTTCCACACACACGATTATGCAGAACTTTTCTGGGTAGAAAGTGGAAGTGGTATACATCACATCAACGGAAAGACAGTTGCTCTGAGACCATACGATGTGGTGATGATACGCCCCACCGACCTGCATACCTTCTCCTCTCCGAAAGGCGACCTGACCATTGTCAATGTAGCATTTTACACTTCCACACTGGATTATTACAAGAGCCGTTACTTTCCGGATTCAGACTCTTATTTCTGGACAGACAAAGAGCTGCCCTACCACTGCAATTTACGCCAAGACTGCATTTCCAGATTCACGGCACGGGTGGAATCTGCCATGAAAAAGAAGCACTCCTTCCTCCAGCTGGACAGTCTGATGCTGCACATCTTCCGCACCATTCTCAACGAACAGCAACACGTTACCGAAAACTCACAAATGCCCCCGTGGCTCATCAATGCAATAGAACAGTTCAAAAGACCGGAAAACTTCATAAGAGGAACCGAAGGTTTCATCGAGCTATGCAACCGCAGTCAGGACTACATCGGCAGAGCACTGAAAAAAAGCCTTCACAAAACACTTACTTCCTACATCAACGAAGTAAGAATGGAGTATGCCGTCACCCAGCTTACCATGACCAACATGCCCATCAAGGAAATCAGCAGCCGGTGCGGATACGAGAGTCTCGCTCACTTTTATTTCATTTTCCGTAAGACCTATCACGTTTCTCCTCATCAGTACAGAACGCACAATCAGAAAATCGTTTAGAAGCGATGGAGAAACATAAAAAAGGTAAGCCTCTACGTATAGCTACCGTTCACACAGATCACACACGTCAAGGCTTACCTTTTCCTTATCCAGTTGTCAGGGTATCCTCCCCCCCGACAGGAAATGAAGTCTTACTTCTTCAGTTCTTTCACTTTATAGCGGTCGCCGGTAGCTTTTACCAGTTCACGCAAGAATTCTTCCGGATATCCCGGACGTACCAGCGGAGCCACATTTCCTGTTTCCGGACGCATCAGCTTACCGTCTTTCATCTTCTTCATTGCTCCGTCGTTGTAGCGTACAATCAGGAATTCACCCAATTTCTTCCAACTGTCTACAGCACTCTGTGCAGTCATGTGAGTATAGTTGGTCAGGAATTCTTTTGCTTTCTCCGGATCTTCGTTATACAGTTTCATGGCAGCAGTTTCCACTCCGCTCTGTGCCTGTTCGAATGTATTTTCCAGACCGTTCTGTACATTGCGCATATCTTCAATCATCAGACTGTAGCGCGGACGGATCATATCGGCTACCCAGTTGTAAATCCAGAAAGCAGAATCCCATGAGAATGTCACACAGTCGCCGTTACCTTCCGCATACACATTCGGCACACGGTCTGTACAGCAGTATACCGGAGTAAATACAGTCATGTTCGCGTCGTCCAGACCAAACCACAGCACACCACCGATGGCATCCGGCATCGAAGCACGCATCTGTGCCACAAACGAGAAGGCACTCTGCTGAGTCGAAATCGGACGTTCGTTGAAGTATTCCGCACCGTCTACCTTGAAAGTCAGCGGCGACAGACGGTAAGGCATATTAAACGGACCGGCTCCCATGTCTTTGGTAATGTCCAGCGGAGTACCTTCGTAATGGTCGCGCATAGCCTGCTGGATATCACGTACCGAAATCTTACGGTCCGGTTTCACGTACAATGGCATCGGTTCGCTGCTTTCCCCCTGTACATACGACAGATAAGCCTGTCCGGTTGCTTTGCTGAACATGTTGTAGTAGCTCCATACACGAGCTTCACACGCACGCAGTCCGCTGAAATCCAACGGACAATATGCATCGGCAAAGCTGAAGTCCTTGTTGGCTCCATTGAAATATCCTTTTTCGCGTGCAAACGAAATCACATCCGGAGAGTACAGACAGTTCTCCTTGTCGTTCATATTGAACTTATGGATACGGCTCTGGTTGGCATGCGCTGCAATACAGTCATCAGGGATACGCACTGCTACCCACACTGCACCTTTCACACCCGGACCCTTACCGATCATTTCCATAATCCAAACTTCATTCGGATCGGCAATAGAGAACGATTCCCCGCTGCTGTAGTAACCATATTCCTTCACCAGGTCGGTCATCACCTTGATTGCTTCTTTTGCAGTACGCGAACGCTGCAAAGCAACATAAATCAAGCTTCCGTAGTCCATCACTCCGGTAGTATCCACCAGTTCCGGACGTCCGCCAAAAGTAGTTTCCGCAATTGTCACCTGAAACTCGTTCATGTTCCCGATTACGTTGTAAGTCTGTTTCGCTTCCTTAATCTGTCCCAGATACTTACCCGTATCCCAGTCGTAGATGCTTCTCATGGCACCTGCCGGATGCTGTGCAGCCGGATAATGGCACAGGAAGCCGAACATTCCATACGAGTCGGCAGAATAAGAAACAATCACCGAACCGTCGGCAGAAGCTTTCTTGCCGACAATCAGGTTGGTACATGCCCAACCGTTTACGATAAAAGCCGTCAGAAGTACGACAGCTGTCAGAAATCTTTTCATCATATTTTTTAAGTTTATTAGTTTTTTAGTTTTTAAGTTAGGTGACGAGGTACTTGTTTAAGTTTTTGAGTTTTTAAGTTTTTCAGTTGGTTGGTGTTATCAAACTCAGAAACTCAAGAACTTATCTTAAGTTTGTAAGTTTTTTAGTTTTTAAGTTTGTTGATGTCCTCATACGCAAACTCAGAAACTTAATAACTAAGAAACTCATATTAAGTTTTTTAGTTTTTAAGTTTGTTGATGTCTTCATACACAAACTCAGAAACTCAAAAACTTAAAAACTCATAACACCTTGTCCCCTTGTCAACTCGTCCCCTCAAAATTTAAAAACCTTCCTCGTCTCATTCCCGCAATAATCCGTCACAATCACCTCGGCTTTATGCGGAACTCCCTTCTTTATCTTCTCCTTGTCTATCACCACCAGCATACCTTTTTTCAGGCCGGACAATACAAACTTTCCGTCTATATACACCTTGTAGCCGGCTACCCCCGTTTCCGCATCGCCCACCTTCAGGCGCACATTCCGGGTAGACCTCCATGTATGCTGTGCCACCGGTGTCACCCTCGGCGCAATGGTATCCACGGCTACGGCAAAGCGTCCCAGGCTGCGCACCTTCGCCTTCACCCATCCGTTCTCATACGTTCCCCCCATCGAGGCACGCCACTTTCCGGCCTTCTGCACAATGTAATACTTCGTAGTATCTTTCACCGGAAGATGTCTCACCCCGATAGACAGCGTACAGAACCCGTGCAGCGGAGTCTTTCCCGCATCCAGCACATAGTCGAACGAGATCCCCGTACTGTCGCCTACCACCTCCGTCTGAAGTTCCGCGTTGTCATACAGCATCCCTTTCGGTACCAGCAGTTCCATACCCGCCTCCTGTATCACATTCGTCTTGTTCCAGTACAACATCTTGTTCGCCTTCGGTACGTAAGGAGGAATTTCCTGTTTCCGTCCCTTCACCGTAAAACGGTACGTCCGTGTATTTCCGAAATTATCCGTCAGCACATAGCGGAACCGGTAATCCCTTTCCTCATCAATGTGCACCACGCCGCGGCTTTCTCCCGCCTGCAGCAGTCTCAAGCGGTTGCCCGGTGCAATATACGAACGCATAATCAGCCTCCGGCTTCTCATCAGCTCTTCGTAATCCGTAAAGCCATTAATCATCCGGTTCTCGTCCGGCAATACCCGGTCCGTCGTGCTCCGGAACACCTCCTTGTCGTCTACATACAGCACCACCGAGTGCACCCCGTAGAAATTCGATGTTCCGTCCATATAGTCCTTGGCACTGATGCCCGTATAAATAGCCCCCCAGGCGGTTACCCCCTGATTCAGCGCACCCACTTCCAGCAGTTTCTTCTTTGCGGCTCCATTGATTACCCCTTTTCCCGGCAACGGATAAAAACCGACCAGACTCGCCACCGGAGCCCTCGTATCCTTCAGTCTGTCCTTGAAATAAGGCATCGGGTCGATGTACTCCTGCGTATCCGTATGGCGCAATTCAAAATGCAGATGCGGTCCGGCCGAAGCCCCTTCGTTACCGCTCATGGCAATAATCTCTCCCGCCTTCACCGGAAACATTCCCGGTTCCGGTTCCAGATTACACACAAAAGTCTCGTTCTTGTACTGATAGTCGCGCACATACTGCTGTACCTTCGGCATAAACGAAATCACATGCCCGTACACCGAGGTAAACCCGTTGGGATGCGTGATATAAATAGCTTGTCCATACCCTCCGTGCGAAACAGCCACTCTCGACACATATCCGTCTGCCACACAGTGAATAGGCTTCCCTACCACCCCTTGTGTTTTGAAATCCAGTCCGTTGTGAAAATGATTCGGCCTCAGTTCCCCGAAGTTCGCACTCAGCAACAGCTGAAAATCAAACGGAGAATGCAAAGCCATCTGTTCCGCCTCCTGTGCCTGCACACAGAGACTCATTCCCAGCGCAAACACCCATCCTAATTTCTTTATCATTTCTCTCTTTTATAAACAGCACACAAAGATAGAATTTTTTCTCCTTCTTCCCTTACACTGTCCCCTGTTATTCAGCGGGTCAGCCGAATCTTTCGCAAATATATGAATAAAAATTTGGAAAATATACACAAATATCTCTACCTTTGCAGCGCAAAACCAATAAAGCCCATGCATAGAATATCTACATATCATCTTTTACCCGTTCCGTTATACCGCCCCGTGGTATACGGCCGGTACGCTACGCTCATGCACTGGGTATGCGGTTTCCAATAAGCACCTCCCTTTCTTTTATCCGTGAAAGTCAGGCAGGCCCAACCCGCCCGCCGGAAACCTTTCAATCGTCAATTGTCAACTGTCAACTGTCAATTGTCAACTGTCAACTGCCAATTCGCCCCAGTATTCACGTTAAAACCCACAGAAGAATTATGTTTTCTATCGTAGGAACCATGCTTACAGGTGTCACTATCGGATACCTCTTCAGAAATATATCCTTTTTGCAGCACACCGAGAAAAGTATCTCGTGCACCATTCTGCTGCTCCTGTTCATTTTAGGCCTCACCATCGGCTCCAACGACCAGATTATCGGCAACCTCGCCACCTTCGGCTGGCAGGCAGCCATCCTTGCCGTGTCTGCCACTTGCGGCAGCATCCTGGCTTCATGGATGGTACTGAAACTCTTCTTCGCGAAAGGAGGTGAAAAATGAAAGGCAGCCTCCTTGTCCTCCTTTTCTTCCTCGTCGGCTGTCTGCTTGGCATTGCCGATATGCTCCCTTTGGATAAGTTGCAGGGCAATCTCACCCTCTACATCCTCTATGCCCTGATGCTTCAGGTAGGCATCAGCATCGGATGCAGCAAAAACCTCAAGAGCATTGTCTCGCAGCTCCGTCCCAAGTTCCTGCTCATCCCGCTGGCCACCATCCTCGGCACCCTGCTGTTTTCGGCCCTTGCCAGTCTGCTGCTCTCGCAGTGGAGCGTGTTCGACTGCATGGCGGTAGGCAGCGGCTTTGCCTACTATTCCCTGTCGTCCATCCTCATCACCCAGTTCAAGGAAGCCTCCCTCGGCCTCCAGCTGGCTACCGAGTTGGGCACCATCGCCCTGCTCTCCAACATCTTCCGCGAGATGATGGCACTTCTGGGCACTCCCCTTCTGTGCAAATACTTCGGCAAGCTGGCCCCCATTTCCGCCGCCGGAGTCAACTCCATGGACGTGGTACTCCCCATGATTACCCGCTACTCCGGCAGCGACATGCTCCCCGTAGCCATTCTCCACGGCCTGCTCATCGACATGAGCGTACCTTTTTTCGTATCCTTCTTCTGTCAGTTGTAGCCCGCTATTACTTTCAGTTATAAGGGATAAATATTTTTGAATAGGTTTATCGGAAAGAATCCTCTACCTTTGCAGCGGAAAAAAGAAAAACGATTCACAATTCAAATAAAATTATACCATGTTTAAGAAAGGAAACAGAGGAAACACTCTTCACGGAATTCTGCTCATCGCATTATTCTCTTTCGCAGCATTCTACATCGCTGAAATACCGTTTGTAAAAAGTCTGTCATTCAGTCCGCTTATTGTCGGTATCATTCTGGGTATGCTGTACGCCAACAGTCTTCGCAACCACCTGCCCGAAACCTGGGTACCCGGTATCAAGTTCTGCACCAAACAGATTCTTCGCGCCGGTATCGTACTCTACGGGTTCCGTCTTACCCTTACCGAAGTAGCGGCAGTCGGTCTTCCGGCAGTGGTTATCGATACAATCATCGTAGCCAGCACCATATTCTTCGGTATCTGGATGGGCCGTGCTCTCAAAATGGACAAAGATACTTCACTGATGACTGCCACCGGTAGTGCCATCTGTGGTGCGGCAGCCATACTTGGAGCCGAACCGGTAGTGAAATGCGAAGGTCATAAGACTGCCATCGCCGTATCTACCGTTGTGATTTTCGGAACCATCTCCATGTTCCTTTATCCGGTCATGTACCGTGCCGGACTTCTCGATGGCCTGGGCGACATGGGGGTAGCCATCTACACCGGAAGCACCCTTCACGAAGTAGCCCACGTAGCCGGTGCCGGAAATGCCATGGACCCCACCGATGCCCTGGGTATTGCCGGAAATGCCACCATCACCAAGATGATCCGTGTCATGATGCTGGCTCCCGTACTGGTTATCATGAGCCTTGCACTGGCAAAACGCAAAACCAACGAACCGGGTGCGGCTTCAGGCAAAAGTAAAATCACCATTCCCTGGTTTGCATTCGGCTTCATCGGAATCATCTGCCTCAATACCCTTCTCCAGTCTCTGCTGGGAGTAGAAAGCGTAAAAGACATTCCGCTGAACGGTGCCATCGAATACATCGATACCTTCATGCTCACCATGGCAATGACCGCTCTGGGTACCGATACCAGCATCGACAAGTTCAAACAGGCAGGTGCCAAACCCTTCCTGCTGGCAGGCTTCCTCTACATCTGGTTGTTAGGCGGAGGATATCTGCTCACCAAATACCTGGTACCGGCATTGGCTTAAAACCAAGTATACCCCAAAATACTTTCCGTAAAAAAGCGACTGTCTCAAAATAGAATCGTACTCAGCATTATCACTCCGAGAACTTTTCCCTTTTAAGACAGTCGCTTTTTTTATCTATTCACACCCATATAAAACCATTTATTCTAATGCCTTTTTCAGATTTTCCACCCATTGGTTAAATCGGGGGCATTTCAATAAAACTGTTTCTATACCGATTTCTTTCAAAATTTCTATTCCATAAACCACTTTATTATATCCGGGTATTATCTTTTTGAGCCGTACAGATGGAGCCGTATCGGGTTTATTATTAATATCTTCCGGATTAGAATACTTTCCTATAACCCTTTCCAGCTCTTTTCCATCAAATTCATTTTCATCAAACAAAGCAGCAATCCCATTATAAGAAGAAAATACCAATGCTTCAAACTCATGCAATTGAATATACGGTATAAAGTTATCAAACTTCCGTTCTTTTACATTTTCAATATCCTCCTTCATCTTCTTCTCAAGAAAATCCACCTGCTCCTGGTGAGTCACATATTGAGACAACTGGCTATACCCCGGGAAATTACTTGGTAACCGATAAAAATCAATCATGGTTGTCACCACCACATCCGACTCATAGATAGTATTGATAATATCCTGTTTTATATAGGAATATTTGGCAATTCCACCATTTGAATGCTTTGTTTTAAAACATTGAACCACATTAAATATTCCCAAGGAACAAAAGTAAGGGCACAATATACGATTTACAAACCCTTCTTCTGTTTCACCTTCCACAATTACGACCAGTCTTTTCATAACATTTCGGGTTGCCCTTTAATTATACTTTTAGTCCACAATTCACCCAACGAGTAATCATCCAGCCATTTTCTTAAATCATCAGTATTCAATCTGTTAAAGACCGATTGTCCGTCTTTCCGGTCTACAGTAATAATATCTTCAGCCTTAAAATTATTAATAAGATTTACAGATTGCGTAGAAATAATAATCTGACATCCTCGCTCAGCTGCCGATTTTATCATACCTGCCAATTTTATGATGGCTACCGGATGAAGTCCCAGTTCCGGTTCATCAATAATAATAACCTTAGGAAGTTCCGGTTGCATCAATAATGTAGCCAAAGCAATAAAGCGTATACTTCCATCCGACAAATGATTCACAGAAAAATATTTATCCGGAACTTCAGCGTCATTCCATACCAAGTCTATTTTATTATTATTCAAAATCTGAGGTTCCAGGTCAAAACATTCAAAATAAGGCATTACAGACTTAATGACCAACTCTATCCGTTTCAATGTTTTTGGATGAACCCGTTGCAACATGTACAGATAGGCAGAAAGATTACCTCCATCTTCTTTCAATACTCTATTATCATTCACATCTGCACTTGCACGCAGAGGAGATCCTTTTCCTGTATCATGAAAATGATAATTTTTGTAACTTTTCAAATAGTTTCTCAACCATTTATCCCGAAATGCAGTAGAATCCTTTATTCTGCTTTCATCAAGATTCGAAAACGTATTTGGCCGATCGGCATAATAACTGCTCTCCTCCGAAATAAACAGACTCCCATTATCTCTTGATTGCAAGATAACTTCATAAGCATTATCTGCAAACTGCAAATACCCTTTTATCTCTTTTGTCTTTTTCAGCCCATAATAGAATAAAGAATCTGCACGGTTCTGCATTGTATAATTTTGTAACCGTTGCTCATAAACAGTGTTGATTAATTTAAAAAACGAAATGAAATTTGTCTTTCCAACCCCATTCGAACCGATTAAAATATTAATAGGATTTAGTTTCAATTCCATTTTTTGAATTGACTTATATCCTTCAATCATTATTTTATCCAACATAGTTATATCCTTTAAATTCTATTTCATCTGAATAATCAGAGATTACGTTTTTCTATAAAATTTAAGAAACAAACGAAGATAATAAAAAACTTACAAAGAGCCTATCACACAGCTGTTTTTTGACTCAAATTTCAGATAATTCCTCAGGAAATGCATGAAATGGGTGGCAGCCGAATCTTCCTGTCCCTGCGGTTTCACAAAGCAGAAATGCCGTTTCACCTGTAGTCCGTCCACATCCACCACCTTGAAAATACCCTCTTTCAGCTCCTCTTCAATAGCCTGTATAGAGACAATTCCCATCGCATTGCTGTACTTCAAAAACGACTTGATACTCTCCGTGCTCCCCAGGTGCAGCCGCACATTCATGGCAGACAGTTTCAGATTATGCTCCGCCAGTGCCATCTCAATGGCATCCAGCGTACCCGAGCCTCTTTCTCTCAGCACCAGCGGCACCCGGCAGAACTCCTCCATCGAAAGCTCATCATGCACCGCCAGCGACGACTCCGCACAAACCACAGGCACCAGCTCGTCGCAAAGGAAAGGTTCATACTTCAGGTCGGGCAGTCGGAATACTCCTTCCACCATCCCTAAGTCGATGGTATGCTCCTGCAAAGCCCGCTCAATGTTCCTCGAGTTACTGTCCATCAGCGTCAGATCCATTTTCGGGAACTTCTCCGTAAACCGTGCCAGCACCGGCGGCAGCACATATTGGGCAATGGTCGTACTGGCTCCCAGACGCAACTGTCCCGCATATTCCTGCTGCAACAGATGCATGTCATACTCCAGTTTCCTGTATTCCGCCAGAATCCGCTCGCAATGCTCCAGCAGCAGCTCTCCCGCTCCGGTCAGCGAAATCTTGTTCCCCTGCCGGTCGAACAGACGTACTCCATACAGACTTTCCAGTTCACGGATATGCTTGGTAATAGCCGGCTGGCTCACAAACAGCTCCTGCGAAGCCTTCGTAAAGCTCAGATTCTTGGCTACACTATAAAATACTTTTAATCGAAAATCAGACATAGGGGGATAAGTTAGTTAGTATAAGTTTTTGAGTTTTTAAGTTTGTAAGTTTGTTGGTGTAAGTTTGTAAGTTTTTGAGTTTGTTGGTGTTCTCAAACTCATATTAAGTTTGTTGATGTTCTCATACGCAAACTCATAAACTCAAGAACTAAAAAACTCATCTTATACTCAAACTTAAAAACTTAAAAACTCAAAAACTAATAATCAATTTCCTCTATACGTAGAATACCCATACGGCGACAAGGTAATAGGCACATGATAATGATTCTCATCCTTTATTTCAAAAACCACATCGATAAACGGATAAAAACTATCTTGCTTCTTCTCCTTAAAATAAGGTCCCACATGATAAGTCAATTTATAGATTCCTTTATTATCCGTTCCCTCCGGAAGAAAATCCTTAATTCTTCCGTTTTCATCCGTTTTCTTCTCATCTACCAATACCCAGCCTTTATCAGCATTCAGTTTATACAGACTTATTTTTACTCCCGCAGCCGGATATCCCGAATTAATATCCAGAATATGGCTGGAAAGCTGATAAGACCGATCTTGCGCAAAAGCGAACAGAGAAAAACACCACACAAACGATAATAGTACAAAAAGTCTAGTTTTCATAATCAGTTAGTATTAAAAGTTTATCACTCAATTTACCTGTGCTCAAAAATAAACAATTTTGTAACTATTACAAATTATTTCTTCGTTTTTAAGTTTGTGAGTTTGTAAGTTTTTTAGTTTGTTGGTGTTCTCAAACTCATATTAAGTTTGTGAGTTTGTAAGGTGGTAAATGTTATCAAACTCATAAACTCAAGAACTAAAAAACTCATCTTAAGTTTGTGAGTTCTTAAGTTTTTGAGTTGGTTGATGTTCGCAAACTAAAGAACTCAAGAACTAAAAAACTCATAACAATGGACAATAGAAAATTGTCAATTATGAACTGTCAATTATCAATTGTCAATTATCAATTATCAATTGTCAATTATGAACTGTCAATTGTCAACTGCCAATCGCCAGCTCCTCCCCTCTAATCCCCAGCGCCTGCAGCACAGCGAAGCCCAGCATTTCGAACCGGCAGGCACAGTCCTTCCGGGGCGGATTCATACCCAGCACGGTAATCTCCTTGCCCTTCATATCAGCCACCTTTTTATATACCTTCTCCACATAACCCTCTTCATCCGGTACCACAATCAGGCGGACAGCCTCTTTCGATTCATTCAGCAGTTGCAGCGATTCCAGGAACAATTCCTCATGAGCAGCCATTTCCGAAGGCTGATAGGCATAAAGCGCAACCTCACCCAGTTCTCCCTTGAAGGCCACATTATTCAGCTCCTTGTCCAGGTCCGAAGGTGTACATCCGTCCATCTCTCCCATCCCCGACTCATAAATAAAAATCGACTGAATCTCATTCTCTCCGGTCTGTACTCCCGCATCCAGCGCCATGCACTCCAGCAAGACAGCCAGATCGGCACGCGGCAACTCACGGCCTACTATCGGCGAAAAATGCCGGCGCATATCGTTCACTACTCTGTTCAAATAGCAAGCGTCAATCAACATGACGGTAGGAGCAAATTTTATCTTCTTTTCCATACGTTTTTAATATCAAAATCATTTGAGGGGATAAAGATAATACTTTGCAAGCTGCTACATCAAATTTTACAATAAAAAAGCGCACCTCTGTCTAAGAGGTGCGCTCTCACAGCCGAACACACGGGTATATTTCCGCCACAAATATACGTTTTTTCCTTAATAAACAGAATGAAAACTCAAAAATTAGTTACAGTCAATTTGTATTTATTTACATTCTTTAATGAGAAGTGGCGTAAATAACGATTTTATCCGGTTGGGATGAGCGCACCTCTTAGACAGAAGTACCCACGGAGCTGTATTCCATCTTCCTTGTAAACACTTGATTCATAGCATCATACAGGCGCTATGAAGGAAGAGAAAATATATACATTATTTTTTAACAACCCTAAAATCAGTAAATTAATTATACAAAAAATACATTTTGCAAGTCATTCTGTGTTCAAGTTCACATTCTCTGTCTTGCCCAAAGAATGAAATACTTGCGAAACATCAACCCCAATCGCCATGCAATTCATTTCCTCCACTCTTGTGGAATTTGAACAGCCGGACCTCATTCCCGTAGAATCCGGAAAGCTCCTTTCCCAAATGCGGAAAATGCAAGCTTTCCATTACGAGCTGTACGACTCGTACCTGCGCGGAGGAAAATACATCGTCCGTTACATGTTCTATACCCTCTCTGCAGTGAAACGGGTCACCCGTGCACAGCTCCGCAAGCAGTTTGCAGCCATCAGCCGGAAAGCCGAATCGGTTCTTCCCGAAGACATGCAGGCCCTGCGCGAAGAAGCCGGGAAAAAAGAAATCGTGCTCTACACAGACGGGAGCTTTTCACAGGAAGAGGCGCTCCGGAACCTCCGTCAGGCAGGACTGTCACAGCCCGTACAGATCTTCACGGAGACCGAAGCCGGCACTTTGCCCGAGCTCAAGAAAGCCGTCTTCTATGCCTTCCGCAAAGACGCCTTCCTCCTGCTGGCACACAACCCCGAACTGCTCAGCCGGCCCCTCTTCTATCAGATTGTGGAAGAATACCAGATTCCCCTGCGAAGCCTCACCTTCCCCTGGATGTGCCGCAGAAACCTCAAACTCATGCAGGCGATGACGCTTTACACATTAGTGTAAGTTTGTGAGTTTGTTAGTTTTTGAGTTTGCGTATGAGAACATCAACAAACTTAATATGAGTTTTTTAGTTCTTGAGTTGATGAGTTTGCGTATGAGAACATCAACAAACTTAATATGAGTTTTTTAGTTCTTGAGTTGATGAGTTTGCGTATGAGAACATCAACAAACTTAATATGAGTTTTTTAGTTCTTGAGTTGATGAGTTTGCGTATGAGAACATCAACAAACTTAATATGAGTTTTTTAGTTCTTGAGTTGATGAGTTTGCGTATGAGAACATCAACAAACTTAATATGAGTTTTTTAGTTCTTGAG
>ERZ834859.1029-NODE-1029-length-33495-cov-9.603439_pt1 | contig 33495 bp, 30 predicted proteins | sample MGYA00519947_ERZ834859 | MGnify/ENA primary metagenome ERZ834859 (study PRJEB31850, sample SAMEA3708763) | human gut metagenome | biome: human gut; feature: human-associated habitat; material: faeces | place: China | collected 2014 ...
ACACTCTGGAATTTGACAACGACCTTACGATCACAGACTGGCTGACACAGTATTCCGAGATCAAAGACGCAACTTATGTCCGCGGTTTCCTGGGTCGTATGCTCTTCCCTGGAGAAGACGGCGTAAAACGTGTCCGCGTACTTTCCGGTGGAGAAAAAGTTCGCTGCCTTCTTTCCAAGATGATGATCTCCGGTGCAAATATCCTGATTCTTGACGAGCCGACCAACCATCTGGATATGGAATCTATCACAGCTTTAAATAACGGACTGATCAAATTCCCGGGAGTCATTCTTTTCACCTCCCACGACCATCAGTTTGTGCAGACAACCGCAAACCGTATTATGGAAATCCTGCCAAACGGAACCTTAATTGACAAGATCACAACTTACGACGAATATCTTGCAAGCGATGAAATGGCAAAGAAACGCCACGTATTCGAAGTAAACGAAGAAGACGCAGAGGACAATTAAATCTCCTCTTTGCACAGAAAAAGGTTTGAGCTGTTTTTGCAGTCCAAACCTTTTTTCTTTACTATATCTATCATGCAGTAATATCTGAAAGCTTTCCTCCTGTCACTTCCAAAAGAGCATCTACCGGCACTTTAAGAGTGAGCCCAATCCTTCCTCCACTTACATAAATTTCCGAAAATTTTCCTGCAGAGGCGTCAAATACCGTAGGAAATTGTTTTTTCATGCCAAGCGGACTGCAGCCGCCTCTCACATACCCTGTAATACTTAATATATCTTTTACATGAATCATGTCTACCGATTTTTCTCCAACGGATTTTGCAGCCGCTTTTCTGTCCACTTCTTTTTCAATGGGAACGACAAACACATAGTAACCGCCGCTTTTTCCTTCCATCACAAGGGTCTTAAAAGACTGCTCATAAGGCGCACCTGTAAGGTCTGCGCTGTGCATTCCGTCCACAAACTCGCTGCACTCATAAGTCAGTGTTTCGTACGGTATCTTTTTTCTGTCCAGCATCCGCATTGCATTTGTCTTTGCTTCTTTTGCCATTTTCTCATCTCCTACATCCACATAAAATTGATTCTCTTATTCATTCCTGCTGGATCCTGCGCATACAGAACTGTCTCCTCTGCCGTAATGATTCGGCTGATATAAAGTTCGTACAGCGCATCATCCATTGTCTGCATTCCGAGCTTTCGCCCTGCCTGCATAACTGACGGAAGCTGATAGGTTTTGTCATCTCTGATCAGACCGCGAACCACCTGATTCACAGTGAGGATCTCCATCGCCGCCACTCTTCCTTCCCCGTCTGCCCGCTTGATGAGCTGTTGGGAAATAATACATTCCAGAACAGAAGCAAGCTGTATCCGGATCTGCTGCTGTTTTGCAGGAGGAAATACATCTATGATTCTCTCTATTGTATTCTCTGCCCCTGTCGTATGGAGACTCGCAAGAACGAGATGTCCGTTCTCTGCAGCATTTAAAACCATAGAAATCGTATCCATATCGTTCATTTCTCCTACCATGATCACATCCGGATCCTGACGCACAGCAGCCCAGAGAGCCTGAGGATAGTCCGCTGCATCTGTTCCTATTTCTCTCTGATTTACAATAGATTTATCATGCCTGTGAAGATATTCTATTGGATTTTCCAGCGTAATAATGTGATGGGCATGTTTCTTATTGATATTTTGAATCAGAGATGCCAGAGTTGTAGATTTTCCGCAGCCTGCAGGGCCTGTTACCAAAATCAATCCCCTTCTTTTTGCAGTAAACTCTGTGATCTCTTCCGGAAGCCCGATCTCCTCCGGTCCCGGAATCACATAAGGAAGATTTCTGATCACGGCAGCCAGAGTACCTCTCTGACGAAACACATTTACACGGAAGCGTCCCATGCCTGAGACTGCATACGCAAAATCCGTCTGTCCCGTCTGTCTCAGATCCTCTCTGCGTCTTCCGTCCAGTATCGGCATCAGAAGAACTTCCATCATCTGCGGAGTCAGCCTTTCCCCTTTTAGCGGGATCAGACAACCGTCGATTCGATAACTTGGCGCCCTTCCCACCGTAAGATGAATGTCGGAAGCCTCCGCCTCCACAGATTTCAGCAATATCTCATTTAAATCATACATCTCTCTCATTTTCTCCTTCGTACATTTTAAAGCTTTCTTCCTGCATTCTGCCTTCTTTCCCGTTTGGCTGATTTTCTTTTCGGCTGATATACCTGTGTTTTTTCCAGAAAATCCTCTTCTTCCATTTCTTCCTCTTCATACAGATCATCGTCATAGGGGTCATAATCATCTGCATAGGGATCGTAAAATTCCTCGGACATATGTCTTCCCTGTTTTCTTTTCTTTCCCATTTCCAGCTTTTCCCCGTCCTCTTCGTCTTCCTCATACTCCGGCTTATTGATTACAAATTGGAGAAGCATTCCAAGAGTCACAAATCCCACGCTCATGGCAAGACCATAAGGAACATTTGCAAGTCCGCCAAGCTTTCCGAGAGAAAATCCTGCCATAACGCCTCCAAGAAGGCTCGTTCCCACAATGATCACTTCTCTTGCATACCGCATAGCAAGGCATCCAAGCCCTACACCAATGAGAATGCAGAGAAAAAACATAGCTGATGTGGTGGGATGAAGTATGTAAACCCCAAGGCTCATTCCGATTCCGGCGCCCAGAATAAAAATACCGGCTCTGTATATCAGAAAGGAGATGGCCGCAAGAACCACACCTAAGATCAGCATAGCCGCAAGATAGGCGCTTTTTCCCTCAACTCCTGACAAAAAGGCTGCCACAAGCCCCAGACCCGCTCCCATTCCAAAACCGAAAAGCATCATCCAGAAACGAAGGATCCGGTATCCCAAAATACAGTTTAAAAGTCCGAAAACAAAAATCACACCGAAGACAACTGTGGCAGCACCGGAAAGTTCGCTCATATCGCTCACCCTCTGCAATACGCCCATCACTCTTGTCAAAATCTCTGTCATGCCCTTCCTCCTCTCAAAACATAAAATAAATAGTTTTCAAATTTTCCAGAACACCATAGTGGTATTCTATCTGTTCTCTTCCGTAAAGCGACATATAATACTGCGCCACCTTTTCTGCTGAATTTCCCTCTATCCAGTCTTTGTACGCCTTATCAAACTCCTGCTGAGTACGGAATTTAAACCGCACAACAGCAGCTCCGTTATCAAGGCGCATACAACAGTATTCATAAATCTCCTGCCAGTCATACGTATCAAAACAGGCATCATTTAATACATAAAAATTTTTATCTTCCATACTGCAGGAGGGAACTGTAAATTCCCCTGACGGCGTATAAATAGCTTCATACTCCTTTGGAAACGGGCAAAAATAATCGTACATCGTTGTTTTATGCTCCTTCAGAACTGCTGCATCCCCTTCCAGAAATTCCGGCTGATCCCCGTTCGTCACGTCCATATAATAATTCTGCCCATCAATTTCCACTATGTTCCAGGCATGACTCAGATCGCTGTCTGCCGCATCTCCTTCCACATAAATGCAGGGAACATTCAGACGTTCCAGAAGATACTGAGCCGCCCCTGCATACCCTGCACATACGGCAGATTTTTTCCAGAAGATTCCTGCAATACTCTGGTCATGCTCAGATACTTCATAAGATGCCAGATCGATCAGATACGTATATACCGTTTTTGCCTTTTCGTAAGCTCCCGCTTCTGCCGGAAGCAGAGATAAAACCTCCTGAAAAGCTGTTTCCATTGCCTCTGAAATCTCTTTTATTTCCTCCTCCGTATAAGAATAGCCGGGAGAAAAGAGGCAGTAATCCCTGCCTTTAAACGTGGTTTTATATATCGTTTCTCTGTTATGCACCCAAAAAAGCTCCTGATGATCCTTCAGCACAGCGTGGTATACTTTATCCACTTTATCATCTGCAGAAAGAGTTACATAAAACTCCTCTTCTCTCTTTCTCACGCCTTCCAGAATCTCCCGGTAAGCTCTTTTCTCATCTTTGTCAAGCTGTTTAAAGTAATACTCCTGATGTCCCTCATCTGCTTCCGGAACCTCTGCCTTTCGAAGCCGTGTCACTTCAGACGGTTCACGGCTTAAAAACACACCTCCCGTCCCAGCCGCTATCAAAAGCATCAGTAGAAAAACAAAAAATCTTAAAAAGGATTTCTTTTTTCTCATTTTTCTTTTCCTTTCAACCGTTCACAGAGAAAACAGCTTCCTCCGCAAAAGAGGAAGCTGTTTTTATCTTTTCCTTTATTCCGCAAACACAAAAGGTTCTACGACAGAATTATCAATGAGGGTTTTTGGCTCCTCTGCATCAAATAACACATCGTCCGAAACAACGGCATTATACAGCTCAGAAGATAAGGTCATATCTTCCCCTGCACCTAATGCGTCTCTGCTTTCCTCCATTGCTACCAGTTCTTCCTCCGTCGGATAGAAAGAAGGCTGTCGGATATAACGGAAACTTGCGCTGTATGCTTCTCCTACCGTCACACCGTTTTTGCCGGAGGAACAATGTACCGCAATCCAGTCTCCCGCATCTGTCTGTCCGCAGAGAATACCCACATGATTATCACTTCCTGCTTCCGGTCCTCTCTGGAACACAAGATCTCCTGGCTGTGCGTCCGCCTCACTCACCACATTTGCTTTTGTCCACTGGTCGGAAGTTCCGTCTCCTACTACTGCCTGCATTCCCTGATTCTGGTATCCGTTGATCACAGACCAGGTAACGAATCCACTGCAGTCAAGACCATATGCCCTCACAGTACCGCTGCTTCTGCTTCCCTCCGCAGTCACGGCTGCCGCCTGTCCCCAGTTAGGATCCATTCCAAGAGTGGTTGATTTCCCGCCCCAGAAATATCCTACTTCACCTACAAGAGAATATGCTGCTGAAATAACATTTACACGTTCCTCGGATACGTCGTCTCCCACGCTCTGTCGCACAAATCCCTTTGCTCCTGTGACAACCGCACAAAGAAGCTTGCAATCTGTCTCCATATATTTTTTAAGAACAGCTCTGTCTTCTTTTGGAATTTTATTTTTCTTAATATAATTATTGATGTGATAATCGCCGTAAGATACCTTTGTAATATCTTTCTTGTCGCGGACGACCGGATTCATCTCGCCAAAAATCCTGGCAAGCTCTTCCTTGCAGGAAGCGTCCAGCACATATGTATCCGCGCCCTTTTTACTCTGCTCATAAATATAAACAGACAGAATATCCTGCCAGTTTCTCACAAGGAGTCTGTCCTCGGAGGTGGTAGTTTTCAGATTTCTCATCTCGCTTACATCTGCCAGTTTATTCTTTTCTTTATATTCTCTTTCAATTTCTTCCATTACACCTGCGAAATCTTCTGAAAAAGAAAGATTATAATTTTCTTTCAGACTGTCCAGATAAAATTCCTTTCCTGCATGAAGGTTTGAAACCATATTTGTATAATATACCGGCTGTCCCACCTGCACGGAAGGCTTATCTGTAAGGCTGTCTCCCTTACCGTCTGTCAGATCATCTTTTCCTGTCCCGTCACCGACAATATCTCCAACCAAAAGAGCAGAAATCGTTTTTTCCATTTCTACCAGATCATTATAATTGCTGACCGCCAGTTTTTCCACTTCAGACAATTCATCGTATACCTTTCGAATAGAACGAACTTTCTCTTCATCCTTCAAAGTCAGTTTCACACCTGACATTTTCTCAATCATTGTAATTACTTTCTGCGCTTTTTCTGTTAAAACAGGTGTCAGTTCTTCCGGTGTTGGTGTTGGACTTACCTCCGGTGTCGGCTCACCCGGTGTCGGTATCGGACTGACCTCCGGTGTTGGCTCACCCGGTGTCGGCGTCGGACTGACTTCCGGCGTCGGCTCACCTGGTGTCGGTGTCGGACTGACCTCAGGTGCCGGTTCGCCAGGTGTTGGCGCCGGAGTAATCTCCGGTGTCGGTTCACCAGGTGTTGGCGTTGGATCTTCCGGCATTGGACTGACTTCCGGGACCTCTGTTTCCGGGGTTTCAAGCTGCGGTGATTCAGAAGGCTTAACCGGCTGGCTGGACAGATCCTCACTGGCCGAAACATTCTCTGACGCAAGAATATCCGAAGCCATAACAGCCGCCGGACTTCCATTCAGTATCATAGCAGACATCAATGTTATACATAAACACTTTGTGACATATTTGTTTTTCATATTTTAAAGATGCTCCCTTCTTTCCTTGAACATCCCTTTACTCCCCTATATAAAGGTCTGCTGAAATCTTAATCCTGAATTATAACCTGTTATATTGTAACATAACTGGAATTTGAAATCAATATTTCAAAACCTTCATGTATTGTTTTCATTCAAATTTTATTTTTTATTTATTTTTCTTTTTATTTATTTTTCTTTTTATTTCCTTAAAATCTCTGCAAAAAAAGAACCAGGCTAAACGTACCCGGTTCTCTGATATTTCTTCTATTTCTTCATGCAGTCAGGCAGGGCTGATATGCCGCACCGGTACAGAGTACAAAAATCCCCTGAATTACCTGGAAGCACACATTCAGAATAAATTCTATATCTTCTGCCACATTTCTTGTTTTTCTCAAATACTGTTCATGGCTCTCACTGATATATGTAAACAGCTCAGAAAGACAGCCAAAAGAAATCGCTTCTTTTACATGACGCTCTGCTTCTCCGCTTTTAATGCAGGATTTTAAATCGTTCTTTAACGCCTTCTCATACTGTCCATGTTCAATCAATGTTCCTGTATATGTTTTGTTATGCGGAAAAGTAAAATAATCTGCCATATAATGAATGACCTCGCCAAACTGTCTCCAGTAAACTCTCTCATTTCTGTCTTCAGGCGCTACCGCAACAAGGCGTGTGATCTTACTTTCAATTTCATCTATTGTTCCAAAAAACTCGTGCTTCTTTGTGAGAAAAGACGGACGAATATCCGGCAAAATGCTGCCCAGGCAAAATGCCTTTCTGTGAGACTGAAGGCTTTCTGATACCTCCATCTGATCTGCCAGATACCTAGCTAACAATATATGAGATTTTTTACGCATTATTTCCCTCTACTTTCTTAAAATATATAGCTTTCAATTACCCCAACTGAGCTCTACTATAGCAGAAAGTTTCTTATTTTGCAAACCCAGTTTTTCTCAATAATCTGTGAACTTTTTCGAGCTTTTTTGTGCATTTTTTATAAAATTCTATTTATTGAGAAACGGGGTTCCTTCCAGGTCATACGGCGTACTCTGATAAACGTAATAGTTCAGCCAATTCGTATAAAGATTATTGGCATGAGCTCTCCATGTAAGGAGAGGGCGGTTGCTGGAATCGTCATTCTGATAATAGTTTTTCGGAATTTCAATAGGAAGATTTTTGCTTAAATCTCTTTTATATTCCCCGTCAAGAGTTACTCTGTCATACTCCGGATGTCCCATAACAAAAATTTTCCTGCCTCCGTCTGCCATAGCAAGAAAAATCCCTGCCTCCTCAGACTCCGCAAGGACAGTAAGCTCCTTACAGGCGTGAATATCTTCTATGGGAACCTCCGTATGTCTGGAATGCGGAGCAAGAAACACATCGTCAAAGCCTCTTACAAGAGGAATTTTCCGATTCATCACCTTATGCCAGAAAAGCCCGAACATCTTCTGTTCCAGCATACGTTTCTTTAATCCATAATGATAATAAAGCCCTGCCTGGGCAGCCCAGCAGAGATAAATCGTAGAAGTTACGTGGCTCTCTGACCAGTCTATGATTTCCGTCAGCTCCTGCCAATAATCTACTTCCTCAAATTCCATCTGCTCCACAGGCGCACCTGTAATGATCATCCCGTCAAACCGCTTTTCCCTCACTTCAGGGAAAATCTTATAAAACTGATTCAGATGACTCATGGACGTATTTTTTGATTCGTGGCTTTCCACTGCCATAAAGGTCACGTCCACCTGCAGCGGCGTATTGGAAAGAGAGCGGAGAAGCTGAAGCTCCGTCTCCTCCTTCAAAGGCATAAGATTCAGGATTAAAATCTGAATGGGGCGTATATCCTGATGGATCGCCCGGTTTTCATCCATTACAAATATATTTTCTTTTTCCAGGATCTCCCTGACCGGAAGATCTTTCTGTATTTTAATCGGCATGTTTTAGTCCTCCTGTTCCTGTCCTGCCAGTTGTAAAAAATCCTCTTCTGATAAAATGGGAATTCCCAGCTCTTTTGCTTTTTTATTTTTTGAGGAATTGGACGCTTTGTCATTGTTGATCAGATAGTTTGTTTTTCCTGTCACTGAGCCGGTCACTTTTCCTCCCAGAGATTCAATCAGTTCCTTTACTTCACCTCTGTTCGCAAAATGCTCCACACTTCCTGTAATTACAAAATTTAAACCTGCGAGGATCTGCGCCCCTGCTGTTTCCTCCTGCCTGATGCGCAGACAGGACAGAAGCCTTGAAAGTTTTCTGTTGTTTTCCTCATTTTTAAAATAGGCGCTCAAATTTCCCGCGATCACCGGTCCGATACTGTCGATGGCGCTGATTTCCTCCACATCTGCACAACGTATTTTTTCTATGTCGTTATCAAAATGGCGGCAGATCACTTTCGCATTTGCAAGACCGATATTTGCAATCCCAAGGCTGTAAATCACTTTCGGCAAGGTGGTATCTTTCGCTTTTTCAATGCTTTCCAGGAGATTTTGAAAAGATTTCTCTCCAAATCCTTCCATTGTCACAATCTCATCCCTGTATTTTTCAATTTCAAAAACATCTGCAAATTCATGAATAAAGCCTTTTGCAATAAATTTTTCCAGCGTTGCCTCGGAAAGTCCGTCAATATTCATGGCGTCTCTGCTCGTAAAAAGAGTAAACGCCTTTATTTTTTTTGCCGGGCACTCCGGATTTGTACAGTAAAGCGCTTCCACCTCATTTTCACAGCGGATCTTCGCCTCCTCACCGCAGGCAGGGCAGTGATCCGGAATCACAAGAGAGCCGCTTCTTGTGATATTTTCTTCAATCTGTGGAATGATCATATTTGCCTTATAAACACGGATGGTATCGCCAATCCCAAGAGCCAGCTCTTTTACGATGCTTATATTGTGAACACTGGCTCGGCTCACCGTCGTTCCTTCCAGCTCCACAGGTTCAAAAATGGCAACCGGATTAATGAGCCCCGTTCTGGACGGACTCCACTCCATTTCCACAAGCGTTGTCTCCTTTATCTCATCTGCCCATTTAAAAGCAAAGGCATTTCTCGGAAATTTTGCAGTTCTTCCAAGAGAATCCCCGTATGCAATGTCATCGTAAAGAGCAACAAGCCCATCTGAGGGAAAATCATTCATCTCTACTGCTTTTTCAAAATATTCCATTGCCCCGTCCAGAGTTTTTCCTGTCACAGCCCGGTATTCCACTGTGTCAAAGCCCTGGTTTTTCAGCCACATAAACTGTTCTTCTCTGGAATTATGAAAATCCACGTCCTGTGCGCTTACAAGGGAAAAAGCAAAAAATTTCACATGACGTCCCGCTGTAATTTCACTGTTTAACTGGCGCACAGAGCCGCTGCAGAGATTTCTCGGATTCTTATATCTCGCATCCACATCCTCTATCGCCGCATTGATCTTTTCAAAATCAGAGTATGTGATGATCGCCTCCCCCCGGAGAACAAGTCTTCCCTTATAGGAAATTTTCAGAGGAATGTTCTCAAATACACGGGCATTATTTGTGATCACCTCTCCCACAACACCGTTTCCTCTTGTAACTGCTTTTACAAGCTCTCCCTCTTCATAAGTAAGAACGATCGTAAGTCCGTCCAGCTTCCAGGACAGCAGCGTTTTATGCTCTCCCATAAATTCCCGGAGGACTTCTCTGTCCTTTGTCTTATCAAGAGACAGCATGGGGCTTTCGTGTTCTTCTTTTGGAAGCTGTTCCAGCACCTCATACCCTACGTTTACCGTTGGACTGTTTGCCAGAACGGTTCCCGTTTCTTTTTCCAGATTTTCCAGCTGATCGTAAAGACGGTCGTACTCCAGGTTGCTCATGATTTCCCTGTCTTCCTGATAATACGCCTTTCCTGCCCTGTTTAGCAGTTCCACAAGCTCTTTCATTTGCTGTATCTTTTTTTCCATAATTTCCTCCTGGCACTGTCTGATTTACAGAACCGGTCAACATCTGTTCCAGCTCTTTCCACTCTTTTTCTGTAATTTCTCTGTATTGTCCCTTTCCAAGCCCGGAAAGTGTGAGGTTCATAATACGCACTCTTTTTAAGGATACCACCTGATACCCGAAATATTCACACATTCGTCTTATCTGTCTGTTCAATCCCTGTGTGAGAATAATACGAAAACAGTCCCTTCCCAGACGCTCAACAAAACACGGTCTTGTTATCGTCCCGAGAATAGGTACTCCCGCTCCCATTTTCTTAACAAAGTCATCTGGAAATGGTTTGTTTGTCTTTACAATATATTCCTTTTCATGGAAGTTTCCTGCCTTCATGATTTTATTTACAAGATCCCCCTGGTTCGTGAGAAGAAGAAGTCCCTCTGACTCTTTGTCAAGTCTCCCCACCGGATAGATCCGAAGCGGATAATGAAGATACTGGGTAACTGTCATCTCATCTCGCTGCTGCTTCGTACTGCACACAATCCCTTTTGGTTTATAAAAAAGAAGCAGAACCTTCCGTTCCTCTTTTTTTACAGGCTTTCCGTCTATGAGAACACAGTCCGCACCGTCTGTTTTTTCTCCCGGCACGGCTGTTTTTCCATTTACTGTAACCCTTCCTTCCTCTATCAGACGGTCTGCCTCGCGTCTGGAACAGACACCTGCATCACTTAAAAATTTATTAATTCTGATTTTTTCGCTCATTGTTTTATTATATATTTTTTCTCTTTGATTGGCAACGTATTTTTCATGTGCACTTGTTTTTTACTGTCGATTATTGTATCATAGGAATGTATTTCAAAATGAACAGGAGGAACGATTATGCCAGGCCGTAAACCACGAACCAGCCGGGTGTTGATTCTGATCGCCGTTCTTATGTGCCTCGCCTTTGGATTGGCTGTTCCGCAGTCCTCTTCCACACCGTCACCCATTGAGGGACAGCATATGCCCGATATGTTCGTTGCCAGAGACAGCGATTCGGATACCGATTCCGACACTATATCCAAGCCTCAGGCGGATAGCGATTCAAAAGAAGAACCGTCTGATGCAAAACCGGAGGATACGGATTCCACCAGCGAAACCATTCCCCCTCACCAGGTTTCTCCCGAAGCAGAAAAAGGAACCTGGACTTCCATTGACGGAATCTGGTATTTTCTTGTAGACGGCACGCCTTATCGCGGCTGGTTATATGATGCAGACGGAAACACCTATTATTTTAACAATAAGGACGGCAGCATGAAAACAGGCTGGCTGAAAAAAGACGGAAAACGGTACTATTTTGATCTGGACGGCATCATGCAGACAGGCGATATTACCGTTGACGGAGAAAGCTACCACCTGCTTCCGGACGGTTCTCAGGAAGGATACGTTCCGGAAGAAACGCCAGCCCCCGAAAAAGCTGACAAGAAAAAAACAGAGAGCAAAAAAGAAAAGCCAAAAGAAGAATCAAAAGAAGAATCAAAAGAAAAAAAGACCATCGCCCTTACCTTTGACGATGGTCCCAGTTCTTTTACCGGGCGTCTTTTAGACTGTCTGGAAAAAAACAATGCAAAAGCCACCTTTTTTATGGTTGGAAAAGAAATCGAAAGCTTTCCGGAGGAAGTAAAGCGCATGGAAGAACTCGGCTGCGAACTGGGTAACCATACATACAGCCACACAGATCTTACCACTCTTTCCGCTGAAGAGATTTCCAACGAAATCGGAACGGTAGATAAGCTTCTTTATGACCTCACAGGACACGGCGCAACCGTTGTGCGCCCTCCTTACGGATCTATAAATGATAACGTGCGCTCCACTGTAGGAACTCCCATGATGCTCTGGTCTGTAGATACACTGGACTGGGAGACAGAAGATGTACAGAAAATTGTCGACACGGTCATGTCTTCCGCAGAAGACGGCGCTGTCATTCTTATGCACGATATTTTCAAAACTTCTGTGGATGCAGCGGAGATCATTATTCCAAAACTGATCAAAGAAGGTTATGAGCTTGTGACTGTACATGAACTCGCAGAAAAATACGGAATTACTATGGAATCCGGCATTGCGTATGGAGCTATGAAAAAAGAATCCTGATTTCCATTATGCACTGCAAAACAGGCAGGAGTTTTTACTCCTGCCTGTTTCTTATCCCTTATTATTTTTATTCTAACAGGCTGTTGTGAATATATCCAGTCTCTCCCTCATAGTCAATCTGGATCCACTCACCTTCTTCACCTGTCTTTGTAACTTCTGTGCCAGCGGAATAGCCTCCGATAATTTCGGCTTCTCCGTCTGCCGCAGCACGAACATTACAATCTTCCGTCACAGTGAGAGTTGTTCCCTCTCCTGCCTGTGTGGACGCATTTGTCTCTTCGCCCAGACCTGCAAGAAACGCTGCAAGAGCAGGGTCATTTGCCTGCGCATCGTCATTTGCTTTCTGAACCTTGGCTGTAAGCTCTTTTACATCGTCATCGGATTTCAGCTTATCTGTGTATGCGGAAATTTCCGTATCTTCTACCGCTCCTCCATCAATTTTGAGATTGCCTTCGCTGTCTGTGATCACATAGCACTGGCTCAATGCAGGCACTGGCGTATCAATATCTTTACAGATATAATTGAAACAAACATATACCACATAGGTTCCGTCTTCCATTCCCTTCTTGGTATAGACATCTCCTACTTCATATCCTTCGATATAGTCTTTCGCATTTGTAACCTTTGCCTCGTCAGCCGGAGGCAAATCTACCTCTATTGCCTTCAGTGCCGCAATATCCTTATCCCCTAAAGCCTTGTAATAGCTTTTCATCAGTGCAGTTACTTCTGCACTTGCTTTCTCCATGGGATTGGCGCCTTTCTTCCCGTCGTCAGTCTCCCCATCTTTTGTCGAGGAAGAAGGAACATTTCCCTGGTCGTTCTGGGCTTCTACGTTCTTATCTGCATCGGTTTTACCCTTCTTATTTCCGACACAGGCACGAATGCCAAAGAACAATACAGCCACGATTATCAGAATTGCGCCGCCTAACATGAAGTAGCGAAGGTTATCTGACAACCATTCTCTGAAATCATCCAAGTTCTTGTCCTCCTTATTAATACAACACGCTGGAACATCCGATGTTCCAGTCAGCACACCTGAAGGGAATCGAACCCCCGCACATGGCACCGGAAACCACTGCTCTATCCACTGAGCTACAGGTGCGTATTATATTCGAGAACTGTTTTTCCAATCTCGACAAGATTTATAGTAACATATTTACCTCTACTTGTAAAGTTATTTTTCTTGCAGAAGTCTGCGGAGCGCCTTCGCACTCCGCATTTTCTTTATGCCCCTTCCAGATCAGAGAATACGTTTTTAATAATAAACAGTACAATCATCATAAGCAGAAAAGCAACCGGAAGCGCAATCCATGCAGACTGTACAAAGCCGGCTATAATGTAGGAGACAAAAGATACTGCCGCAGCTACCAGCGCATAAGGAAGCTGTGTGGACACATGATTTACATGGTCGCACTGGGCTCCCGCAGAAGCCATGATCGTAGTATCCGAGATCGGAGAACAGTGGTCTCCGCATACGGCGCCTGCCATACATGCAGAAATGGAAATGATCATAAGATCTTCGTTTGTGCCAGAAAATACCGCAACAACAATCGGAATCAGAATGCCAAAAGTTCCCCATGAAGTTCCGGTTGCAAAGGCAAGACCGCAGCCAACAAGGAAAATCACTGCAGGCAGGAAATTCATAAATCCTCCCGCTACAGACTGCATGGCATTCGCAACAAAGTCAGCAGCTCCCAGACTGTCTGTCATTGATTTCAGAGTCCATGCAAACGTAAGGATTAAAATTGCAGGAACCATAGATTTAAATCCATCAGGGATGCAGCTCATACAATCCCGGAATGTCATAACACGTCTTACCATGTAAAGAAGAATGGTGATCAAAAGGCCGAAAAAACTTCCCATTGCAAGCCCTACAGAAGCATCGCTCTGAGAAAAGGCTGTCACAAAATCTGTTCCCTCAAAAAATCCTCCTGTATAAATCATGCCGATCACGCAGCACACCACAAGAGAAAGAATCGGGATTAAAAGGTCGATCACCTTTCCTCTCGGATTTCCTTCCCCATTATCCTCATCATTTGCATAAGGTCTTGACGCAGTCGTATAAATATCGCCTTTTAAGGCATTTGACTCATGAATGCCCATAGATCCGAACTCTGTTTTCATAAGAATCATTCCAACCATCATCACAATCGTGAGAAGGGCATAAAAGTTATACGGAATGGCGCGGACAAAAATAGAAAGTCCATCCTCTCCTTCCACAAAACCGCTTACTGCCGCCGCCCAGGACGAAATCGGCGCAATGATACACACCGGCGCTGCTGTGGCGTCAATAAGATACGCAAGCTTTGCACGAGATACATTGTGTTTATCTGTCACAGGACGCATTACACTTCCCACCGTCAGGCAGTTAAAGTAATCGTCAATAAAGATCAGCACACCTAAAAGCACAGTGGCAAGCTCCGCTCCCACTCTCGTTTTAATGTGCTTTCCCGCCCAGCGTCCGAATGCTGCAGAGCCGCCTGCCCGGTTCATGAGACATACCATTGCTCCGAGAATTACAAGGAATACAAGGATTCCCACATTGTAAGAATCCGAAAGAACCCCGATAATCCCACCCTCAAAAATGTGAGTCATGGTTTTCTCAAAATTCCCTCCGGAATAAAACAGCGCTCCCACAAGAATCCCCACAAAAAGAGAACTGTATACCTCTTTTGTGATCAGTGCGAGCACAATCGCCACCACTGGCGGAACAAGCGCCCAGAAAGTAGCGTAAACAGCCGGCTTCGGCGCCTCCGCCAGGACCACAGTAGGGCAGGCGATAAACACTGCCGTCACTGCAAAAAGCAAAACACTCCACTTGCTTTTCATACGTTTCATTTTATTTTCCTCCTTGCTTTTTCCGTAATGAATGAAATGCTCCGGAGATTTTCTCATAAAAAATGCCACGGTACGAATCTGGAAACACGTACTCATGGCATTGAAAACTCAATCTCTGATAGCGCTCCACACATGTGACAGTACACTGCATATTCTGCAGTATCCCAGGATTTTTCCTTCTGGCGTTCCAAATCCTTCGGCGGTATCCCCTTTCCCAATGACGGCTGCCCTGCCATTATGTCATGGTACTCTTGAAGCCCGCGCCTCTATCATACATTACGTTATTTACTTCCTTTTTAATTTAACAGCTTTTCCTGAAATTATCAAGAGCTTTTTAATCTGTTTTTTTATTTATTCCCCAGACTGTATAGCTTCCGCTGTCTCCAACCTTATAAAGCCCGGCTTCCCGAAGATATTCATTCAGCGCACTGTCTTTCACAGCTGAAACATAATCAATCTTTTCTGTCTGAAGAGCCTGAAAAAACATCTCTTTTGGAACATTATAGTCCCCGTAATAATGCACCTGAAAAATCGCCTTGATTTCGTCTGATGCTTTTCCCTTCAAAAACGTTTCCTCGTCATGCTCCAGCATATATTCAAATCTTGTTCTTGTAAGCTCCGATATCACACCTGGATCGTAGCTTCTGTAATTTAAAAGCTGCCAGCCATCATAAAGCACATGGGGCTGTTTTAAACCTTCGCTGTGATACAGATTGCTCAAAGCAAGAATTTCCTCACTTGTAAATTGTGGATTGGACGCCTTTTCATAGGGCGGAATTTCTCCTCCCTTAAAAACCGGCGTTCCCAGATATACAATCAATGCCGCCGCCGCAAGAAATCCCACTATCTGCATCCACACATTTTTAAACCTGGAAATCAGATGCACGCCCGCATAGGCAATAACTCCATAAAACAGAAGCATCCAGAAAAATCGGAGGTACCTGTTCCCAAATCCAAATTTCCTAATCAAAACCCCAAGGAAAACCGGGTTGAAAATCGTAAGGCACTCTGCGATCAGCGGATAAATAAAGATTTTCCGTCCCTCTTTTTTCCCTGCAAAAAGAATATATAAAAGGGAAAAAAAATACAAATACCATATGGGGTTTTTCTCTGTATAGGTGAGAAAACTCTCCCACAAAAACTGCAAATTTTCCATCATTCCAATCACCTTTTCTCCCTTATAAAATTAAATGAAGACAGAGCCAGAAACCGGAAACTGCCATCACTCCCACATACGGCAGAAACGCCTTCCATTTCCGTTCCAGCAAAATCCAGGGTACGATAAGCACTGAAATCATAACCGGAATGACAAAAATCGCCGTATTGCAGAAAGCAACGCCGCCGAGGGCTGCAAAAAGCAGACCTGCCCAGCCCCATTTTTCTTCTTTTTCCCTGAAAATCCCAAGAAAAAACACAAAAATCCCGGTAGTATAGAGATAAGAGGTAATTGCCTTCCCCTCGTAGGTCCTGTATGCAAAATAATGAGAAACTCCCGCAAGACTATAGGAGAATAAAAGTGTCAACACAGAAAGCGTTAGAAACATAAGAGCCTTCCGCCTATTTTCCTGAAACAGAAGCTTTCCTCCCTTATATAAAAACAGACAGAATACAACTGAAAGGGCTACCGTCATGGAAAATTTTTCTTCCACAAGAGGGTGAAGATTCAAAGCCTGAAAAATCACTGCGCTGTGCACTGTATTTGTATTCAGGATATAAAAACTGTCCGGACTTGAAAGCATCTGTCCACTGTACGGGTCCATAAGCTCAATTGTGTTGGAATACACCGAGGATACCGGAAGTCCGATATAATATCCCGCGTCAAAATCCGAGATATGATTCACATTCATTCCAAGAATCAGCGCCAACACTCCTGCCGCTATAAGAAACACGCAGCCTGCCGCTATTTTTTTACTATCCGAAAAACAATTCTTAAAAGCCCGGGACAATATCTTTCTTCTCCCTATTATATCAAAAAGAAATACAACCCCAAGAATCCCCACCCAGGTCAGAGTAAGATATTTCAGAGGAAGCCGCCCGATTTTCATAGGCAGCGCCACAATCTGAAACACACCGAAATATACCACAAATCCCAGAAGACAGAGATTTGTCAGAGAGCTTTTATGATATTTTTCAGGAAGGAGTGCTCCTGCAAAAACAAACGCTCCAAGATAGAGTCCCACCGCAAGAACACCCTTCCAGATTTCCAATAAAATCATTTTGTCTTTTCCTCTTTTTCCAAAAGTCCCAGTGCAATTTTTTCCGGCGTAATGGGAAGCTCTCTCACATAAAGTCCTGTTGCATTGTGAATGGCATTTGCGATTGCAGGACACGGGGTATCAATTACAAGCTCTCCGATGGATTTTGCCCCAAAAGGACCGCTCTTTTCGTAGCTGCACTCAAATTCCACACGGATTTTTCCAATATCCTGTCTTGACGGGATTTTATACTGCATAAAAGAGTTATTGCGGATTTTTCCCTTGTCACTGTACTGTACGTCCTCATAAAGCGCCATGCCAATTCCCTGGGCGATTCCGCCTTCCGTCTGTACGCGGGCAAGATTCGGGTTTACAGGAGTTCCGCAGTCAACAACTGCCACATAATCGAGAACCTCCACGCTTCCTGTTTCCTTATCCACCTCAACTTCTGCCATTCCGACCATAAAAGGCGGCGGAGAAATCTCCGAGGAGTAACTTGAAGTTATCTGAAGCTCGCTGTTGTTTCCGCAGGTAGACTTTCCTGCAATTTCCTTTAAGGAAACGCTCTTTTCTCCTGATGTGACGAACTCACCGTCAAACTCTGCATTTTCGGGCTCTGTTTCCAGCATTTTCGCTCCAAAAACAAGAATTTTTTCCCTCAATTCCTCACACGCCTTAATAACCGCATTTCCTGTTGTGTATGTTGTCGCAGAAGCATAAGAGCCGGAATCATAAGGAGAAATATCTGTATCAACACCAAACACATTTATATTCTCAAGAGGTGTCTCCAAACATTCTGCCGCCATCTGAGAAAGTATGGTATCGCAGCCAGTTCCCATATCCGTACAGCCAAGTCCCAGTGTATAGGAGCCGTCCTCATTAAGCTTTAAACTTGCGCCTCCCACATCTACGCTGGCAATGGAAGAGCCCTGCATCGCCATAGCAACGCCTACACCTCTCACTTTTCCGTTTCCCATATCTCTTGCCGGATACTTGTCGTTCCAGTCCATCATTTCTTTGGCTCTTACAAGACATCTGTCCATAGAGCAGCTTGTAGCATAAGGCACATCTCCGTATGCAGGAAGCGGTCCGCCCTCCACAGGCATATTTAATTCTCTTACTTTTACAGGATCCATACCCATAACTTCAGAAAGTTCATTCACAGCGCTCTCCACAGCATAAATCCCCTGTGTCGCACCATAGCCTCTGTACGCTCCTGCAGCCTGAAGGTTTGTGTATACTACGTCATAGGAAAAACGGTAAGCCTCTGTATGACGGTAAAGAGCAATGGATTTATGTCCGGAAAGACCAACCGTTGTAGGACTGTGTTCCCCGTAAGCTCCTCCATTTGAGAGAGTATAAACGTCAAGCGCCTTTATAATTCCATTTTCATCTGCGCCTGCACGCACGCGAATTTCCATCTCATGGCGCGGAGAAGAACAGATCATGGACTCATAACGAGAATAGACAATCTTGGAAGGGCGACCTGTTTTCCATGTGACAATTGCCGGATAAATTTCACATACAGCCGTCTGTTTTGCTCCAAAACCGCCTCCAATCCTGGGTTTGACAACACGGATCTTGGAAGCCGGAATATCCAGGGCATTTCCCAGGATTCTCTTTACATGGAAAGGAATCTGTGTAGAAGAAATCACGTTCAGTCTTCCAAAATAATCTTTATAACAGCAGGCGCGGAAGGTCTCCATCATTGTCTGCTGATTTGCCTTTGTACGGTAGGTGCGCTCAACTGTATATTTACAGGAGGAAAGAACTGCGTCCACATCTCCCTTTTCCTCCACGTTGGACGCACAGAGATTCCTCTTATTGTCCGCTCCTACAGGAACTCTGGAAATCCAGTCCTCCTCCGGGTGAACGAGAATAGGATTATCCTTTGCCTTATGAAAATCAAGAACAGGCGCTTCCACTCTGTAATTCACCTTAATGCGCTTTAATGCCTTGTCAACGGCAGCCTCCGTCTCGCCTGCCACGATCGCAACCGCGTCTCCCACAAATCTTAAATGGCGATCAAGAATATAGCGGTCTGCAGGACTTAATTCCGGAGCAGTCTGACCCGCCAGGGTAAAACGCTTTTGGGGAACGTCTTTATATGTAAGAATGCAGGTAATGCCGCTTACCTGCTCCGCTGTTCCTGTCCGGATCTCTTCCACCCAGGCATTTGCATAAGGACTCCTAAGCACCTTTACGATCAGACAGTTATCCGGAGCAATATCGTCTGTATATACCGGCTGTCCCGTTACAAGAGCCATCGCATCTTTTTTTCGCACCGGCTGATTTACATATTTCATACCTCTCCCTCCTGTGCTTTTTTATATTTCAAAAATTTCAGAATACTTCTTGTCTGTGAAACGAAACCAGAACAGCGACAAAGATTTCCTGACAGATATTCCTTTATCTGTTCCTCTGTAGGATTTTTAATTTCTTTTAACATGGCAAAAACATTCATAATAAAGCCCGGGTTACAAAATCCGCACTGCTCTGCGCCTTCCTGTGCCAGAAAACTTCCAAACTCCTCTGCTTCTCTCTGCATTCCTTCCATTGTCACAATTTTCTTTCCATCGGCCCGTACTGCGAGAACAGAACAGGAAAGCACCGGCTTTTCGTCCATAAGCACGGTACAAAGACCGCAGTTTGCAGTTTCGCATCCTCTTTTTACGCTTGCACAGCCCTTTTCTCTCAAAAAATCAAGGAGCATCACTCCCGGTTCCACCTCTTCATGGCGATACACACCATTTAACCAGAAACTAATCTTCATCTGCCATTCCTCCTACTGCTTCCCACGCTCTTTTTGTCAGCACCTTAGCAAGAAGCGTTCTGTATTCTGCAGAAGCACGCATATTTGAGCCTGTCTTTACCTGCTGTGCCGCATATTCCGCAAAAGCCTTTGCTGCTTCTTTCTTTTTCTCCTTTGACAGGTATTTGAAATTTTTAAGAATTCCCTTTTCATCCTCTAAAATAACAGGACGGGCAGGTCTCGCGCCGATGACTGTGCGCGCCTCCTCTCCCACAAGCGACGCCGCACAGGTGAGAACAGGGAAATCCGTTTTTGTGTTTCTCTGGCTGAGATAGCAGACGGAAAGTGGCGTTTTCTTTACAATAACATTCACAAGAATATCTCTGTCTTTTTTCATCTGCGCAAATTCGGAAAGCGGAATCCTTCCTTTATCGTAAAGCTCCACCCAGGTATTCATCGCAAGAAACACAGTCAGTACATCGGAAAAGCCGAAACGTCCGAAAATACTGCCTCCCACTGTGGCGCAGTTACGGAACTGTACGCCTACAATGTGACGGAGACTTTCTTTTACAGCTCCTTTTGTGTATTGCTCCAGACCCTGGTGCATTTCCAGGTCGCGAAGGGAGGTCATTGCGCCGATTACAAATTCCTCCTCTGTCTCTGTGATGGTATCTAGCCCCAATCCGGAAATATCAATGGCTGTGGATACGGTTTTGTCAGACATTTTCAGCCATACCATACCGCCCAATATACATGCTGTTTTTTTCTGATTCAGTTCATATGCCTCTGCCAGACTTTTGGCTTTTACATAATTTTTTATCTTCAGCATCTTATATTCCTTTCTCTTTTTTGTTTCCTTTTGTCTGTTTATTATCTTATAGCCGCAAAATGGCTATTATAATTTTATTTTAACAGATACTTTTATTTTTTTCCAGTCTTAATTTTTTCCACCCTAAATTTCTTTTTTTGTTTATTATGCTTATTTTTTTATATTTTCATAGTATTTTTCATGCAAATATGCTATAATAATCACAACAAAATCACACAGGGAGGTATGGATATGTCGAAAAAAATTATTACAATTAATCGTATGTTCGGAAGCGGCGGACGCGCCATAGGAAAAGCGCTCGCTGAAAATCTGGGCATAAGCTTTTACGATAAGGAACTAATTGACATTGCAAGTAAGGAAAAGCAGATTCCGTTTGATACCTTCGCCAAAGTAGACGAAAAGAAAGCAAACCAGTGGCGTTTTCCTATTGATCACGAAATTCAGATTGACAAAGATATGCACTTCATTCCCATGAATGACATTCTCTTTGATATTCAGCGCCAGATTATTTCTGATATAGCGCAAAAAGAAGACTGCGTAATCGTAGGAAGATGCGCCAACCACATTCTGACAGACAAAACTTTAAGCGTTTTTATTTACGCACCTTTTGAAAAAAGAGTAGAAAATGTTATCGCCCGCACCGGACGCGAAGAAAAAAGCGCAAGGAAACTGGTAAAGAAAATGGATAAAGAACGCCGCTCTTATTACGAATATTTCACAGACCACAAGTGGATGGATATGACACAGTATCAGTTATGTATTGACAGCAGTCAGTTTTCTCAGGAACAAATTATAGAAATCATCAAAAGCAGTCTTTAAGAATAGTTAAGGGAAGGCAATCTGCCTTCCCCTTTTTTCATCTCCGCTTCTTTTTCTTTTGAATATATTCTTTCAAGAACTCATAAATCTGTCCCTCTGTAGGAGGACACCCATCAAGATGACAGGCAAAGCCTTTTGTACAGCTCCCCACTCCAAGTGTTCCTGTTTTTCCCCTAAATCCCTGTCCTATGCTTATTTTTTCATCCAGTCTTTCAAAAAGTCCATCCTCTTTCAACATTTCCAGGGCAGGAATCAGATACCCGTAACAGGCGCTGCAGGATTCCACTTCCTCCACCGCGTCCTGAAGCTCCACCACTTTTCTGGATTTTGGGATTTCTCCTCCGGTTTCCTCTCCCACTGTATGGATTACCGCTTTTTCCGGATCTTTACAGCCCACTCCAAGCTCTCCGGAAAAAACGATGTAAGGTATCTCGCTCACCTCATAATGCATCAGCCTGCACATCACTGCGTCCATCAAAACCGGATCTCTTCCTGCAAAGATCCGGTTCATCTCCACAGGATTTCCCCCGTCCTCAAAATCCAGATCCCCGCATATATTATCTACTACAACAAAATCCTGGCAAATTCCTGCGTTCAGATGAGCAATGGGACGGTGAAGCCCCATTGCATGAAACCTTCTTTTTTCTTTATTCGGGATAAGACCTTTCATATTTTTCAGGGCGCATGTTATCTTTGTCTGGCAATGCCCTTTTAAGACCGGCACATTAATTAAAAAATCCAGCTTTTCTACGCTTTCGCAGATATACAGCTCAAGCCCTGCACATGATTTTAATACACCCTTATCTTTCTGCGTATCCCAAAAAGGAACGCCGTATTTTTCAGACAGCTCTTTATAGCCGCACACCTCGTATGCCTCTTCTGTCCGGTCTCCCACCCAGGAACCTTCCAGCATGGCAAGCTTCTCAAACCCTGATTCCTTCAGATACTCAATAATACCTGCCACTACCTCCGGGTGAGTGGTTGCCCCGTAAGAGGCCTCTGTAGGAGATACAAGATTCGGCTTAATTCCGATCTTTTTCTCTTTTGAACCAATCAGTTCCTGTAAGCGGCATTCCTTTAAAAGAGTTTTTGTCATCTCTTTATATTCTTTTCCGCATATTGTGTAAATCTCATGTTTCTCCATATCTTACCATTCCTTTTTTTCAAAAATCCGTATGCTGACAAAAACAGAAAGTAAAAACGCTGCCAGCGCAGATAAAAGCACGATTCCCGCAAACACAAAGGGATTGTCATTTAAAAAAGAAAGCAGATTCATACTTCCCGGAAAAACTGCTTTTTTTATATTAATGCAAAGCCACGTCGCACCTGCCACTCCTACCATAATAAGAAGCATTGCTATTTTCGCTTTCTCTGCTCCAAACTTTAACTGCACAGGAATAATAAGGCTGCTGACAAAAATCAGAATTCCCAGGCTCATAAGACAGAGAAACAGCCATTCGCCCGGTTCTCCTTTGCTTCCGTGCATAAGATTAGACAGAGTTCCCATAACACAGGAAAAAATCCAGCAGAGAAATCCTACTCCTGCACTAAACACGTATTTTGAATATACATACTGTCTTCTTGTAACAGGAAGCGTCATAAGGTATGCCATTCCATGATCCATATCATCATAGCTTATCGTACCGTTTATTACCATTGGAACAAAAATCGCCATATACGATATGATAAACTGACCGCCTCCTCTTCCCATAAACGCAACTGCTGCCAAAACAATAATTGCCGCAACGAGCATGGCTCTGTTGCAAAATAAAATCGCCAGGTCTTTTTTTAACAATCCTTTCATACTGTCTCCCCCTTTACCATAATGGAAATCACCTCGTCAAGAGAACATTTCTCCACCACAGAAGAAGGATAATTTTCCATATAATAATACTTCTCTTTTGTCAGACAGCTGTATCCGTAGTTTTCTTTCTTCTTTTTCAGAAGAAAGCTTTTATCGAGCTTTTTGTATTCGTCTGCGCTCACCTTTAAAATTCCATATTCATCGAGAAGTACATCTGTCTCCTCATGCATGATGATCCTTCCCTGATGGATCATGTACATATCGTCGCACAGTCCCTCCAAATCTGAGGAAATATGAGAACTGATGAGAATCCCTCTCTCTTCACTTTCTTCCATATACTCCCGAAATACGGAAAGAAGCTCATCTCGCGTCAGCACATCAAGCCCTGCAGTTGGCTCATCTAATATAAGGATTCTAGGTCTGTAAGAAAGCGCCAGAAGGATTTTAAGCTTTGCCAGCATTCCTGTGGAAAATTCCGTTAAAACCTTATCCTCAGGAATGGAAAATCTTCTGCACTGTTCCTGAAAATATTCTCTGTCAAACCGGGAATACAGCTCTTTCATGACCGGAACGATCTGTTTTACTTTCAGATACCGGCTGAAGGTACTCTCCGGAAGGACCACCCCGATCTCTTCCTTTGTTTTTCCCGTAAGATTTCCTCCCCTTTCTCCCAGAACTGCAATCTCTCCCTCCTCCGGGCGAATCAGACCGAGAATCGCCTTAAAAGCCGTGCTTTTTCCCGCACCATTCGCCCCTATCAGACCAGTGATGCAGCCCTCCTTTAACTGCAGGGAACAGTCCAGGGAAAAATCCCGGTAATGTTTTTTCACATGTTTCATTTCCACTAACATATATCTTCCTCCATGATCAGCTCAAACAGCTCTCTGATTTCTTCGTCCGAAAGTCCGCCCTGACGGCTTCTCCGGATCACCTGCTCCAATGCAGCCTCCGTTTCTTTTCTGCGTTCTTCCATCATAAGATTCTGATTATGTTCTGCGATAAAGCTTCCTTTTCCGTGGACTGTTACAACAAAACCTTCCTCTTCCAGAAAATCATACGCTTTTTTCACTGTGAGGGCGCTGATTTTCAGTTCCTTTGCCATTGTCCTTACAGAAGGCAGCATTTCTCCCGCTTTTAATTTTCCCTCCATAACCATCGCCTTAATGCGATCCGCAATCTGTTCGTAAATGGGCTGCATCGATGTGTGATTGATAATAATCTCCATAATAGTTGGCCTCCTATTTGATTAACAGTATATAACAGTATAGTACTGTTGTCAAGTGTTATACACTGTTTATGCAAAATAAAAGACCCCGGCGTTTCTGCCGGAGCCTTCTTTTTTTATCAATCCTTCAGATTTTCCAAAACCTTTACAAGATACTTCCACACTCTTTCCACTGACGCAACTTCAAGCAGTTCCTCAGAAGTATGAATATCCTTCATATTCGGACCAATAGACACACAATCAAGATTTTCTATTTTTTCGTAGAAAAGACCGCATTCCAGTCCTGCATGAATAGCAACTACATTTGGCTTCTCTCCGTACATCTCTTCATATACCTTTGCCATCTTATCACGAAGCGGGGAATCCTTACGGTACTCCCATGCAGGATATGCGCCCTGGATTTCAAATTCGCCTCCCAGGAACTCTGTAAGGTATTCCAGCTTATCTGCCACAGCGTCTCTCGCTGCTCCCACAGAGCTTCTCACGCTGGAAACTGCCAGAACTTCACTGTCATCTGTTTTTAAGATTCCGATATTGTTGGACGTCTCAACGAGCCCCTGTATAGTTCCGCTCATCTTTAATACGCCAAACGGGATATTCATAAGATAAAAAAGAACTCTCTCTCTGCTTGTGGGATGCATGATCTCTGCCTTTTTCACACCCTCATTTTCTACGGAAAGAGTGATGCCTTCATCACTTCCTGTATACTCTTCTCTTAATTTTTCCTGGAGCCAGGACGCATAAGAAAGAATCTCTGAAACACTTTCTTCTCCAACTGCAAGAACGGCTGTACATTCTCTCGGAATGGCATTGTCTTTCTGTCCGCCGTTTACAGAAACAAGCTCGTACTCGCATTTTTTCTTAAGTCCGTATAAAAATCTTCCCATAAGAACATTGGCGTTCGCACGGTTTTTATCGATTTCCGCACCGGAATGTCCGCCCATAAGACCGGAAATCTTCACTGTGAGAATTGTTCCCTCTGCCTCCACTCTCTGGACAGGAATGCGGCTGTATGCAGAAAGACCGCCTGCACAGCTGATCCAGATGCTTCCCTCTGCCTCGGAATCCAGGTTAATAAATCTCTTTCCTTTTAAAACGCTGCAGTCAAAATCTTTTGCCCCAAGAAGCCCAATTTCCTCATCTACTGTAATGAGTACTTCAAGGGCAGGGTGCGGAATATCTTTACTCTCCAGAAGCGCCAGACCATAGGCAACTGCGATTCCGTTATCTCCTCCAAGCGTTGTGCCGTTTGCGGAAACATATCCGTCTTTTACGGAAAGCTTCAGACCGTCTTTTGTAAAATCATGAACCACGTCCGGACGTTTTTCGCACACCATATCCATATGTCCCTGAAGAATGACAACAGGCGCATTTTCATACCCTTCTGTCGCTTCTTTATAAATCACCACATTATTCAGCTCGTCCTGTACATAATTTAAGCCCTGCTCTTTTGCAAAGCCTACAAGATAATCGCTGATCTCTTTTGTATTTCCTGAGCCGTGAGGAATTTTACAAATCTCCTCAAAATAATGAAATACTCTTTTCGGCTCACACTGTTCCAGTACTGCCATAAAATGACACCTCCAATTTTATTAATCATATATCCTCATAAAACGCCATATATTTAAGAAAAAACAAGCAGGCGCATATGAAACAACGTATTACAACAGCCGGCGTTATCTGCCTTCTTCTTTTCCTCCTGAAATATCCGGAGGAAGCTCTTTTTGCTGCCAGAGACGGAATGAAGCTGTGGCTGAACACCTTGATCCCCACGCTTCTTCCCTTTCTTATTTTAACCGGAATTCTTCTGCATACAAAGGGAATCGAAAAAATTTTAAGCCCTTTTTCCTTTTTCTGGAAAAAATTTCTGGGACTGACTCCCTGCGGCGCTTATGTTTTCCTTCTTGGTATGCTCTGCGGATACCCTATGGGCGCAAAGCTTGCCTCTGATTTATATCAGGAAAATAAAATAAGCAAAAAAGAAGCCTCGTATCTCCTCACCTTTTCCAACAACCCGAGTCCTGTCTTTCTCACTGCCTATGTATCGCAGATCTGTCTCGGCGGCAGGACAAAAATAACAGAAATTACAGGAATCCTTCTTCTCTCAAACCTTATATGTATGCTGTTTTTCCGCTTTATTATTTATAAAAACAAAACCTTTACACCCATATCAACGTCAAAAAAAGAGACATCCGCTGTCAGCTCGCCAGGAGCTGTCATAGACGTCTCTATTATGAACGGTTTCGAAACCATCACCCGTCTCGGCGGATATATTCTTCTCTTCTCTATCCTGGGAGCAGTGATCGGTCACTTCTGCCCGTCTGATTCTGAAGGAAAATACATATTTCTCGGCATCACAGAGCTTACAACCGGACTTCACCAGCTTGCGCTCTCGAGTCTTTCTTATATGAAGAAATATCTCTATGCCATGACGATGACTGCCTTTGGAGGCTTATGTATCCTCGCTCAGACAAAGAGCGTATTAAAAGGACAGATTTCTGTTCTCCCCTACTTTACCGCAAAATGTATGCATGCAACTCTCACTGCACTTCTTGTCTTAGTTGTCACCCAGCTCGTCTAACAGTTCTTCATCAGCGGAGCTGTCTTCTGCATGATAAGAACTGGACATAGCTGCAGCCTGAGCTGTCTGCGGCGCAAGCTCCTGTCTGTTCTGGTTTACTACGTCCAGGCAGCTCTGAAGCGCATCAATAAACATCTTATATTTACCGCCTGCATCTTCCAGTGTCTGGTCAAGTACAGAACCAATATTTGCCATCATTTCATCTGTATATGTGATCGCGCTCAGACGAATGCTGTTTGCATCTTCTGTAGCGGAGTCCAGAATTTCCTGTGCCTGTTTATTTGCTGCATTGATCGTCTCGTTCGCCTGTGCATAAGCCTTCTGCATGATCTCGTGCTGCGTTACCAGTTCCTGGGCTTTTGCCTGTGCGTCTGCGATGATCGCGTCTGCCTTTGCCTGTGCATCTTCCAGAATGGCATCTTTGTTGCTGATGATCTTCTGGTAGCGTTTAATCTCATCTGGAGTTTTCAGACGAAGCTCTCTGAGAAGCTCCATGATCTCTTCCTTCTGTACGACAATCTTGGTAGTAGAAAGAGGCTGAAATTTACAGCTCTCCACATACTCATCAATCTCATCAATAATCTGTTCAATTCTGCTGCTCATAATACACTCTCCTTATTTTATCTGTTTATCTTTCGGCATTTTCTGTTTTACCGCCTCGATGATCTCCGGCGGCGCAAACTTGCTTAAGTCTCCCCCGAAGGAAGCCACTTCCTTCATGATGGTGGAACTTAAATATGCGTATTCAAGGCTTGTAGTCATAAAAACAGTATCTATATCCTGAGCCAGGACACGATTTGTCTGTGCCATCTGCAGTTCATACTCAAAATCTGTAACTGCCCGCAGCCCTCTTATAATAACCTGCGCGTGATTCTCTCTTGCAAAATTCACTGACAAACCTTCAAAAGGCTTCACTTCTACATTTGGAATATCTTTTGTCGCCTTTTCTAGTATATTAACACGTTCTTCCACAGAAAACAACGGACTTTTTGCAGAATTATGCAAAACTCCCACAATTATTTTATCGAAAGATACGCTGGCACGTTTGATTACATCCAGATGCCCATAAGTAGCCGGATCAAAACTTCCGGGATATACTGCTACTACCATGTATTTTTCTCACTTTCTCTTTTTTAAAAAAATGTGCTTATTTGTCTTATACTCTTTCACGCGCAAAAGCTCATATCCCAGCTCTGTCACATAAGAAAAATCAGTGGAAAGCTCCGCTTCTATTATGATCAGAGTATTCTCATCTGCCGTTTCACTTTCTTTCAGGTACAGGAGAACCTCTTTTTCCAGTTCCTGATTGTAAGGAGGGTCCATAAAAATACAGTCGAATGCATCTTTCGCCTCCAGAGAACGCAGCGCCTGAAGCACGTCCATGTTCAGCAGTTTACCACCTTCTGCAAGTTTTGTAAATGCCAGATTTTCCCGGATACATGCACATGCCTTCGGATTTTTTTCCACAAAAACAGCCTCTGCTGCTCCACGGCTCAAAGCTTCAATTCCGATTGCGCCGCTTCCTGCAAACAGATCAAGAAAACGGCAGTCCAGCATTTCCGGCTGGAGAATATTAAACAGGGTTTCTTTTATTCTGTCTGTTGTGGGGCGCGTATCCATCCCCGGAACTGTTTTTAAATTTAAACGTCTTGCTTTTCCTGCTATGACTCTCATTTCAGATTCAGTCTCCAATCCAGATCTCCACGGGCAAGTCCCAGAATCAGAAGCTCCGCTGTGGCAATATTTGTGGCAACCGGAATATTATACTGGTCGCATTTTTTTACAATATTTGTGATGTCCGGCTCTTTCGGATCCATCATAACCGGATTATAAAAGAGAATGACCATATCCATGTCTTCTCTCTCGATCATCTCTGTAAACTGTTTGTCGCCGCCAATACTTCCTGCCAGAAATTTATGAACATGAAGCCCTGTGGCTTCCTCGATTCTTCTTCCTGTAGTTCCTGTCGCATAAACCTCATGTTTTGCAAGAATATTTTTATAGGCAATGCAGAAATCTTCAATTAATACCTTTTTACTGTTATGTGCAATAATTCCTAAATTCATAATTCACTCTCCATTCTGCCATTCCATTTTCGTAAAATCTAATTTCCCTATTTGACATTATAACAAATAGCTAAAAGAAGTGCAATTAAATCTTTTAAAATATACAAATTTCATAGATTGTTAATATTTTCATAATTCTGCCACTATATACAAGAACTGCCAGTGTATTATTTTAATTTTTTCATATACTAGCAATGTAACAACAAACAAACAACCAAGGAGGAAATGAATCATGTCAAACAACAATTCTTCTAACAAAGCAGTTGTACCAGAAGCAAAAGGCGCATTAGACCGTTTTAAATTCGAAGTTGCAAATGAGCTGGGTGTTCCGCTTACAGACGGATACAACGGTAACCTTACTTCCAAACAGAACGGAAGCGTCGGCGGATATATGGTGAAAAAGATGATCGAGGCCCAGGAGCGCCAGATGTCCAGCGGTTCTGCTGGAAGCCAGTCCGGTTTCTAAACCGCCTCTGAATATCAGAACACTTATATTTGCAGAAAAATGCCGGGAATATGAAATCTCATATCCCGGCATTTTACTGTACAGATTTCAATTACATTCCAATAAAACCAGTAATGTCGCCATTGATCACATAATGCGCTCCATTATCTTCCGGTTTGATATACACTTTCAGATCTTTCATATCAGACTCTTTTTTTCCCATTTCCTCTGTCCATACTTTTTTAATGTTTTCTACAACATCTTTTGTATGTATTTCTCTGCCCCAGAACTGAACATACACTTCTGTATTTGTCTCTGCTTTCTTTGAAGCAGTTCTCTTTGCCGGAGTTTTCTTCGGTGCGGCAGTTTTGGAAGCAGTCTTCCTTGTTGTTTTTTTAGCTGGTGTTTCTTTTTCTGTTATTTTTTCTTCTTCCTTAACAGCGGTTACTTTTGCATTTTCTGTCTTTTCAGTCTCAGCTTTTACAGCGTTCTCTACAGGTGCGGCAGCAACAGATTTTGCAGGAGTCTCTTTCACAGATGCTGTTTTTGCAGTTGTGTCTGCTTTTTTTGTTGTCATCTTTCTAGCCATTTGATAGCCTCCTTACAAGGTTTAATAATTGATTACGTTTCATAGAATACTACTATTTGCAGATTTTTGCAAGATTTTGTTTTTCTACAGACCCATATTCTGTAAATCTTCCTTCATATACTGACCCAGTTTTTCTTTTAATTTCCTGTTCTGTTCAAGGCTTAAATCCGGGTCACAGGAAAGGATCATGCCTGCTGCCTCGCTTGCAGATTTTAAAATATCCGCGTCCTGGTAAATATCTCCAAGCTTAAATTCCAGAAGACCGCTCTGGCGGATTCCAAAAAGATCTCCCGGTCCCCGAAGCTTCAAATCTTCCCCTGCAATAAAAAATCCATCGTTTGATTTATTCAGGATCTCCAACCGTTTCGATGTTTCCTTTGCCCCGTTGCCCTGCATGAAAATGCAGTAGGACTGATGTTTCCCGCGCCCCACTCTTCCCCGGAGCTGATGCAGCTGGGCAAGCCCGAACCTCTCGGCATTTTCCACCATCATAACGGTGGCATTCGGAACATTTACTCCCACCTCCACAACTGTAGTCGATACCAGAATTTTAATTTTTCCTTCCGCAAACTCTTCCATGATCCTGTTTTTTTCTTTTGGCTTCATTTTTCCATGAAGAGCTGCCACGGTAATCGTTTCCGGAAAAATACTTCTTAATTTTTCTGTATAGTCCAGAACATTTTCCCCATCTGTACCTTCGCTCTCCTCCACCATAGGACAGATGACATATACCTGGCGTCCTTCCTGAATCTGCCGCTCCATAAACGCGTATGCTTTTTTCCGGTAAGAAGTATCCACCACGCAGTTTTTAATAGGAAGCCTTGCAGCCGGAAGCTCGTCCACAATGGAAATATCAAGATCGCCGTACAAAATAATGGCAAGAGTCCGGGGAATGGGCGTAGCACTCATAACAAGCACATGTGGCGGATTCCCTCTTGTTGTGAGCGCCTCCCTCTGTTTTACACCAAAGCGGTGCTGCTCATCTGTAATGACAAGGGCAAGATTTTTATAACATACCTTCTCCTGAATAAGCGCATGTGTTCCAATAATTACATTTGCCTCTCCGGAAACGATTTTTTCATAGATTTCTCTTTTTTCTTTTGCTGTACAGGAGCCTGTTAAAAGAACCGGTCTGCAGGAGGTTACTCCCTGTTTTTCCAGAAGCTCCTGAAAACCTTCGTAATGCTGCTTTGCCAGAACCTCCGTAGGAACCATAAGCGCTCCCTGATACCCGTTTTCCACTGTCATGATCAAAGCAAGAAAAGCTAAAATTGTCTTTCCGCATCCTACGTCCCCCTGAACAAGTCGGGACATGAGGCTATGACTCTGCAAATCCCTTTCTATCTCATGCCATACATTCAGCTGTGCTTTTGTAAGATTATAAGGAAGCCTTTCCATCACTTCCTCTGTTGTCCATACAGGCGTCATGGGAAATTCATTTTTCGCCGTTTCCGTTCTCTCTTTTAAGGTCTGCACCGAAAGGATGAAAAACAGAAACTCATCAAACACAAGGCGTTTGCGCGCCATGAGAAGCTTTTCCATATTTGCCGGAAAATGGATATTTTCCACTGCGAAATTATCATCTGCCAGATGGTATCTCTCCTTTACTTCCTCCGGAAGATACTCCATCTGAAGCGTCTGCTCCTTTATTGCCTGGCGCACAAGCTTTCCTATGGTTTTATTGGAAAGACCGGCTGTGAGCGCATACACCGGCTGCAGGCTGTGAAGGATTTCCCCGTATGCCGCAGGCGTAAAGATTTCCGGGTGTTCCATCTGAAGCTTTCCCTGTTTTCTCGCAACACGGCCTCTGAATATAAAAACACTGCCCTTTTTCAGCGTATTTTTCAGATATGGCATATTAAACCAGGCGATTCCGATTTTTTCCGTGGCATCTGCTGCCGTAATCGTAATAACCTGAAGATTTCTTACTTTATTTACATACACACCAGATACGATCGTAGCCTGAATACTCGCAATGCACCCTTCTTTCAATTCCTCAATGGGAATCGGTTCTTCATACGCTTCATAATTACGCGGATAATACCGGAGCAGTTCTTCTGTGGTGGAAACTCCGATTTTCTGAAAGAGCTTTTCTGTTTTTTCTCCTACTCCTTTTAAAGAACGAAGTGGTCTGTCCATATTTCCCTCCTGAAAAAAAGAGCGGAAGACTTTCTTCCGCCCCTTCTCTTATTCTACTGAAATAATATAGTAGTAAATCGGCTGTCCGCCCTGGTTTACTTCTATCTCACAGTCCGGATACAGCGCTTCCAGCTCCTCTGCGAGAGCCTCCGCATCTGCCTCCTCCGTATCTGCACCATAGTAAAGGCTGATAATCTCTCCGTCCTCGTCCATCATAGAAGCGACCGTCTCTTTTGCAACTTCTTCTTTTGTCTTTCCAACTGCAAGAATGCCGCTGTCGCCAATTCCCATAATGTCGCCTTCATGGATTTCCTTATCGTCAATCCTTGTATCGCGGACAGCATAGGTAATCTGTCCCGTCTTCACTCTGGACACCGCTTCCATCATGGCTTCCAGATTTTCCTCGCCGTTTTTCTCCGGAACGAAGCTGATAATTGCGGAAATTCCCTGTGGAACCGTCTTTGTTGGAACTACCACGATCTCCTTGTCCTCTGTCAGATCACGCGCCTGGTTTGCTGCCAGAATAATGTTTTTATTATTCGGGAAAATGTAAATCGTCTTTGCGTTTACTTTTGCAATGGCATTTAACATATCCTCCGTACTTGGGTTCATGGTCTGACCGCCCTCGATCAGATAGTCCACACCCAGGTCTTTAAAGATATTTGTCAGTCCGCCTCCTGCGGAAACAGAAATAAAGCCGACTTCCTTAGGAGGCTGCTCTGCTGCCTTTGCCTCTTCCTCTTCTGCCTGCTGTGCCGCAAGTTTTTCCGCATCTTTGATCAGCTTCTCCTGATGTTCTTCTCTCATATTGTCGATTTTCATTCTGGAGAGAGAACCGTAAGTAAGGGCGCGCTCGATTGCCTGTCCCGGGTGGTTTGTATGCACATGTACTTTTACAATTTCATCATCGGCTACAAGAACGATGGAATCTCCAATCGACATGAGAAATTCTTTAAAGCTATGTTCTTCTTCCTCCGGCAGTTCTTTATTCAGCATAATGATAAATTCTGTACAGTAACCGAATTTAATATCCGCTTCTGCCTGAGGAGAAATCTTTGTCACAG
>ERZ834859.1041-NODE-1041-length-33304-cov-4.465157_pt1 | contig 33304 bp, 29 predicted proteins | sample MGYA00519947_ERZ834859 | MGnify/ENA primary metagenome ERZ834859 (study PRJEB31850, sample SAMEA3708763) | human gut metagenome | biome: human gut; feature: human-associated habitat; material: faeces | place: China | collected 2014 ...
TGTATGAAGAATTTTGGAACAGCTTGACAAATGGTTGTTTCGAGGATAATATATTCAGTAGTTTCTAAAGCAAAAGGTAATGAGAAAGAGGAGTACACATAAGTCGCTTGAAAGAGAGAACCGCTCTTAGGCTGAAAGGTGGTTTCAAGATAGAAATGTAGAAGGTAGCTTTCGAACCGGATTTCTGAACTGTGTATAATTATATAATAAGGTCAAAGTAGGAAGTCACGGGGTGGTTCACGTTAAAGAACCGACGAGATATATATGAAAGATTTCGTATATAACAAAGGTGGTACCGCGATTATTCGCCCTTTACATTTTCATGATGTAAAGGGCTTTTTATTACGAATAATACGAATCATGAGAGGGATTTACAAGGAGGAAGTAATGAGTAAAAATTTAGAGAAAACATATAATCCAAAGGAGATTGAGACGAAACTTTATGAAAGATGGTGTGAGAATAAATATTTTCACGCAGAAGTAGATAGAAGCAAGAAACCATTTACAATTGTTATGCCGCCACCGAATATTACGGGTAAGCTGCATATGGGACACGCACTTGACAATACATTACAGGATATTTTAATTCGTTATAAGAGAATGCAGGGGTACAATGCACTTTGGATTCCGGGAACAGACCATGCGGCAATCTCAACAGAAGTAAAGGTTACAAACCAGTTAAAAGAAGAAGGAATTGACAAGAAAGAATTAGGAAGAGAGAAATTCCTGGAAAGAACATGGCAGTGGAAAGAAGAATATGCCGGAACGATCGAGGGACAGCTTAAAAAATTAGGTGTATCCTGCGACTGGGACAGAGAGCGTTTTACAATGGACGAAGGATGTTCCAAGGCGGTAGAAGAAGTATTCATCAAATTATATAACGAAGGATATATTTACAAAGGTTCCAGAATCATCAACTGGTGTCCGGTATGTAAGACTTCTCTTTCTGATGCAGAAGTTGAACATGAGGAGCAGGACGGATTCTTCTGGCATATCAAGTATCCAATCGTTGGAACAGATGACTATCTGGAGATCGCAACGACACGTCCGGAGACATTGCTTGGAGATACTGCGATCGCAGTTCATCCGGATGATGAAAGATACAAAGACATCGTAGGAAAGATGTGTAAACTGCCTCTGACAGACAGAGAAATCCCAATCGTTGCCGATTACTATGTAGACAAAGAGTTCGGAACAGGTGCGGTTAAGATCACACCGGCACATGACCCGAACGACTTCGAAGTTGGAAAACGTCACAACCTGCCAGAAATCAATATCATGAACGATGATGCAACGATCAACGAACAGTACGGCGGAAAATATGCCGGAATGGACCGCTACGAAGCAAGAAAAGCGATGGTAGCTGATCTGGAAGAGCAGGGATACCTGGTAAAAGTGGTTCCACATTCACATAATGTAGGAACACATGACCGCTGCCACACAACCGTAGAGCCAATGATCAAGCAGCAGTGGTTCGTTAAGATGGAAGACCTTGCAAAACCAGCGATTGAAGCGATCAAGAACGGCGACTTAAGATTCGTTCCGGAACGTTTCAATAAGATCTACCTGCACTGGCTTGAGAATATCCGTGACTGGTGTATTTCCCGTCAGATCTGGTGGGGACACAGAATTCCGGCTTATTACTGCGACGAGTGTGGTGAAGTAGTAGTTGGACACGGCGCACCGGAGAAATGCCCGAAATGCGGATGCACACATTTTACACAGGATGAAGATACACTGGATACATGGTTCAGTTCAGCACTGTGGCCATTCTCAACACTCGGATGGCCGGATAAGACAGAGGATCTGGATTACTTCTATCCGACAGATGTTCTGGTAACAGGCTATGATATTATCTTCTTCTGGGTAATCCGTATGGTATTCTCAGGATATGCACATACTGGAAAAGCACCGTTCCATACAGTATTTATTCATGGTCTGGTCCGCGACTCACAGGGACGCAAGATGAGTAAATCCCTTGGAAATGGTATCGATCCGTTGGAGATCATCGATCAGTATGGTGCAGATGCACTTCGTATGACATTAATGACAGGTAATGCACCTGGTAATGATATGCGTTTCTATAATGAACGTGTAGAAGCAAGCCGTAACTTTGCAAATAAAGTATGGAATGCTTCCAGATTTATTATGATGAATCTGGGCGATAAAGAACTGAAAAAACCGGCTGACTTTACTGTCCGTCCGGCTGACAGATGGATCATGTCCAAGTGCAACAACCTTGTAAAAGATGTAACAGAAAATATGGACAAGTTCGAACTTGGTATCGCACTTTCCAAGATATACGACTTCATGTGGGATGAGTTCTGTGACTGGTACATTGAGATTGCAAAATACCGTATCTATCATGCAGAGGAAGATCCACAGGGGGCAAACGATGCATTATGGACATTAAAAGAAGTATTGAAAAAATCATTGAAACTGCTTCATCCATATATGCCGTTCGTTACAGAAGAAATATACAGCAAATTGGTACCGGAAGAAGAGTCACTGATGATGTCTGACTGGCCGGTATATGAAAAAGACTGGAACTTCCCAATTGCAGAGAACATTGTTGATCACTACAAAGAGATCATCCGCGGTATCCGTAACGTACGTGCAGAGATGAATGTTCCAAATTCAAGAAAAGCAACTGCTTATGTTGTATGTGAAGATGAACAGCTCGGATCAGGACTTGCAATGTTAAGTAATGCAGCTCAGAATATGGCAGCATTGAACAAACTGGTACTTCAGAAGACGACAGAAGGCATTGCGGAAGACGCAGTATCTATTGTAGTTCCGGATGCAACGGTATATCTTCCACTGGAAGAGCTGATCGACTTTGAACAGGAGATCGAACGTCTGACAAAAGAAGAGGAAAGACTGACAAAAGAGATCGCACGTTCAAACGGAATGCTGAACAACGAAAAATTTGTAAGTAAAGCACCGGCTGCAAAGGTTCAGGAAGAAAGGGAAAAACTGGAAACTTATCAGCAGATGATGGCTCAGGTAAAAGAAAGGCTGGAAGGATTAAAAGCAAAACAGTCTTAAGAGAAGAAAGTTATAAATATTAAAACCTATAGACAACCATATATTTCCGCAGTTATCAGTAACAGGATAGCTGCGGATTAGATATCAAAGGGGATTATATGAAAAAATTTCAGTTAAAGAAACCGGATATCAAGGGAAAAATCCGCAAAATAAGAAATTTGAAGAAAGAGGATGTCATTGCATACTGGAAAGGCAGACATGAACGACGCGAGAGAATACTGGAAGCAAGACGTAACAGTGCATTTGCAAAGAAGATGCAGCCGGTCTATGCATTCATGAACCGATTCTCTTTGATATTTCATGCACTGCTTGCGTGCATCATTAACTTTACAATAGAAGCAATTTCCAGACATTCGCTCGCCGCTGCCTGGAACTATATGACAGGAACACCGTTGGTATTTTTGTACAATGCGTTTATGATCTTCGTAACCTTTTCTATTGTATATCTGTTCAAGCGAAGGATATTTGTCCGTATCATTATCAGCGCATTGTGGATTATCCTCGGAATTGCCAACGGATATATTCTGCTAAAGAGGGTTACACCGTTTAATGCACAGGATCTTAAGATCGCAGGAGACGGAATCGCGCTGATCAATAACTATTGTAATGGCTTTGAAGTCGTTGTGATCGCTATCGGAGCAGCTGCGCTTGTGGTTTGGCTGGTCTCGATGTGGAGACGCGGCGGACAGTATACAGGAAAGATACACCACGTAGCATCGCTGTTGGGAATTGTTGTGTGCTGCATACTTTACACATTTGTCACGAATGCAGCAATAGACAAAAGAGTAGTATCTACGTATTTTGGAAATATTGCATTTGCCTATGAAGATTACGGTCTTCCATATTGTTTTTCGGCGAGTCTGTTCAATACTGGAATCAGTGAGCCAAACGGGTACACAAAGAAAAAAATGGCAAAGATCAATAAAAACGGAGAGCTGAATAAGAGCACAACAAGCCGTTCTTCCGATGAACTTCCGAATATTATTGTAGTACAGCTGGAGTCATATTTTGATGTGGCAAATGCAGAGTTCTTTACCACATCTGAAGATGCGTGTCCAAACCTGCATAATTTATACCAGAATTATTCATCCGGATATTTCAAGGTACCGTCAGTGGGAGCCGGTACGGCAAATACAGAGTTTGAAGTACTGACAGGAATGAATCTCCGTTACTTCGGACCGGGAGAATATCCATATAAGACATACTCGAAGAAACATCCGACAGAGAGTGCTGCAACCGCACTTGCCGCACTTGGATACGGGACACATGCATTGCATGATAATACGGGTAACTTCTATAGCCGTGCCAATGTCTTTAACAATATGGGATTTGATACATTTACCAGTAAGGAGTTCATGAATGTCCTTCAGACGACAGAGAACGGCTGGGCGAAGGATGAGATCCTGACACAGCATATCATGGAAGCCATGGATACATCAGATCAGGAAGACTTTGTATTCACTGTCAGTGTTCAGGGACATGGAAACTATCCGGAGACGCAGTTGATCGAAAATCCAAAGATCAAGGTTGAAGGAATTGAAGATGAAGCACTAAAAAATAAATGGGAATATTATGTGAATCAGGTCTATGAGATGGATCAGTTTGTTGGTGATCTGATCAAGGCAGTGGAAGCAAGAAAGGAACCGTCTGTAGTTGTATTTTATGGGGATCATCTTCCAACCATGGGACTGAAAGCAGAAGACTTAAAGAGCCGTTATTTATATAATACAAATTATGTGATCTGGGACAATGTCGGACTTCAGAAACAGGACAAGAATATTCCTGCTTACCAGCTGATGTCAGAGATCCTGAACAGACTGGATATTCATTCCGGTACAGTGTTCAATTACCATCAGCAGAGAAAAGGAACGAAGAATTATCTTTCAGACCTGGAACTTTTGCAGTATGATATCCTGTATGGAAAGCAGTACGTTTATAACAATCATCCTCCGATCTCGGAAGGGCATATGGTAATGGGAATCCGTGATGTGTCATTGAGCAGTATTGTTCCGCAGCTCAGCAGCGGATATAGTCTGTACGGCGAGAACTTTACAAAATACAGCCGCGTATATGTGAATGGAGAAAAGCAGAAGAGCAGTTTCCTGAATAATACACGTATTAATCTATCAGAGACAGAATTGCAAGACGGAGATGTAATACAGGTCGGACAGGTTGGTTCCAGTGATACAATCTTCCGGATGTCCGATAAATATATTTATCAGAACGGACAGCTTGTAAAACAGGAAGGTACAGCAACCGATAAGAACAAATCTTGGGTGGATCAGGAATATGATGTTAAATAAAAAAGAACCAGAAGTGTTCACATATGAAGAGGCAGCCGCATATATCGAAGAAATTCCGAAATTTACAAAAAAACATACGCTGGAGCACACAAAATTATTTTTAAAAAGATTAGGAAATCCGGCAGTGGACAGGAAAATCGTCCACGTTGCCGGAACCAATGGAAAAGGGTCTGTATGTGCATACTTACAGGCCATACTTATGGCAGAGGGGAAGAGAACAGGGTTCTTTACATCCCCTCATCTTGTATCTGTAAATGAAAGGATACGGATGGATAATGTACAGATAGATAATAAGACATTTCTTGAAGTATTCCGCAAGGTTTTAAAAACAGTCCGCCGGATGGTGGAAGATGGAATCGAACATCCGTCTTATTTTGAATTTTTATTCGGAATGGGGATGACTGCATTTGCAGAAACAGATGTAGAATATATTATCCTGGAGACCGGACTGGGCGGAAGACTGGATGCAACAAATGCGGTTGAGAAGCCGGCACTGTCCATCATTACGTCTATCAGTCTGGATCATACGGCGATTCTTGGTGATACGATCAGGAAGATCGCCGTTGAAAAAGCCGGAATCATTAAGCCAAAAGTTCCGGTATTCTTTGACGGAAGTAATAAAGAAGCGGCAGAAGTAATCCGGACAAAGGGAGAAGAACTGGGCGTATATTGTAGAGAAGTCACGAATCATGCGTATGAAATCCGGGAAGTTCACCGGAAATATATTGCATTTTCCAGACGGAGTGCGTATGATAAAGATGTTATCTTTCAGGTGCCGATGTGCGGATGCTATCAGGCGATGAATGCAGAACTTGCACTGGAAGCGTCGGAATATCTGCTTGCGGGAGAAGAGATACATATGGACCGGTGGAAACAGGTACTTGCACAGCTTCACTGGGAAGGACGTATGGAACGGATCGGAGCACATATCACGGTAGACGGTGCGCATAATCCGGGTGCAATGCAGGCGTTTGTAGAAAGCGTAAAGGCACTGGATGAGTCTGAGCGCGGTGAGATGATATTATTATTTTCCGCAGTATCGGATAAGAAGTACGATGAGATGATAGAATGCCTGTGCGGGAATCTGGATGTGAAAGCATATATCGTCACACAGATCGAAGACGAGAGAGGTGTTCCGGTTGAGGAACTTGCAGATATCTTCCGCCGGTATACAGACAGACCGGTGTATTGTAAAGAACGATTGGAAGATGCCGTCGGAACGGCACTGGATAAACGGGGGGAGTCAGGAGAGATATACTGTCTTGGTTCATTATACCTTGTAGGGATGATAAAAAAGTTACTGGCAGGAGGTGCCATAGATGCTTGATTTTGAAGAAGAATTAAAGAAATTCCAGCCTAGTCTGGAAGTAGAGGAACTGGGAGATGCGATTTACCAGGATGATCTGACAGATATGACAGATCTTTTAAGAGAAGTGATCGAACAGACGAAGCAGGACGATCCACAGTAAACTGCGGCAAAGAAAAGCGGTTACAGTTCACAGGGAAGAATTCCGGAATGGAAAGTCTCAGCGCTGTATGAACAGTAACGGAAATATAGAGGGAAGTATATGGATTATACAACAAAATTGGCGTATCAGTCGAACTACTGGTATAATGACGGGCTTAAAAGAGCGAACATCCGGGATCTGACCGGAGCAATCACATCGCTGAAAAAGAGTTTACAATATAACAGAGATAACATCGCATCGAGAAATCTTCTGGGACTTGTCTATTACGGAAGAGGTGATGTGGTAGAAGCACTGACGGAATGGGTGTTAAGCAAGAATCTCCAGCCGAAAGAGAACATTGCCAATTATTATATTATAAAGATAAAAGAGAAAAAAGACGAGTTGGATCAGATCAATCAGGCGATCAAAAGATACAATCAGGCACTGGATTACTGTTATCAGCGCTGTGAGGATCTGGCTGTACTCCAGCTTAAGAAAGCAATTGAGATGCATCCGACATATGTGAAAGCATATCAGCTTCTGGCACTGCTTTACATTATGGATGAACAGTATTCTGAGGCGAGAAAGAATATCCGGATCGCACACAAGCTGGACAAGACAGATGATATCACCATGCGTTATATGCATGAACTGAATCAGGTGCGGAAGTCAAGGAATGTGCGCCTGGTCGATGATAAAGATACAGGAAAGAAGAAAAAAAGAAGACAGACGGTAACTTATAATATCGGAAATGAAACGATCATTCAGCCTGTCGCATCCGGTCTTAAGGATAATGTCGGATTGCACACAATGATAAATATTGCAATTGGTGTAGCTGTCGGAGTTGCGGTTATGGCTTTTCTGGTTATGCCTGCAGTATCTGCATCCAGACAGAGCAAGGTGAACAAGCAGACGGTGAAGTTCAGTGATCAGATTGCGACGCAGAAGTCACAGATCAGTGCACTGAAAAAAGAACTGGAAACATACCGTACAGATACCAAAGCTGCAGAGGAACAGAAACAGACTGCGGAGGTGACAAAGTCAAGTTATGAGTCACTGATGACGGTTGTATCGCATTATTCAACCGGAGATATGAGTAATTCTGCGCTGGCAGAAGAACTGCTGAAGATTAATGCAGGTACACTTGGCACATCCGGAAAAGAAGAATATGACAGTCTGACAGAGAAGATTTATCCAAAAGTCTGTGAAAGCCTGTATGTAACATCCCAGAAGAATTATCAAGTGGCAAATTATGATACGGCGGTAACAAATCTGGAGCAGGTGGTACAGATGGATGAGGGATACCAGGACGGAGAGGCCATGCTTTTGCTTGCGCAGTCTTATGAAAAACAGGGTGAGCAGGATAAGGCGAATGCGTATTATCAGAAGATCATAGAAGAGCATGAGGGAACACAGGCTGCGACCGATGCACAGGAAGCACTTGATACGCAGAATGCACAGAAGAGTAAGAAGAATAATAACTAGGATATGCGTTGTCCTGGTATAGAAATGGCAGAAATACAAAAAGAGAAGGATATACACGTAAGAGGTGTATGTCCTTTTTTGGTTTATGCACTATGCAAAATAATAGAAAGATGTAAATGGGGAGTTATAACATGAAGTATCAGGTACAGGAGAATTATCTGACTATATTTTTACCGGGGGAACTGGATCATCACAATGCGGAAGAGATAAGAAAGGAATCCGATCATCTGATTGAACATAATCATATCCGGTATGTGATCTTTGATTTTGCAGATACGAAATTCTGTGATAGTTCGGGAATCGGAGTAATCATGGGACGTTACCGTAAAATCTATATGCTGGGAGGAGAAGTCTGTGCGGTACATACCAGCGAACGGATCCGTAAGATCCTGACTATGTCAGGGGTAACAAAAATCATGCAGATATATGAGGAGGAGAAATAAAATGGAAAATACCAATGAAATGCAGATTATTTTTGACAGTTATTCCTCGAATGAATCATTTGCTAGAGTTGCCGTTGCAGCATTTATGACATCACTGAATCCGACAGTTGAGGAAGTTGCAGATGTAAAAACGGCTGTGTCGGAGGCTGTGACGAATGCGGTGATTCATGGCTATGAATGCCGGGTGGAGAAGATATTCCTCCGATGTACAACCTGTGAAGACACATTGGAGATAGAAGTGGAAGACCATGGAAAAGGAATCGAAGATGTGACAAAAGCGATGGAGCCGTTATTTACCACCAGGCCGGAGCTTGACCGGTCAGGAATGGGATTTTCTTTTATGACAGCATTCATGGATCAGGTTGAAGTGAGTTCCGAACCGGGAAAAGGAACTATTGTGAAAATGAAAAAGACAATTGGAAAAGGACGAAAGATATGGACCACACAATCGCTTTAATTCAGAAATCTCACGAAGGGGATGACGAAGCAAGAGCACAGATTGTGGAGGAAAATACAGGACTGGTCTGGTGTATCGTAAGACGCTTTGCAGGGCGCGGAACAGAAATGGAAGACCTGTTCCAGATCGGAACGATCGGACTGCTGAAAGCAATTGACAAGTTCGATCTTAGTTTTGAAGTGAAATTCTCAACTTATGCAGTCCCGCTGATCAGCGGTGAAATCAAGCGGTTCCTGAGAGATGACGGAATGATCAAGGTCAGCCGTTCACTGAAAGAACTGTCATACAAAGCGTATCAGACGCAGGAAAGGCTCGGAAAAGAGCTGGGAAGAGAGCCGTCGGTTGCAGAGATTGCAGAAGATTTAAAGGTCGCACCGGAAGAACTGACGATGGCAATGGATGCATGTACGGATGTGGAATCACTGCACAGACCTGTCTGTAAAAAAGAAGGACAGGAAATGTCATTGATGGAGAAAGTCGGTCAGGCTGATGCGGCAGAAGAAAGAGTTGTAGATCATCTGCTATTGAAAGAACTGCTGAAAAATCTGGATAAGGACGAGAGAAAGCTGATCTATCTACGATATTTTTCGGAAAAGACACAGACACAGGTAGGAAAAGAACTTGGAATTTCACAGGTTCAGGTATCCAGAATGGAAAAGAAGATATTAAAAAATTTAAGAGAGAAGTTATAACAGGCACGTCAGGGATCGATTCTATGTATGGAATCCATGCATAGAATTGTCAGAATCCGGCATACTAACTCATGAGATCCGGTAAAAGAGAGCATGGGAAGAAAGGGTGAGAATGTTGGAAGAAGGCAGAAAGAAGATCAGGATGTGCCTGATCTTTGTTATTACAGCAGCAGTGATCATAGGATTTATTTATTATTTTCATGATGTAAAAGGCAGTCACGGAGTAAATGAAGGAACGTTGGTAAAGAAGACGGTATACTATCAAGATGAAAAAACGGAGGTGAAGAAAGATGGCAGGGAAGGCAGGCACTGTATATATAAAGGCAGATCGGAATGTTGAGGTGGCAAAGACATCCGTGATGATCGGTGATGTGCTGAAGATAGAGTGTACAGACCCGGCAATGCTTGCCAGGATCCGGAGCATTCATCTGCTGACCTTTCATCATCCGGATGATAAGAGACAGCGTAGAACAGTGGTATCACTTCTGAAAGTGATACAGAAGATCCATGAGATCTATCCGGATGCAGCAGTAGAAAATATCGGAGAAACGGATTTTATCGTGACGTATGAGGAGCAGGATGGAAAAGGCGGGATCATCCATGGCGTTAAGATTGTGGCTGTAGTACTGATCAGTTTCTTTGGTGCAGCATTTTCAACAATGGCATTCAATAATGATGTAGGTGTGACCAGAATGTTTGGACAGGTATATGAACTTTTAACTGGTACAAAGTCAGATGGATTTACAATCCTGGAGTTCACATACTGTATTGGTATTGTGATAGGAATTCTGACATTCTTCAATCATTTCGGAAAAAAACGATTGTCTGTAGATCCGACACCGATGGAGGTGGAGATGCGTCTTTACGAGAATGATATACAGACAACGCTGGTAGAGACATATTCCAGAAAGGAGAAAGAACTGGATGTTGGCGAAAAACATATGTCTGGCACTACTGGGATTTAGTGCAGGGATTACGGCGGCAGGCGGACTTTTTTCTTTTATCATAGGCCTGGGTGTGATATCGGACTTTGCCGACCGGACACATACAGGAGAACAGGTTATGTTATATGAAGATGCGGTTGCAGCCGGAGGAAGCCTGGGCGCCGTTATTTCTGTGTATCATCCGGCGGTTCCGTTCGCAAGCTGTCTGCTTCCGGTCATGGGACTGTTCGGAGGAATCTTTGTGGGCTGCTGGGCAATGGCTTTGACGGAAATGCTGAATCTGTTTCCGATCTTTATTAGGAGAATCCGTATGGTAAGAGGGATTGCAGCGGTGATGATTGGAATCGCATTTGGAAAAGGTCTGGGCGCATTATTGTTTTTCTGGAAGAGGTGGTGATGATATGGAGAAGAAAGAACAACAACAGTCATATGAAAATTATGTCAGGCAGAAAACACCGGTGCATAATCTGCCGGTAAATATGGCGAAAGCATTCGTTACAGGCGGTGTCATCTGTGTGATCGGGCAAGGCATTCTGAATATCTGCGAGAAAGCGGGACTGGGCAGGGATATGAGTGGAAGCTGGTGTTCGATGCTTCTGGTGCTTCTGAGTGCAGTGCTTACCGGATGCAATCTGTATCCGCAGATCGCAAAGTGGGGCGGTGCAGGAGCGCTGGTACCGATTACGGGATTTGCCAATTCAGTGGCAGCACCGGCGATTGAATACAAGAAAGAAGGACAGGTTATAGGAATCGGGTGCAAGATATTTACCATTGCCGGACCGGTGATCCTGTATGGGATATTTACAAGCTGGCTGCTTGGACTGTTCTATTGGCTGCTAAAAGCGGCAGGAGTTGCGGGATAATCTGTATGGAAATATAGCAGGAGGATATAAGAATATGATAAAAGGAAAGCAGAGTATAGCATTTAAGGCATCTCCGTATATTGAGGAAAGTGCATCTGTCGTCGGTAAGAAAGAAGGGGAAGGACCACTTGGCAGCAGGTTTGATATGGTGGGTCAGGATGATATGTTCGGGGAGGACACCTGGGAAAAAGCGGAAAGCAGTATGCAGAAAGAAGCCTGTCAGCTGGCACTTGGTAAAGCACATCTGACGGCAGGAGCCATCCGGTATCTGTTCGGAGGCGATCTGCTAAGGCAGGGAGTAGCAACATCACTTGGAGTTGAACAGCTGCAGATACCGATGTTTGGTCTGTACGGTGCATGTTCAACGTCAGGGGAAGCACTCGCCCTGGCATCGATGTGTGTGGCGGCAGGATACGGAGAGCGGATGCTCGTAGTGACATCCAGCCATTTCGGAAGTGCAGAAAAGGAATTCCGTTTTCCGCTCAGTTATGCGAATCAGAGACCGCTGTCTGCACAATGGACGGTGACCGGAAGTGGAGCATTTATTGTTGGAAAGAACAGGAGTCATGTGAGGATCACCGGAGTGACGGTCGGTAAGATTGTGGATTATGGCTTGAAGGATTCGCAGAATATGGGCGCATGTATGGCTCCGGCAGCCTGCGATACGATCATCCGGAATCTGGAAGATTTTGAAAGAAAAGAAGAAGATTATGACCGGATCATTACCGGAGATCTCGGATATGTGGGACAGAGTATATTATTTGATCTTATGCGGGAAAAAGAATACGATATCAAAGAAAGACATATGGATTGTGGGATGACAATATTTGATCAGAGCAGGCAGGATACCCATGCGGGAGGAAGTGGCTGCGGATGTGCTGCAGCAACGTTATCGGCGTATATCCTGCCTGCCATTGCAAGCGGTGAGTGGAAGAGGGTACTGTTCGTTCCGACAGGAGCACTGATGTCGACGGTCAGTTACAATGAGGGAGCAAGTGTTCCGGGAATTGCACATGGAATCGTGCTGGAACACTGTTAGACAAAAACATACAGGGAGGAAACATAATATGGATTATATCAATGCATTCTGGGTGGGAGGTCTGATCTGTGCACTGACACAGATATTGCTGGACCGGACAAAGCTGATGCCGGGAAGGATTATGGTGCTTTTGGTGTGCAGCGGCTCTGTATTAGGAGCACTGAAGATATATCCGGTGATTCAGGAATATGCAGGAGCCGGTGCCAGCGTACCATTATTGGGATTCGGTAATCTTTTGTGGAAAGGTGTCAAAGAAGCTGTAGATAAAGAAGGATTCATCGGGATATTTATGGGCGGATTTAAGGCAAGTGCCGTTGGAATATCTGCAGCACTTATCTTTGGCTATCTGGCATCGCTTGTCTTTGAGCCGAAGATGAAGAAATAATGTTCAAAGGTAGTTCATGTATTATAATAAAACTCCCGCAGAAGCTGTCAGAGTGGCAGTCCCGGCGGGAGTATTTATACTAAAATATGCAAGAGAAACTGCCGGTGGCAGATCCTCTGCATTGCTACCTGATCAGATGATCGAGAAAACGGCAAGGAGTTCGTTATCTCTGAATACAGGGGAATTAAGCAAGTTCTTCACCTGTGATCATCTTGTAGCACTGAAGATATTTGTCAATTGTTTTCTGGACAATATCATCCGGAAGGTTCCAGTCATTATCCGGGTGAGAAGTCAGCCAGTCACGTGCAAATTGTTTGTCGAACGACGGCTGTCCGTGTCCCGGTTCATAACCTTCTACAGGCCAGAAACGAGAGCTGTCCGGTGTCAGCATCTCATCACCGATAACCATATTACCATTTTCATCAAGACCAAATTCGAATTTGGTATCTGCGATAATGATACCACGGCTTAATGCATAGTCTGCACATTTTTTATAGAGAGCGATCGTACAGTCACGAAGCTTGGCTGCATATTCTTCGCCTTTACCAGGGAAATATTTCTCAAGGTGGGCAATGCTCTGCTCGTAAGAAATATTTTCATCATGATCTCCGATCTCAGCTTTTGTGGATGGTGTATAGATTGGCTCTGGAAGCTTATCCGATTCTTTTAATCCTTCCGGAAGTTTGATGCCGCATACAGTACCATTCTCCTGATAACTCTTCCATCCGCTTCCTGTGATGTAACCACGTACGATACATTCGATTGGAAGCATCTCAAGCTTTTTGCACATCATGCTGTTACCGTCATATTCTGGGTTCTGGAAGAATTCAGGCATATCTTTCACATCAGTAGAGATCATGTGGTTTGGAAGAATGTCTTTTGTCAGGTCGAACCAGAATTTAGACATCTGCGTCAGAACAGTTCCTTTCTTGGAAACAATATTCTTAAGAATTACGTCAAAACAACTGATACGATCAGTGGCAACCATAATCAGGCTGTCTCCGTTATCATAAATTTCACGGACTTTACCTTCTTTTATTGGTTTCATAACAATACCTCGCTTATTTATTATTTTTTTTAATATGTCCTCACTAATAGTCAAACAGATTTTTCAGGAAAAAACAATAGTAAATTGCAAAATTATGAAAAAAAGTACAAAATATAAATTATGATGTATAATAAGAATATCGTAAAAAAGAATACTGATAAGTAATGGTAATAGTGACTGATAACGACAGATAATAAGGAAAGAAATTATGAAACATATTACAATTGGAATCCTGGCTCACGTAGATGCCGGGAAAACAACATTATCGGAATGTATGCTTTACTTAAGTGGGCAGATTAGAAAGCTCGGAAGAGTGGATCATAAGGATGCATTTTTGGATACATACGAATTGGAGCGGGAAAGAGGAATCACGATCTTTTCCAAACAGGCAGAATTAAAGATGGGTAATCTGGGGATAACTCTTCTGGATACACCGGGACATGTGGATTTTTCTGCAGAAATGGAACGTACCTTACAGGTGCTGGATTATGCAATCCTGGTGATCAATGGTGCCGATGGTGTGCAGGGACACACGCGTACGCTTTGGAGACTGCTCAAAAGATATCAGATACCGACGTTCATATTCATCAATAAGATGGATCAGGTGGGAACGGATAAGGCAAAGGTACTGGCAGATCTGCAGAACAGACTGGATGAAGGGTGTATCGATTTTTCGGAGATAACGGAAGAAACGTATGACAGCCTTGCCATGTGTGATGAGAAAGCGATGGAAGAGTATCTGGAGTCGGAGAAAATAGAAGAGGATACAATTGCTGAGATAATCGGTAACAGGAAAGTATATCCGTGTTATTTTGGTTCGGCGCTGAAGATGGAAGGCGTACAGGAATTCATGGATGGGATGACTGGTTATGTTGAAAAGAATGAGCAGATAAATAGCACAGATACTAATACAAGTAATTTTGGCGCGAAAGTTTTCAAGATATCCAGAGATCCAGCTGGCAGCCGACTGACGTATCTGAAAGTGACATCCGGAACTTTGAAGGTAAAAGATACATTGACCGGAATAGCAGGAAAGCAGCAGAGTAAGAAGGAATCCGACCTTGCACAAGATAGATCGGAGACAGTTATGAACAGCTGGGAAGAAAAGGTCAATCAGATCCGCATTTATTCCGGTGAAAAATATGAGATGGTACAGGAAGCGAAAAGCGGCATGGTTTGTGCAGTAACCGGATTGAATTATACTTATCCAGGTGAAGGCCTTGGCATAGAATGCGATTCCGAAGCACCGGCACTGGAGCCTGTCTTAAGCTACAAGATCGAACTCCCGGAAGGGTGTGACGTCCACAAAATGCTCGGGAATTTGCGCATACTCGAAGAAGAGGACCCAATGCTTAAGATCGTATGGAATGAAGAACTGGGAGAGATCCATGCAAAACTTATGGGAGCAGTCCAGATCGAGATATTAAAAAGTCTGATTAAAGACAGGTTTGGTGTAGATGTGGAATTCGATACGGGAAATATCGTATATAAAGAGACCATCCAGAATACAGTGGAAGGTGTAGGGCATTTCGAACCGCTCCGGCATTATGCGGAAGTACATCTGAAGATGGAACCGGGAGAAAGAGGCAGCGGTATTGTGATCGGAACGGATTGTAGTGAGGATATGTTAGACAAGAACTGGCAGCGTCTGATCCTTACCCATCTTCTGGAAAAAGAACACAGGGGTGTGCTGACAGGTTCTGTGATCACGGATATGAAGATCACACTGACGGCAGGACGGGCACATCTGAAACATACCGAAGGCGGGGATTTCCGGCAGGCAACCTACCGTGCGGTGCGCCAAGGACTGATGCAGGCCGAAAGTATGCTGCTGGAACCGTATTATGATTTTCAGCTGGAAATTCCATCGGGAATGATCGGACGGGCACTTACAGATATTCAGCGGATGAATGGGGAGACCGGTACACCGCAGACAGAAGGAGAGATGACGACGATCGAGGGATATGCACCGGTTAAAGGTATGCGGGATTATCAGATGGAAGTGAATTCCTATACAAGAGGACAGGGACATCTGACCTGTACGTTCCGCGGCTATGAACCTTGCCGGAACGCAGAGGCAGTGATCGAAGAGATTGGTTATGATCCGGAGCGCGACATCGAGAATCCGACAGGATCCGTCTTCTGTTCCCATGGTGCAGGATTTAATGTTCCATGGAATCAAGTGCCAGAGTACATGCATTTGGAGAATCAGCTTGAAAAAGAACAGGCATTAGAAGAGGCAAAGAGGCAGTCAGAGCAGGCAGCAAGACAGGTACCGAGAGCGGCCAGAACACCGGAAGTCTATTCTAAAACAGCAGAAAAAGAGCTGGAAGAAATCTTTATCCGCACATATGGAAAAGTAGAAAGAAAAGGTGGACTGACACCAAAAACTTACGAAAGTGAGTATGCAAAAAAGCAGCGCAAAAAAGAAGAGGCTATGCAGGAATACCTGCTGGTTGACGGATACAATGTTATTTTCGCATGGCAAGAGCTGAAAGAACTGGCAAAAGTCAGCATCGAGGCTGCCAGAGACAAACTGATGGATATCCTGTGTAATTATCAGGGGTATAAGAAATGTGTCCTGATTCTGGTATTTGACGCATACAAGGTAGAAGGCTATGCACTGGAGATCCAGAAGTATCATAATATCCATGTCGTATATACCAAAGAAGCCGAAACTGCCGATCAGTACATTGAAAAGGTCGTTCATCATATCGGAAGAAAGTATCATGTGACGGTCGTGACTTCCGATGGGGTAGAGCAGGTAATCACGATGGGGCAGGGTGGAACCCGTATTTCGTCGAGAGATTTTCTGGAGGAGATTGAGTATACGAAGAAATTGATTGAAGAGGATAATGAAAAACAACGGGTCAGTGACAGGAACTATCTGTTTGACCATGCGGATGAGGAATTTGTGAAGAAAATGGAAAATATCAGGCTGGGAAAAGAAACTGAATAAGGATAAGTAAAAAATAAGCACATAGAAAAATCTTAAAGATTCGATTTCTCTATGTGCTTTGTATTGGTGTCCGGTATAAGGCAGAGACTTAATGAAAGTATGTATATATAGAAATAATATATAAGTAATGAAAACATATCAATAAACACAATTAGACAGACAGATTATTTATTGGTAAGATTATATTTAATAATAGCATGCAAGTCATGAATGAAGGGGGAATATATGAAAAAGAAAAATGATGGGATAAAAAAGGGAACCCTGATTATAGTTTTACTGGTATGCATTGCTGCATATTTATGGGTACCGGAGATACATAAGACAATGAACCGTATATTTAAGATGTTTGCAAGTGGAGACTTTACAGTTGTAAGAGATTTTGTTGCGTCATATGGGGGATATGCGGCGCTGATATCTTTCTTGTTGATGATTTTTCAGTCAATCGCAGCACCTCTTCCGGCATTTTTAATTACATTTGCCAATGCCAGCCTGTTTGGATGGTGGAAAGGTGCGATCCTTTCATGGAGCAGCGCAATGGTGGGAGCAGCAATATGCTTTTATATTGCAAAAATATTAGGACGTGACGTGGCAGAAAAATTAACAAGTAAAACAGGTCTTGAACAAATTGATACATTTTTTGAACGTTACGGAAAGAATACGATTTTAATCTGTCGTCTTCTTCCGTTTGTATCATTTGACATTGTTAGTTATGCGGCAGGTCTTACTTCGATGTCATTTGTTTCATTCTTTGTTGCTACGGGAGTCGGACAGTTACCGGCAACCATCGTCTATTCTTATGTGGGCGGTATGCTGACCGGCGGAGCGAAACTTCTTGTAACAGCTCTATTGATTTTGTTTGCTATTTCGGCATTCATTTTTATGCTGAGAAAGATATATATGGACAGACAGTCCGGAAAATAAAAAACAGGGAGGAAAAAGAACATGGAAACATATTACAATCCGGAGGATCTTGCAAAGTTTGGGACAATCGGGGAAAAAGCATCAGAGTTGGCAGAAAAATTCTTTGCTTATTACAATGCGGTATTCGAAGAGGGTGCGCTGACTGCAAGAGAGAAATCATTGATCGCACTTGCAGTGGCACATACCGTACAGTGCCCATATTGTATTGATGCTTACACGAACGACTGCCTGGATAAAGGTGTCAGCGAAGAACAGATGACAGAGGCGGTACATGTAGCAGCGGCGATCCGCGGCGGAGCAAGTCTTGTACACGGGGTACAGATGAAAAATATTGTAAAGAAACTGGAGTTTTAATTAAAAAAGAAGAAAAGAGGAAAAATAAGATGAAAAAGAAAATTGTGACATTATTACTGGTAGCTGCAATGACAGGAACAATGGTTGTTGGATGTGGATCCAAGGCTGATGATAAGACATCCGATACGAAGACAGAACAGACGGATGATAAAAAGGATACAGAGGAAAAGAAAGAACTGGCAGATGATGAATACCAGTATGTATCCGCGGCAGATACAGTAAGTGCAGACGGAGTTCACGTGTTAGATGTAAGAGAATGGGAAAATTATTCCAAAGGAAGAGTTGCAAATTCAGAGTGGTGCCCAATCTTCCCATTGGAGGATGATTCCCTGGTAGATGAGATGACAACTTATGCCAAAGATCATCTGAATGACGGAAAAGATATCTATCTTATCTGCAACAGTGGAAAACGTGGAGCTGAAAAAGCAACAGGTGTATTAAGAGATGCAGGAATTGAACCGACATCCATCTATACAGTAGAAGGTGGAGCAGAAGCACTTGGTAAAGAAAATGGGGCATTGACTACAGACCGTACAGAAGAAAACATCGACTGGAAATATGTGGCAGGAAAGGATGCCGTTGACAAGGTAGGAGATAAAGATGTACAATTTTTAGATGTCCGTGATGATGATACCTATAAAGCAGGTCATCTGAAAGGAACACTTCAGTGCAGCCTGAAGGAATTTGATACACCGGAAGCACAGACAGAGATGTACAATCTTGCAAAAGACAAGATGGACAAGGATGAGCCTGTATATATTCTCTGCTACAGTGGTAATAAATGTGCAAAAACAGCAATTTCAGTAATGAAAGATGCAGGATTTGATACAGATAATTTGTTTATCATTGAGAATGGAGCAAAAGACGGTGATGTATCCGCAGCTTTTGTAACAGAGTAAAGATAGGTGTTCGAAAGAATCTGTTATGGTTTACAAATGATGATGGAACAGGCTGGAGAGCAACCGTACCATTCCTTGTACTTTATGAAATGGATATGATAACATTTCTGTGTATGATGGTGGATGGTATGAGTGGCTAATGCATGATGACTATCCGGTACAGGTTGGTGATCCGGCAAGTGATGAGTGTGTTCACACAACAGTTGGAGAACTTCCTACAGGAAAAGCAGCAAAATAAAACAAAGCAGAGAGTGTAGAGAATTTCTGCGAAAATATAATACAAAGATTAGGGGCGCTGTCACTGGATATTGGTGACAGCGTTTGGTAGTATTAAGGAGTAAAATGAAAAAAATCATTTATATATTTTTAGATTTATTAACTATAGCGTTTTTGATCGGAGGATATGCGTTCCAATATTTTACAAGAAAAAAACTGGGGATGCTCCGGTGGGTGAATTATCAGAATATACAGCTTCAGAAGAACCCTGTTTATGATATAGTAAAATATATTACAGTTGCTGCTGCTGTTGTACTTATCGTATTAATTATTGTGGGATATAGGAAGAAAAAAGAATTGTTGGGAAAGACAGATTTTGTAATGATTGTGATCATGCAGATATTAGGAATTATTTATTTGGGAATTACGATGTTGAAATCTGTAGAATCGTTTCCGGCATATTACTTTTTAATGCCGTTTCTTGGGGCAGCGACACTGATGCAGATTATCCGAAATGGAATTGCAGTGGGGACAAAAAAGAATGAAACATAAAAAATTGTGGATATTTATCGGGATTATCGTTCTGATTTTGATATTAAATCACATATTTGGCTGGTCTTCTTATCTGGGAAATACAGAGAATCTGAAATTCCTGGAAAATATGGTACAGGAAAATTTAGTGTTGGCGATTGGCATCTATACCATACTTACCATCATAAGCTGTGTGGTACTTGCACTTCCGGGGGTGACATTTGCAATCGTTGCAGGTCTGGTATTTGGACCGGTACTTGGAACCATCTGTTGCTCCGTAGCGACTACACTTGGGGCTATGGTAGCATTTGTTGTAGGAAGATTTTTCTTACAGGACATTATTAAGCCGATGGCGATGAAGAACAAATATTTAAAAAAATGGTTATTTGATGAGTTTGGAAATAATGAAGTATTTATTCTGATGATCACAAGACTGGTTCCATTATTTCCGTATAATCTGCAGAATTTTGCTTATGGTGTGACAGATATTAAGTTTTCAACATATTCCATTTGTTCTTTGATCTTCATGCTTCCGGGAACAGCTATGTATACGGTTGGAATGGCAGGACTTGCAGACAAAGAGAACCGTATTCTTTATATCGGGATAGCAATTGTTCTGGCTGGGATTGTAATAGGGCTTGGTGCGTTCCTTAAGAAGCATTATGTGCAGGAGGAAAAAAATGAAGGATAACAATACAGTAGAAGCGTGTACCCATTGTCACGTCTGCCAGAATCAGTGTGAATTTTTGAAAAAGTACGGAATAGATATCGGAGATACAGAGAAGTTAAAAGAGCTTTCTTATCATTGTTTCCTGTGTGGAAAGTGCACAGAGGTATGCCCTGAGAATATTGATGGAAGAGAGTATATTCTAAATCTCCGGAGAGAAAAAGTAGAAAAATCCGGTGGAACTTTGGAAGAAAAAGGATATGGGATGCTGTTAAAAGAAAAAAAAGATTATATATATCGGAATTACAGACATGCACAAGGGGAAAGTATTCTGTTTCCGGGATGTAATTTTCCTTCTTTTTATCCAAAGACGACCAAGAGGCTGGTAAATGAACTGAAAAAATATGGTATAGGAGTGGCATATGACTGCTGTGGAAAGCCGATTGTAGAACTTGGCATGAAAGAGGATGAAAAAAGGATTATAAGTCAGATACAATCAGAATTGCATAAAAGAAAAATCAAAGAAGTAATCATGCTTTGTCCGAACTGCTATGCATATTTAAAACCAAGAATGGAAGAAGTAAAGGTTGTAAGCATTTATGAAAAGATTGAGGAATTCGGAATCGGAAAGAAGAATCTGCTTCCGGCAAAGGTGTTCCTTCCATGTCCTGACAGGGAAAAGAAAGAACTGTTAGGAGAGATAGAGCAATACATAGAAGGAAAGCTGACTCCAATCGAAGAGGTACAGTGTTGTGGCTTAGGTGGCTGTGCCCCTGTAAAAGAACCAGAACTTGCAAAAAATATGGGAGCAGCGTTAAAAAACAGTGGCGGGCAGAAGATTTACAGCTATTGTGCGTCCTGTGCAGGCAATCTAAATCGGAACGGATGTAAGAATGTCACTCATATTTTGACAGAAATATTAGAAACAGATGAAAAAGCCGATACAGGGAAATCGATGTTGAATAGGATGAAAACAAAATTTATATAAGGGGATAACGACGGAAATGAAATGGGCAGTGATCGTATTTACCAGAGTTCCCATTCCGGGACAGACAAAGACAAGAATGATGCCATATTTTTCGCCGGAAGAATGTGCAAAACTTCATGAAAATTTTCTGAAAGATATTGCACAGGAATGCGAAAAAGTAAATGCTGACATATTCGTATGCTACACACCGGAAAAAGGGAAAGCATATCTGGAAAAATTATTCAGGAAAGCAAAAGAATATATTTCCCAGACAGGGGAAGGTCTGGGAGAAAGGATGTATCAGGCAATCGAATATGTACTGGAAAAAGGGTATGATTCCTGTGTATTAATAGGAACGGATATACCGGAACTGAAATGTTCGGATTTGGAGTATGCGTTCAGGCTTTTGGATGTAAATGATGTAGTCTTTGGTCCCACCGTAGACGAAGGGTATTATCTGGTCGGAATGAAAAGACCGGTATGTGAAGTGTTTGAAAAGAAGACATATGGAACAGGAAATGTACTGGAGCAGACCGTGCAGCCATTACAGGAAATGGGACTGACAATCGGATATGTAAGAAGATTGCAGGATATGGATGACAGAGATGATATTACGGCGTATCGGAGCCGGATGAGGAGGCAGAAGTTACTTCAGAACACACATACTGGACGTTACCTGCTAAAAAAACAGAAGATTTCTATCATTGTGCCGATCTATAATGAAGAGACAACGATAGAGAAACTGCAGGAGCAATTAGAAAACTTACAGGGAAAGTGTGAGATCATTCTAGTCGATGGTGGGAGTACAGACGCAACATTGTCGATGATCAGACCGGGATTTAAAGTACTGCATTCGGAAAAAGGCAGGGCGAACCAGATGAATCTTGGCGCAAAAGAAAGTACCGGAGATATTCTTTTCTTTCTTCATAGTGACAGTGAACTTCCGAAAAGACCGCTGGAAGAAATCAAAGCAGTGATAAAAGATCATGAAGCAGGATGCTTTGGCATTGCATTTCATTCCAGACAGTTTTTTATGTGGACATGCAGAGTTATTTCAAATCATAGGATAAAAGACAGAAAAGTGATGTTTGGAGATCAGGGGATTTTTATCACAAGAGAACTGTTCTTCAAAGCGGGGATGTTTCCGGCTCTTCCGATTATGGAAGATTACCAGTTTTCGCTTACGTTAAAGGAAATGGGAGTAAAGCTTGGCATTGCTAGGCACAGAATCTATACGTCAGACCGGAGATTCCCTAAAAAGGTGATTCCGCAGTTAAAAGTGATGTGGAAGATGAACCGGCTAAGAAAAATGTACCGGGATGGTGTGCCGATAGAGACGATATCGAAGTTATATAAAGATGTAAGATAAAATGTCAGGAAACAATATAGCCAATAGGGGATCGGGATTATGGAACGTATAAAAGGATTAAATGAATATGTGAAAAATGAAAAGTATAGGAAAGCATTAAATCTTCCGAATGAACAGGAAGAAGAATATACAATGCTTGCACAGGGAGAGTATAATATTAATTACAGCTTCACGCATCCAAAGACAGGGAAAAAACTTCTGTTACGTGTCAATTGTGGGAGTCAGATGCATCTGGAAAATCAGATTGGGTATGAATGTCATGCACTGCAATTGCTGGAAGCATCGGGAAGAACGCCAAAAGTGCTTTATGTAGATGGGAGCAGGAAATTTTTAGATCACGGAGTACTGGTAATGGAATATCTGCCGGGAAAAGCATTAGACTATCATACGGATTTAAAATATGCGGCAGAGTGTTTGGCTGATATACATAGTGTCAGAATACCGGAATCAGAATCGGGTTTGATTCGGCCAGAGAATCCACTGACCGCAATATTGGAAGAGTGCGAAGAGATGGTGAAGATATATATGGATTCACCGCTTGGAAAAGACAGGATGAAAAGGAAAATCCGAGATTTGCTTGATAAGGCATGGAAAAAGGCAAAAGAATTCCATATGGAAGATTCACCGTATCAATGCTGCATTAATACAGAACTGAATTCCACGAATTTCTTGATTGGAGGAGAAGGAAAGTCGAACTATCTCATTGATTGGGAAAAGCCGTTATTTGGAGATCCGGCACAGGATCTGGGACATTTCCTTGCACCGACAACGACGTTTTGGAAAACGGATGTGATATTGAGGGAAGAAGAGATAGGAAATTTTCTGAATGAATATCTGAAATGTGTGGGGGCGCGTTTTGATATAACGGGATTAAAAGAACGAACGAAAGTATTTATGGAGATTACATGCTTAAGGGGAATCACCTGGTGCGCAATGGCATGGGTGCAGTATCAGCAGCCGGATAAACTGATTATAAATGAATCTACATATCGGAAGCTGGAGGATTATCTGAGTGATGGATTTTTAGAAAAAATAGAAATGTTTTTGGAACAATAACGTAAGTGTGAGTAAGGAGAAAAGAGATGGAAAAAGAAAGAATTGCAGAACTTTTTATGAAAGGAATTGACTGTTCTCAGGTTGTAGCAGGGGCATTTGCAGAAGAACTGGGGATCACACAGGAAGAAGCATATAAGATGGCTGCAGGATTTGGCGGCGGAATGGGAATCGGCGAGACTTGCGGTGCAGTAGTCGGTGCAATGATCGTTTTGGGAATGAAATATGGACATTTTGACACAGAACACATGGAACAGAAAGAGATTATGAATGCAAAAAGAGCAGAATTTCTGGAAAAATTCGGAAAAAAATATGCTTCGTGCAGTTGCAAAGGATTATTAAAGCATGATATTGCGGATCCGGAAGATATGCAGAAGATACTGGCTGAAGGTCTTTTGTTTGATTTCTGCCCGGAAGTAGTGAAAGATACGATCGAGATACTGAAAGAGGTTATGTAATGGATGATATCATTAAGGATTTTCATGATTTGACAGAGATCCCGCCATTCCAGCAGATGATATCGGATAAGAAGTATATGGATACAGAAGAATATCTGGATGTATTGCAGATGAATATTGGACGAAAATGCAATCTGATCTGCAAACATTGTCATGTGAATGCGGGTCCCGCGCGGACAGAAGAGATGTCAAGAGAGGTGATGGATGCCTGCCTTACTTTTGCAAAAGAGCAGAAGATTGTAACAATAGATATTACCGGAGGAGCACCGGAGATGAACCCGCATCTGGAATATCTGATAGAAGAAAGCAGTAAAATTTGCGGGCATGTCATAGTAAGAACAAATTTGGTCATTCTTCTTGAAAAAGAATATGAACATCTCATGGAAGTGTATGCAAGAAACAAAGTAGAAGTGGTATGTTCGCTTCCGTATTACTGTGCACCGGAGATGGATAAAGTACGCGGTGCAGGAGCGTTTGATAAAGCAATCAAAGTGATTCGGCGTCTGAATGCAATGGGATATGGGCGCAATCCGGAACTCGTACTGAATATGGTTTATAATCCGGCAGGAGCTTTCTTTCCGCCTGATCAGGAAGCAATGGAAAAAGAATATAAACAGAAGCTATTGCAGGATTTCGGAATTGAATTCAATAGTCTTTACACTTTGTATAATAATCCGATGGGAAGATTCGGAGCGTTCTTAAGAAAATCAGGGAATCTGAATCGTTATATGAAGAAATTATTTGATGCATTCAATGCAGATACAGTGGAAGCTTTGATGTGCAGGACACAACTTTCAGTAGATTATGACGGACAGCTGTATGACTGCGATTTTAACCTAGCTGCGGGAATGCCTGTGAACGGCGGACAGACTATATTTGATGTGACTGGAGAGCCATATCAGGTGAGAAAAATCCGGATGGATAAGCATTGTTATGCATGTACAGCAGGGGCAGGTTCCAGCTGAGGAGGCGCAATGAGTTAGGCAGGCTGCCTGACAAATAGCGCTGGAAGAAGCGAGTATGTTATGTTACACTAATGCAGTAAGAACAATAATTATGCATGACAATGTAAGAATATACAAAAAGGAGAACAAACGATGCCAGTTTTTGATTTTAACGCAACACCGGACGAGAAGAAACCAGCGGAATGTACATATACGGTAATCCGCTCTAATGAAAATGAAGCAACTATAGAAAAACCAATGATGATCCTGGATAATAAGCAATGTAAATGGGAACATCATTCCTGCGGCGTATTTACCAATCCGATCAAGAGGACATCATTCGAATTTCAGCAGGAAGACGGAACCGTAAGTGCAGACATCTTAAAGATCGATGCAAGATTTGTAAGTCTGTTAAAATGGCTCGGAGAGAATCATATTAATGTGCGTCTCTCAGGAGAGAATACAGAAGAAGGATATGCAGTATACAAGATCCGCGAGATTGCATTTGGCGGCGGTACAAAGTTATCTGCAGAAGATGGATTCCTGCAATTTATGATCGAGCGTCTTCTGGCAAGTAATGCACCGGCAGAAGAGGAGAATGATGAAGATGAAGACGAAGCAGGAGATGATATGAAGCTTACCAGTCTTCAGAGTATCACAGACTTCATGAACTGTGCGGGAAGAACCCTTCCGGATAATATCCGCCTTTGGGCAAGACGTAATCTTGCCGTAGCACGTTCTCATGAAGTATCACCGGAAGAAAGACGTCATGCACAGAGAGCGCTTTCTATTATGATGAATGTACAGTGGAAGAGCAATTATTTTGAAGCGATCGATCCGGATGAAGCGCGCAGAATTCTTGATGAAGAACTTTACGGAATGGAGCGCGTAAAGCAGAGAATCATCGAGACCATAATCCAGATCAACCGTACACATACATTGCCGGCATATGGACTTCTGTTAGTGGGACCGGCAGGAACCGGTAAATCACAGATTGCCTATGCGGTGGCACGTATCCTGAAGCTTCCATGGACGACTCTGGATATGAGTTCGATCAATGATCCTGAGCAGCTGACAGGAAGTTCTCGTATCTATGCCAATGCAAAGACAGGTATCATCATGGATGCATTTGCCATGGCAGGAGAATCAAATCTGGTATTCATCATTAATGAGCTGGATAAAGCAGCATCCGGAAAAGGAAATGGCAATCCGGCCGATGTACTTCTGACATTACTGGATAATCTTGGATTTACAGATAACTATATCGAGTGTATGATTCCGACCGTAGGAGTATACCCGATTGCGACTGCGAATGACAAGTCTCAGATCAGTGCACCGCTGATGTCACGATTTGCCGTGATCGATATCCCTGATTACACACCGGAAGAGAAGAAAGTGATCTTCTCCAAATTCGCACTTCCGAAGGTATTAAAGAGAATGAGCCTTAAGGAAGATGAGTGTATCATGAGTGAGGAAGGATTGGATGAATTGATCAAGTTATTTTCTAATACATCCGGAATCCGTGATCTGGAGCAGGCGGCTGAACACATTGCGGCGAATGCCCTGTATCAGATTGAGGTAGACCATGTGAAGTCTGTTATATTTGATGCAGAAATGGTAAGAAATCTGTTAAAATAATGGAAACTGCAAGAACAACATTTTTTACAAAAGATAAAAATTTTTATAAGACATTTTTCCGGTTGATGTTGGTTGTGGCACTTCAGAATCTGGTGGCTTATAGTGTGAATATGCTTGATAATATTATGCTTGGAAGTTACAGCCAGAATGCATTGTCCGGTGCGGCAACGGTGAACCAGATATTCTTTATTGTGAACCAGCTGGCATTGTCTATTGGAAATGCACTGGTAGCAATCTGTTCTCAGTACTGGGGAAAGCAGGAGACTGAGGAAATCCGGAAACTGACAGGAGCAGCACTGGCACTCAGTATTATGATCGCAGCAGTGGTCGTGACAGCCTGTACGTGCATGCCGGAGCGGCTTCTGGGAATATTTACGACGTCACCTGAGATTATTGCGGAAGGAAAGGCATATCTGGGACTCCTGAAGTGGACATTTTTACTTTTCATGATAAGCAATCTGCTGATTGCTATGCTTAGAAGTGTAGAGGTAGTGAAGATTTCATTTGTCATATCAGTAGTGTCATTGATCACAAACGGTTGTATCAATTACACATTGATTTTTGGACATTTTGGATTTCCGGAGATGGGGATCAAGGGAGCAGCAGTGGGAACGTTAACTGCAAGAATGCTGGAACTATTGATCATTGTGGTGTATGTGTGGAAGATAGATACGAAAGTCCGGTTATTTGACGTTAATTTGATCAGAATCATATTTGCGCCGGAGAATAGAAAGATATGGAGGGCATTCTTAAAAGTTGCATTTCCAATCATGTGCTCAGGGATGATCTGGGCAATCTCAGTACCGATGCAGACGGCAATTCTCGGACATTTGTCTGCAGATGCAATTGCTGCAAATTCTGTATCCAGCACATTCTTCCAGTATCTGAAGGTGATCGTAATCGCCATATCATCTGCATCTGCAGTTGTGATCGGGAAAGATATCGGAGAGGGAGATATTGAAAGAGTAAAATCTGATGGAAGAACGCTTTCTGTGATTGATCTTCTGATCGGTGCAGTGCTTGCTTCTTTGTTATTTGTATTGAGAGGACCTCTGTTATCCATGTATAAACTGACAGATACGGCAGCAGTGCTTGCAGATCATTTCATTATGATCATGAGCATAGTTATGGTAGGAATGTCATATCAGATGCCGGTATCGGTAGGTGTCATTCAAGGTGGGGGAGATACAAAGTTCTCTATGTACACGAATATGATCTCTACTTGGGGAATCGTGATGCCGTTGTCATTTTTGGCGGCATTCGTGTGGAAACTCCCTGTGGAACTGGTTGTGGCTGCAGTGCAGTCGGATCAGTTGTTCAAAGGAATTCCGGTATTTTTACGATTTAGGAGCTATAAGTGGATTCACAAATTAACATAAAAAGAAGTATGGAATGGAAAGAATTTGAAACAACATTTTCGGTAAAATTAAATCAACAGCAAAAAGAAGCAGTACAGAGCACAAAAGGGCCGGTACTGCTTCTTGCCGTACCCGGATCAGGAAAGACCACGGTACTGGTGACACGTCTTGGTTATATGATCTACTGTAGGAATATTCCTCCGGAGAGCATACTTACGGTTACATATACGGTGGCAGCGACAAAAGATATGTCCGAAAGATTTGCAGTCCGTTTTGGCGAGGATATGGCAAAGAGACTGGAATTTAGGACGATCAACGGAATCTGTGCGAGGATTATCCAGTATTACGGAAGACGGATTGGAAAGACACCATTCGAACTGGTGAAGGATGAAAAGACAACGACAGGGATGCTGATCAGAATCTGTCAGGATCATGGCATGGGATATCCGACGGAGAGTGATCTTAAGAATGTAAGAACGTTGATCACATATATAAAAAATATGATGCTGACCGAAGAAGAACTTCAGAAGTTAGAAGAAGAGTCGGATATCCGGATTGCAGGAATCTACCGTGAATACTGTAGTCAGATGCGTGCGCAGAATCTGATGGATTATGATGATCAGATGTTGTATGCATATAAGATGCTGAGAATGGATCCTGGACTTCTGGCGTATTTTCAGAAATTGTATCCGTATATCTGTGTAGATGAAGCACAGGATACATCAAAAATCCAGCATGCGATCATTGCTTTGCTGGCGACAGAATCGGGAAATCTGTTTATGGTCGGAGATGAGGATCAGAGTATCTATGGATTCCGGGCGGCTTATCCGGAAGCGTTGTTGTCGTTCGAAAAGAATCATAAAGGTGCAAAGGTACTTCTGATGGAAGAAAATTTCCGATCGAATGCGAAGATTGTGGAGGCAGCGGATAAATTCATCCAGAAAAATACGCTTCGTCATGAAAAACATATGAAGCCTGCAAGAGAGGCAGGGATGGATATCAGAGAAATTTCTTTAAAATCCAGAAAGGCAGAGTATGTATATCTGATGAGGGTAGCACAGGAATGTATGACCCGGGAAAGCAGCCTGCAAAAGAACGGTATGGATGCACGGAAAGCGGAGACGGCGGTTCTATACCGGGATAACGAGTGTGCTATTCCGTTGATAGATCTTTTGGAGAGGAAGAATATTCCGTACAGGATGCGGAATGCAGAGCTGTCTTTTTTCACACACCGTACGGTTCTGGATGTAGAGAATATCATACGGTTTGCAATGAATCCGAAAGATACTGACAGATTCATGCAGATATATTACAGATTGAAATTGTTCTTCCGTAAGGAAGATGCTTTAAGATATGTTAACTTGAGCAAGGAGAAAGATATGGCGGTTCTAGATGCGGTACTTAAGTATGATAATCTGGAAAAGTATCAGGAGGATAATATCCGTAATCTGAGACGGCAGATGGAACGCATCTTAAAGATGACAGGGGATGAGGCGGTTGATCAGATACTGACATATATGGGTTATCAGGATTATCTGAAGAAAATGGGCATGAATGCAAATAAATTAGAGATTGTCAAGATGATTGGAAGCAGGGTAGACTCTCCGGAAAAATTACTGGAACGTCTGGAAGAGCTTAGAAAGATCATCCGGGAAAAGAAGACGGAAAGCGACTGTCCATTTATTCTGTCTACCATGCATGCGAGTAAAGGACTGGAATATGATACCGTCTATCTTCTGGATGTTATGGATGGGATACTGCCGGAAAAAGTTCTGGTAAATCCGCGGACGGCATCGAAAGAAGAACTTGAAACTTACGAGGAAGAAAGAAGACTTTTCTATGTAGGTGTGACCAGGGCAAAGAATCAGCTGAATGTATTTACGACGAATAAGCCGTCTAAATTCTGCAGTGAGCTGCTGGGAAAGAGGAATCTGAGAGAGAATCGGCAAAAAGAATATGCAGGAATAAAGAAATGGGGAGATTATAGTCCGGCGGAAACATATGGCGTAAAGGAAAATGGAATGTATCATGGCTCTCAGAAGCAACCGGGAAAAAGCTATCAGGAACTCGCAGATGCACTTGGAGAAGGCATGATTGTAAAGCATAAGAAATTCGGTGAGGGTGTCGTGGTAGACATGGAGGGTGATCACATCCGGATACAGTTTGGAGACAATGTAAAGAACATGGATCTGAAGGTTCTGGCAAGACTTGGAATGCTGGAAATATAGGAAAATGTCAATCCGAAAATGCAGCGATACAATCTGAGAAAATTGTATAAGAATAAAAATGACCAATAGTCAAAAACTGTATTGACTGTTGGTCTTTTTTGATGTATATTGCAATTAGGTACAAAAAAATGACCAATAGTCATAAAGGAGGGGCGGTTATGAATATGGTTGCATTTGGCAAAAAGGTAGTAAAGTTCAGAATCCCGATACTGATCATCAGTATCTTACTCCTGATTCCGGCGGGACTTGGATATGTGAATACCAGAGTCAATTATGATGTGCTGACGTATTTGCCGGAAGATATAGAGACGATGCAAGGGCAGGATATTCTGGTAAAAGACTTCGGAACCGGTGCATTTTCCATGTTCATTGTGGATGGAATGGAAGATAAAGAGGTATCGGCCCTGAAAGCAAAGATTGAGAACGTGGAACATGTTCAGAAAGTTTTATGGTATGATTCGCTGGCTGATATCAGTATGCCAAAGAGCATGATCCCAAAGGATGTCTATGAGGTGTTCAATTCCGATACAGGAACGATGATGGCGATTTTTTTTGACGAGGGTACTTCATCTGACGGAACGATGGAAGCCATTGGGGAGATCCGTAAACTGGCAGGAAAACAGTGCTTTTTAAGTGGTATGTCAGCAATTGTTACGGATACGAAGAATCTGGCTGAGAAGGAGACACCGTTATATGTACTGATCGCAGTCGTATTGGCAGTGATCGTATTAGGTCTTACGATGGATTCCTATTTTATTCCTTTACTTTTTATGCTGAGTATCGGAATGGCAATCGTGTATAATTTGGGAAGCAACTACTTCTTTGGAGAGATCTCGTATATTACGAAGGCATTGGCAGCAGTACTTCAGCTCGGAGTGACACTGGATTATTCGATCTTTCTGATGCACAGCTATGAAGAACAGCAGGTCCGTTACAACGGTGATAAAGAACGGGCAATGGCACATGCGATATCGCAGACATTCTCATCTGTAATCGGGAGCTCGGTTACGACAGTGGCAGGATTTATTGCCCTGTGTTTTATGACATTTACACTGGGAATGGATATCGGTGTAGTTATGGTAAAAGGTGTCATCCTCGGAGTGATTGCCTGTGTGACAATCCTGCCATCTATGATCCTGTGCTGTGACAAATGGATCATGAAGACGATGCATAAGCCGTTCCTTCCGGATATTGGAAAGATATCAGATAAAGTTACGAAGCGGTATATGATCTATGTAATCCTTTTCCTTGTACTTTTGTTCCCTGCAATCTATGGAAATAACCATACAGCCGTATATTACAATCTGGATGAGACACTGCCAAAAGACCTTCCAAGTATTATTGCAAATGGGAAGCTAAAAAAAGATTATGACATGAATACGACGCATATGATTCTTGTAGACAGTTCCGTAGAATCGGCAGATGTTGCAAAAATGATTGATAAGATGGATGATGTCGATGGTGTTAAATGGGCACTTGGACTGGATGCACTGATCGGACCGGCAATTCCGCAGGATATGATCCCGAATTCTGTAACAGATATGTTGAAGAATGATAAGTATCAACTGCTATTGGTCAATTCTGAGTATAAGGTTGCATCGGATGAACTGAATGCCCAGATCAAAGATCTGAATAAAATATTACATAAATATGACAAAGGTGGTATGTTGATCGGTGAGGGCCCGTTGACAGCAGATCTGATCGATATTACAGATACGGATTTCAAGACAGTCAGTATGGTATCGATCGGTATCATTTTCGTGATCATATTGATATTATTTAAATCCATTTCGCTTCCGGTTATTCTGGTTGGTGTTATTGAATTTGCTATCTTTGTAAATATGGGAATCCCGTATTATACAGGAACGAAACTGCCATTCGTCGCATCGATTGTCATCGGCACGATCCAGCTTGGATCAACGGTGGATTATGCGATCCTCATGACAACGAGATATAAGAGAGAACGCAATCACGGAGCGGAGAAATACGATTCGATCACTACCGCACACCGTGCATCAGCACAGTCGATCATGGTAAGTGCGCTGAGTTTCTTTGCAGCAACAATCGGTGTCGGATTGTATTCAAATATTGATATGATCAGCTCGTTGTGTATATTGATGGCGAGAGGTGCAATCATCAGTATGATCGTAGTCATCTTTGTATTACCGTCGATGTTCATGGTATTTGATAAGGTGATTGTGAAGACAAGTAAGGGTTTCTTACCTGTGAAATAAAGCATATAAGGATTGATTTATATAACCAGAATAAAAGCAAGCCCCGTATTTTTGTGGGGCTTGCTTTTACTCGATAATTTTCCCATCGATACTTATCGTTACAACCTGCCATGGAATGAATTTTCCGCTATTCTGAAGTGCTTTTTTTGCTGCCATCTCAAGACCGCCGCAGCATGGAACTTCCATTCTTACAATTGTCACACTTTGAATATTGTTATTTTGGATTATCGCAGTCAGTTTTTCACTGTAATCTACCTGATCTAATTTTGGACAGCCGATTAATGTTACTTTATTTTGGATAAAATCCTGATGAAAGCTTGCGTAAGCATAAGCAGTACAATCGGCTGCGATTA
>ERZ834859.1044-NODE-1044-length-33283-cov-5.832039_pt1 | contig 33283 bp, 31 predicted proteins | sample MGYA00519947_ERZ834859 | MGnify/ENA primary metagenome ERZ834859 (study PRJEB31850, sample SAMEA3708763) | human gut metagenome | biome: human gut; feature: human-associated habitat; material: faeces | place: China | collected 2014 ...
TTTTTCAAAAAGCGGATATGCCCCAGAAGTATGGATATAAATTGCTCAATGGGGAAAGTCATACCAAAGATCGGGATAAATTGCTGCGGATTTTTATTGCCATGGGAATGAACTTGAAGGAAGTGCAGCGTGCATTGGCATTATATGGAATGCCGGGGCTATATCCTAAAAAACGGAGAGATGCTATTTTCATCATTGCTTTCAATGAGGGGATTTCCTCTGTGGATACGGTCAATAGCTGGCTGCGGGAATATGGAGAAACAGAACTGACCAGAAGCGCAGATTAAAACTCCCCTAAATCGGGGGAAAAATCAAGAGGCTTTTCCTTTATACTGAATTTGCAAATAGCGAATAGCAAAAAGCAAAAGGAGGGAGCCTATGAATGATATGGAATTGGCAGAAATTCTGCGCGGTATGTACAACAATGCCAGACGGAATGAAGCGGTGTGCCAGGTCAATCTTTTTGGTATTCTTTATGCAGAAGAACTGAAAAACAGTGGCTGTACCATCAAACATATTGTGGAGCTCTCTGGAATCCAGTCCGGTTATGTTTCTGAAATCAGTAAAGGAATGAAATTATCCAGATATGTGGTTCCAAGAGGCGAACAAGAATGAGTTTGCCTTCCTTTTTGTGAGAGGTTATTTGCGGAAAACAAATGGAAAAAGGGAGGAAGTAACATGAAAACAGCAAAATTGGTCATTGGGATCCTCAGTATTGTACTGACCATGGTGGTTTTATTCCAATCTTGCGCGGCCACGGTGGGGGATGCGTTGGCAAATGAAGGAGGAACCAGCGGTGGTGTGGGAATGGCTGTGGCACTGCTGATGCTGGTGGCAGGTATTGTAGCCATTGCGGCAAGAAATAGCCGCGGAGGCAGCTTATTCTGTATCATTGCCTATGCTTTGGCAGGTGTTTTGGGACTGACTGCACATGGCATTTTCCAGGATTTGATCGTTTGGGGAAGTTTGTGCCTGATTTTTGCACTGATTTTCCTCATTGGTTTGATTAGAGAGAAACGGGCATAACTAAATGCGCCTAAAGCAGTAAATGAATTGGAGAATCACAGAGAACTTTGGACGTCCTCTGTGATTCTTTGTTTATGGAGTTTCTTTGAAAATAGGGTGGAAGTAAATCAAATGTAAAATGAACGATAGCATACATTTTATTTTCTGTTGTGACATAGGATGTTTTTAGGAAAAAGTTATGAGGATAAATTTTGTTAGATGTTGGAGAAAGAAGTGCATAGGACAGCATCGTATTTTGATTCTGCTCATGATGTTTTTTATTGCGTTTTATGAGAAATTGTGATATAGTATTATAGGTATTTGCCCAATGATACTGTTTTATAAAATGAAAAATGATTCGTAAGAAACAGGTCGCTGGTTGTAGATAAGGATAGTCCATCAGATATGCCGGAATAACTCAGTCGGTAGAGTAACTGATTCGTAATCAGTAAGTCGCGTGTTCGAGTCACGTTTCCGGCTCTTTGCAAAAAAACGGTTAAAACCTCAGGTTTTAGCCGTTTTTTTCATGTCCAAAATTTTTCAGATGGATTCGGAAAACCTCGCTCCCTGTTTCTATATCGGTGGTCAGAAACCTCTTGATAAACTCCGTGGTCATGCTCTGGAAAAAGAGCTGTGCCACAGAAGAAAACAGAAAACGATGAAGGAACATTCTCTGGCAAGATTCCAGTTTCTCCTGTCCAATGAGAACTTTTATTTTTTCCTCTGTCTGCCTGAGGTCTATGATGTCCACACTGGCATCAGAGGAAAGTATCTTTTCCTGCATGAAGTCATGATATGCCTGCTCCAACAAGGAGTCTGCATGGGATAATAGCCAGAGCATTTGTCTTGTATGAACTTCCTGACAGGCAAATGCTTTTTCTGCCTCTGCATCAGAAATGCTCCGCATTATGGCAGTCATAGCTTCTGAAACTTCATCCTGTAAGCTGACAAAATCAATCTGCGAAATCAAGCGAAAGCACAGAGAAAGATAATGATTCAGCAGGTATCCCTTCGTCCCAAGGCTTTCCTTTAGGTTTTGTGCTGACTGAAAGAATGCTGAGAGTGTCGGTGTGCTTTCGTCAGGTGAGGAGAGATATGCTCGAAAATATCCATAAGATAACCACCTTTTAGAATGTAATATGCTTTGTGGTATATAAACTCTTATGGAATCAGAAGTCAAGTGATTTATTAGACCATTTCCCATTCACCCGTAGTAGGATTTTTTGCAATCAGCAGTTTGTAATCATCATACAGCAGAACATAGATCTCCTTGCATTCGGGAGAGAGGGGAAGATCAAATTCATCCTTTGCTCCTATGGAACCATTGATGCCACCAAAAGCAGAATAGAATTTTAATTCCATTTTTTCGGGATCATCAGATACATCTTTGACGGCTCTGGTATAACTAACGGAACTTAAAACAAAAGTATAAACCGTTATTTGATCCTGCTTTTCCGATACTTGAAAACCTGATATCCCCACGTCTGTTGCTGGGATCAAACCAACTCCAAAGTAATAGGCACAGCCTAATAACAAAAGCACAACAATGATAATGCTCAATTTCTTTTTCATACAGAGTCCCCTTTGATGTTTTTACTAGCCCTTTCATTTTTCATATCATCTCTCCACACTCGTATGATTTCTTTTGCTATCTTGCCTTTATTCATTGTGTTATCAATCATAAAAACGATTTCTGATGGATTTTACCAAATAAATACAATATTAAACTTTATTTGGATAAGTATGATATATATACTTTTGTTCCCAAACATTATCTGTCGTGTTACTGTATTCTGAAATCTTGCAGTCATTGAAAAGGTCATCCGCAATTTCAAGGATGATTTCTTTTAGCTCTAGGTTATCAAGAAATTTCTGAGGGATTGCGTCTATTCCTAAATGTGCCCCCAAGATGTTCCCAGCGATAGAACCAGTAGAATCGCTGTCTCCGCTATGGTTAACAGATGCGATGATGGCTTTTTCAAAATCGTGCTCATATTTTAGAGAACAGTAAATGGCAATGGCTAGTGTTTCTTCTGCTACCCAACCTTCACCAAGTTCCTTGATGGCATCCAAATCTCTGACTTTAGGATTCGCAGAAAGTGCAATGGCTCGATCCACTAATTCTGTTAAGCGATGCAGATGTTTTGCTTTAGGGAATAAGGTGGATATTGTTCTTTTGGCATCTTTTACGGCATCTAAAACAGATATGTCAGAATGGTGTGATAATAGATATATCATGTGGACAAACATTGCCGCAGGGATATAGCCTAATTCATGTCCATGGGTCAGAGCTGCCGCTTCAGCGCCAATCATATCAATATCTTTGATGGTGTATCTATTATCTTCAAAGTAAAGACCAATAGGGGCAACTCTCATAATACCGCCACAGCCTTTGCTGTTGTTTTGAGGATTGGATGTAGAACCCAATCTGTTTTCTAAAAGATATGAAATACAAGTGCGTCCAGGTTCACGACTATGATTCATTTCTGGAATATTGTTGAGCCATGCATACTGAGGAGCTTCCAACTTGAAATCTTCAGCCAACTGCGTTTTCAGCCAGTCCTTATAGCATAAGGAAATATAATGCGGATAGGGAGCCATGATACCTCTTGTCATTTTTCTTGTTGTTCCAAGCAAAAGACCGTTTGCCGTAAACAATGTCATTTGTGTATCGTCAGAAATTTCAGCAACACCATTTACGAGAGTGTATTCCGTGATACCAGCAGAACCATAAGTTCTAAAAATTTCAGAGTCTTTCATAAATTCAACAGCGTAACCAAGGGCATCTCCAACGGCACCGCCTATCAAACATCCACGAATTTTATTGATATCTTTCATATACCATCCATCCTCTTTACAATTCTCTAAAACTGGTAAGTAAGGATTTTTATTTCTTCAGCCAGTCCTTAAATTCCTCCAGTGTCATCTCCCCGCGATCACACAATTCCTTCTGCTGTCTTGCTTTCTCAGACCATGCGTAAAAATCCTCCTGAGAGATTTTTTTGCTCTTGATCCATGCGAAGCGCTTCTTATATTCCCGTCTGTAAACTTTGAATATCTCATCATCCTTTTTCTTTCTTTCCCAAAGATAGGACGCCCCCAAATCTCTGCATGTCCTGCCCATGTCATCAATAGGGCGGGAGCAGTATTCCGTATCGGTTCTGCCACGGATGGCAAAATACTTCTGGCAGTTCTTGCATTTTCTGATGGGCTGTTCTCTCTTGATGCACTCCCGCAGGATATAATCAATGACATCATAAATGCTTTCTGGATAGAGCACATCTGTAAAAGCCCGATCTTCCACCATTTCATATTTGATATTCAATTTCTGGAAGCGGAACAGCTTCAAAGAATCATCCTGATATTTCTTGAAATGACTTGTCAGCCGTTCGTTGACAGTCCCCTGAGATAAATCTCTGTCCAAACAGTTGTCGAAAATATCTTTAATTTGACGCTGTATCTCCACTGCCTCCGAAGGAATCCGAGTCAGTTTTTTTCTCGGCAGCAGGTCAATGATGTTTTTGAATTCCTGTTCTTCTGCCTGACGAAATCTCTTTTTCCAAACATGGTATGTGATTTCGAAATAGGGGTGTACCGCTGCCATGTCATGGAGAAAGTCCAAAACGCTTCTGGTGTACTGGGCATCTTTTTTCTGGTAGAGGTTTTCAATATCACGTCCCAGTTGTTCAAATGCACCCATAAGGGGTTGGAAATCCACATACAGAAAATCGATCAGACTATCAGGAAACTGATATTCTTTTTTCAACGCATATTCTTTTGTTTCTGTTACGAAGTTTTCCTGTCCCTCTAACAGATAGACTTTATATTGCAGATCATCAGCCATGGTCATTTTCCTTTCAAAACAAAAATTAGACAGAACTATAATAATATTATAAATGTGTCTTGACAAAAAAGCAATGGCGTGTTAAATTTTAATTATAGACTTATGAAAATAATATTTTTGATAAGTCTAAATATTTTTAAGATATCAACGAGGAGGTGGTGTTCCAATGCCCATATCAGATTCCTATAAAAATTTCATAGGAGAGGAGGTGTTATGGTGTTATGACGAAACCGCTTCAGGTCATGAGTGGCGAGGAACTCATGGATATGGATTACAAACCCATCAAGTTTGCAGTCAGAGAATTTCTTCCCCAAGGACTTGCCATACTTGCTGGTGCCCCTAAGACAGGGAAATCTTTTTTCGCTCTGTGGCTTTGTCTTTGCGTTGCGAAAGGGGAGCCTGTCTGGGACTGCGAAACAGCAAAAGGAACCGTATTATATCTCTGTTTGGAGGACAATCAATCCCGTCTGCAAAACAGAACCCTTACCATAACAGATGACGCACCTGCGAATCTGTTTTTTTGTTGGGAAGCTGCCTGCCTTGGAGAAGGGCTGGAAGAACAGATTCGAAAGTTTTTATCAGAGCAGAAAGAAACAGTGCTCATCGTCGTTGATACATTGCAGTGCATCCGAAAACAAAGTCTGGATTATAGTTACGGGACGGACTATAAAGACATCCAATCTCTCAAAAAGATTGCTGACGAATACCAGATGACTATACTTTTGATTCATCACTTGCGGAAGCAGGAAAGCAAAGACGCATTCCACATGATTTCCGGAACGACAGGGCTACAAGGGGCAGCCGATACTATTCTGGTGATGACAGAAAACAAAAGGGGCAGTGGTTCCGTGAAGTTATCTGTTCTGGGGAGAGATGTGGAGCCGCGGGAACTGAAACTGGAACGAGATGAAAACAGTATCTGGATGAAAAAAGAAGATTCATTGGAAAAGCAAAAAGAACCCGTTGACGAAATCGTTTCCATTGTGGATGGGTGCATGAAAAAACATATTTTTCTATCAGGCGAGCCAAGTGCATTGGCAGAGCTGTTCAGCAACGCTTCTGGAAAAACCATTTCCCATCTGACGCTCTTGAAACGATTGAAGAAAAGTTCTGGGGAGCTTCTGCGTTTGGGTTATGCTTTCCATACCAGAAGAAGCGATGGCAAAAGAATCATGGAAATTTCAAAAATCACATGGCTGGAAGGAGAAAAGGTAAATGAAAATAGATTTCATCAGTGACGGTAGTCGGCAGAAGAATCTTTCTACTGCCCCTGCTGCAGAAAAAGACAGCAGATTGAAAAACCCTTTGAAATCGGGGGAAATGTGGGTTTTCCAAAGATGTAAAAATGAAAAAAGTGACGGTAGTGACGGTTTTTGGGTGGGCTGGCAAAAAACTGACCCTGCTGACCCTGCCAGAGAGAAGAAAGGTGTTTGTGGGCGGCGTGACCGCCTGTGTGGCGATGAGAAACAGGATTGGGAGATGTGATCGCCAGAGGAACAAAAGGGCAACGTGAGGGATTTTTGGGGAATGTTGAAAGTTGGCAGTGAACGGCTTTCTTTGACCCTGTTGTAAAGTCCATTGGAAGGGCGAAAAAAGATTGCTGGTTAAAGCGGCGGTGTCTTGTTCCGCCACGATTCCCTCCAATCCCCGCAGTGCGGAGATTGTTTGCCCCAAAATCTGGTGTCAGAAAGAAAGCACAGACGTCGGAAGCGGCGCTTTCCAGTGGGAAAAACTGCCTTTTCCCTTAGAAACTACGGGCTTTGTGCCTGACGTCGGTACCGACATCAAGGAGAGATGGAAGGGGAAGATGAGGATTGCAGAAGGAGAATACAAAACAGACATTTACTGTCCGGCTTTCGGAGGAAACAGCCAATCTTTGCGTGGCTGGTATGGCAATGGATGACTGCCGGAGCCGGAATGAATTTATTGAAAAAGCCATCAAGTACTATGCTGGTTATCTTTCCGCAGAGAAAAACAAAGTGGTGTTGGGCGAGCAGATTCAGAAGGTGGTGGAGTCATCGGTAAAGTCTTCGGAAGGCAGGCTCTCCAATCAGAGTTTTCGTATGGCTGTGGAGTTGGCAAAACTGCAGCGGATCATTGCTTTTTATTTTCAAATTGATGAAGAAACATTGACCGAGCTCCACAATCTATGCCAGCGAGAAGTAAAAAGCATGAACGGAACTTTATCTCTGGAAGACATGATAAAGTGAAAAATAGATGAAAGGATGGTGGCGAGGTCATGGCAAAAATCATTTTTACTGCACGATATGTGAAGAACATTTCCAAAGGACAAATGAAAAACTATGTGAAATACATTGCCACCAGACCGAACGCGGAAAGATATGCCCAGCCGATTTCTGATGAAGTTTCTGCACTCCAAAGGGAATGGATCGCAAAGGAACTGAAAAAAACTTCGAAGCTGAAAGAAGAATGTGCCCCAGAATATCAGGCGTACGAAGAAAATCCAAGCTGTCAAACAGCGGAAGATCTCATTCATAAAATCGCTGAGGTGCAAATTTATCATGGAAATGATATGAAAAATTACGTGGGTTATTTAGCCAAACGCCCTCGGGCGGAGTTCACAGAGCAGGGGCATGCCCTGTGGAATGACAGCGATGAAAAGATTGATTTGCGGAAAGTCCAGAAGGAAGCGGCGGAATATCAGGGGCGCATCTGGAACTTTGTGGTTTCTCTGAAACGAGAGGATGCCCAGCGATTGGGCTATGATAATGCAAAGGTATGGAGAAATCTGGTCACACAAAAATCTTTGGCAATGGCGAAAGAAATGCGGATCAAGCCGGAAAATCTGGTTTGGTATGGTGCTTTTCATAACGAAGGTCACCATCCACATATCCATATCATGTGCTATTCCAAAGACCCAAAGGAGGGTTATCTGACGAAAAAAGGCATTGAAAATTTGAGAAGTGCCTTCGCTCATGAGATTTTCCATGATGAATTTTACCATCTCTATGGGCAAAAAGATGAGATGCGGAAATGGATTCGAGAAGAGTGCAGAAACCTTTTGGAGCGTTCCTTGTCTTTGGAATACAAAGAAAATCCCTATGCACAGGCGTTGTTATTCACCTTGGCAAAGAACTTGCAGACAGCAAAGCATAAAAAAGTCTATGGTCGTCTTGCCAAAGAGAATAAATTGCTGGTGGATGAAATCGTTTCTGAAATCAGCAAGGATGAAAAGATAGATTCTCTTTACCAGTCATGGCTGGATTTGAAAGATGAGGTCATATCTTTTTATGACGGCAAAGGCTACGCCAGACATTCTTTTTCTGAGGAGCCAGAGTTTCGGAACATCAAAAATCTGGTGCTAAAAACGGCGTTGGAAATCAGCAATAAGCAAATGGAAAGCCAGCACCAAAAGAAAAATCAGATACAAAATGAAATCATTAGGAATCATTTGATACGGCTATTGAAAGAAGTCAGCAACATGGTTGTGGAAGATTATGAAAAACAGGATGCGGTCATCTATACCGTTGACCGTAAACTGCGGCAGAAAATTCAGGAGAAAAAAGAAGCCCATGGCATGAAAATGGGGTAATGTAGGAGGTGCTTTATGAGAAAGGTATCAAGGGTAATGAGTACCAAAGAAATCAGGGGTATTAAATTTCATGTGGAAAGCTGCTTCAATGGGGACAAAGATATCACCGAAAAAGTAGCAGATATGATCAAAAAAGATTTTGAATCTGGTGCATATGACGAACCAGAGGAAGAAGATTCAGTAGATTGGGATATGGATTCGCCGGCTATGTAGGGATATGATGTTTGGCTGAAAGAAGGTGATTTTATGGAAAATATCGCTGCTGCAATTTACTGCAGACTCAGCCAGGATGACGGCAACGCCGGAGAATCCAACAGTATCCAGACACAGAAAGCACTGTTGAAACAGTACTGTGCGGAAAACAGAATCCCTATTGCAGGTGTTTATTGTGATGATGGATGGAGCGGAACAAACTTCGAAAGACCCCAGTTCAAACAGATGATGGCGGACATTGAAGCTGGAAAAATCAATGTGGTCATCGTCAAAGACCTTTCCAGATTCGGCAGAGAGTATGCCCAGATGGGGCTTTATATCGAACATTACTTCGAGGAGAAGGGCGTCCGCTTCATCTCCATCGCAGAAAATTATGACTCAAAAAATGGTTCGGATAACTTAGTTCTTCCATTCACGAATGTTATCAATTCCTATTACACCAGACAGGTGTCAGCCAAAACAAAAGCTGCCCATAGAGCCAGAGCAAAGGAAGGGATGTACCTAGGTGCCCATGCGCCATTCGGTTATGAGAAAGATCCACAGAATAGACATAAACTCATTGTCGATCCGCCGGCGGCTGAAGTGGTGCAAATGATATTCAGACTTTTCGCCGATGGCATCGGATATGGGAAGATGACAAAAATATTGCGGGAGCGAAAAATCTTGAATCCGCAGGCATATTTCAATCGGAACCATCCCGATTATTATGAAAGCGATTACTGGAGACAGGATTTTGACTGGCACGCATCAACCATACGCTCCATTCTGAACAATCCGGTCTATCTGGGAAAGGCAGTGTTTGGCAGGACAAGAACAAAGGGATTTTTCGATAAAAGGAGAGAGGAAACGCCGGAAAAAGATTGGATCGTATATAATAATGCGCATCAGGCTATCATTTCCGAAGAACTTTGGGACACGGTGCATCAGATGATGAAAGCCAAGAGAAGACCAAATGTCAAAGGAGAATTGCAGCCCTTCGCAGGATTGGTGAAGTGTGCTGACTGTGGTTCTTCTCTGAATGTCAGCTATGATGCCAAACGAGGTACCTATACAGGCTTCAGCTGCTGGGTTTATAGAAACTATGGTAAGGAGCGATGTACCTCCCATTACATTAGCTGGAAGGCGTTGTATCAAATCGTGTTGGAGGATATCCGCCGCCATGCAAGTAGGGCACAAAATGCGGAAGAACAGTATCTGGAAATGCTGGTGAATATGAAAACAGACCAGCAGAAACAGGATGGGGCGAAAATCAAAGTGGAATTGCAGCGAGTTGAAAGAAGATTATCAGAAATCACAGCAGTCATCAAACGATTATATGAAGACCTTGCCTTGGGCAGAATCAGCGATGAACGATATGAGGATATGTATCGGGGGCTCGATCAAGAGGAAAGAGAACTGAAAAGCAAGCAGGAAACGCTGAAAGAACAGTGGGAGAAAACCCAGGAAGCGTTCCAAAATGTGGAGAAGTTCATTCCTCTCATCAAGAAATATACGGATATACAGGAACTGAATGCCTACATACTCAATGAGCTCATCGAAAGGATTGTCGTCCATGAAAAGGTCGTAGATGAGGATGGAAATAAGACTCAGAAAGTGGAGATTTACTATAAGTTCGTGGGGACTGCAGTGGAGTGAAAAGGGTATGAAATGGGAATCAGCTGATCGTTGAAAACGGTCAGCTGATTTTTGCTGAGTACTTAGTTTAATAAACTTCCAGTTCTACTATGGCTAAAAAATAATTAAGTATTTTTTGGATGATAATTATTATGAATGTACTGATTATAAATGATATTTATTAATTAATACATTATATTGTCAATTACAGTACCTATTTACAGGTTTCCGTTCAAATGCAAGTTGTAGATGGAATATTAAGATGAAGTTCTGTGTAATATTCAAGAAAAAGAAGCTGATTGAAAAGAAGATGGACTTGTTTCAGATAAATCGTATCGGCTCCCTACCTTCGAAAGAGAGCGATTGACGGATGTATCATCTAGAAATATCAAAAGAATAAAGAAGTTCCTGCTTGCAGAGTACATACCTGGACGACTACGTGATTCAAGCCTTTGATTGATCCTAGAGAAGTGTCGTAAAGGAAGCTCGCTGGATTGTCGCAGAACTTACGGGAGGTTGTGGACTGAAAATATGAATTTATCCTGAACATACACATTGTTAAGGATCATATTCAAATAACCAGATTTTCAATGAGGTCAGTTTTACTGACTACAAACGCTACCATTTTAACAAGCGAAGTTATTATGAGATACCTAGGATCGGCAATCCGTTTAAGGTCTGTCAGTTATTGTCCTATGTCTGGATAAGAGGAAAATCTGCATTGACTATCCCTTCTTTCAGCTTGGAAGAGTTGCTGCCCTCTTGCAGTGGAAATGATATGAGATCAAGTGTGAAAAACATATCTCTACTGAAGTGCTGATTGGTGGAAGAAGACGTTGTTCAACAAGATTGTCAGAGGATCTTACTCCCTATAGGTAATCCTAGCAGTATGGCAAGAAAGTTAACATACTTATTGGCATTTGGAACAATATCAAGATTAATGGAGTGTGGAATACCAATGGTGTTCAACAATTGAGAATCTGAAAATGGCAGCATTGCTATAAACTGTCTCACCAAACATGACATTTGGTAGCTATGAGAAATTGGTGGAACAGTACGACATCGTTACTACAGTCTTCATTCGTATCAGGGTGAACCTAAGGAATATGGAACGGCAGATTGCTGACTTAGTTCTTCTTAAGAAAACAGTTTGATACATATGGCAAGATGTAGCTCGTCTATGACCGCTATGACACTTCAAAAGATAAAGAGAATCCTGCGTGAATTTGAGAGCGAGATTATATTGTCCAAAGAGAAGACTAGGAGATCAAGAAGGATAGTCTTACTGGCTTCCTTCCGCAGAAAAATTGAAAACGGAACTGGATAGACTCGCCATTTGCGAAACTCATTATAAGCGGAACTTCAGAGGGTAGAACAGAAGAAAAAAGAATAGGGCACGCCCTAGTGGAATATGAATAATTTACTAGATTATTCTGAGAAAAAATGAGATAGAGTTGATTTTATTAGAGTGCCTTGTCAACAAATATTGCATATGCTATACTTAATCAAACCGTTTTATGTAGCATATGCGATAAGTGGAGGCGCTATAATGATTTTTTCTGAGTTTGTTATTTCTGTACGCAAGAAATTAAACTTAAGTCAAAAACAATTGGCAAGTGCTATTAATGTGAGTTATTCAACAATTAATCGTTGGGAAAACGGTCATGTTGTTCCGAGCAATTTGGCAGTCAAAAGTTTTTATGATTTTTGCGAGAATAACTTTATTTTAATTCCTCCAAATCTATTGTAACTTTGCTGGTCCTTAATATTGAAGAAGCACTTAGGAGGAGCATAGGCCATGGCAAGAGCTGATTTGCTTTGTGAATTAATTAAATATGGATTATTAAATGATCCAACAAATTTTAGAAAAGCGGCTGAAGCATTATGTGCAGAAGAACGCTCAAAACAGCATACAATTCTGGCAAACAAAATAGAGGATCTATTAAAGACATCCAATAGACCCATTCCTAAAGATACTACGAGCCCGTTGATATTACGTGGATCAGTTAACGAGCAGAGTTTGTTTGCTGAAAAGATTCCACAAAAACGTTTAGATCACTTGATTCTTCCTGACTCGGTTCGTTCTGTATGCAGGGACTTAATTGTTGAGCAAAATCGTGCGGATTTACTGCGTTCGTATGGTGTAGAACCACGTAACAAGTTACTTTTGATCGGACCACCAGGTAATGGTAAAACATCTTTGGCAGAAGCAATAGCTGAATCTTTGATGGTTCCGCTACTCACCGTTCGATATGAAAGTATAATAGGATCTTATTTGGGCGAAACGGCATCGAGATTGTCTAGATTATTTGAATATGCCAAAACAAGAGAATGCGTTTTATTTTTTGATGAATTTGAAACTTTAGGAAAAGAACGTGGAGATATTCATGAAACAGGCGAAATTAAAAGAGTTGTAAGTTCACTTTTACTACAAATTGATGCACTGCCTAGCTATGTTGTTGCTATTGCTGCGACAAATCATGATTCCCTGTTGGATAAAGCTGCTTGGCGCAGATTTCAAGTTAGGTTAGAAATACCAAAGCCTAGCCGCCGTAAGCTAGAAGAATACTATCGTTTTTTTGAAAAGGAACATGAGTTTAATTTTGGTTTACAGGTAAGCACATTAGCTAAAAAGACATTAGGGATAAGCTATGCAGAGGCAGAGGAATTTGCACTCTCTGTTTATCGCCAGTATATTCTTTCTTTGCCAAACGAAAATATAAAACTTATAACAGAAAAAGTTGTTCGAGATTGGCAATCGCAGGTAATCGCGCCTCACGATATGGAGAAGGGAGTTGTAGACAAGTGCCAGACCGACCTTTAATATTATTTCCTACACCGGAAAAAGCAGATAGGGAAACTAAACCTCGCATAGTTATAAGAACAAATTTACCTTCGGTCAATAGACAATTTAATCGACTTCAACCGGCTTTTAATGTTCTAAGAACGGCTTTTGAACAAAAAGCAGTAACGATTCAGCAGTCACCTATTGGCATTAATCCTGATTTTGCTCTGGTTTTTGAAATTATCGGTACAGTTAATAGTTTTTATACAGCAGTACAACATGTTGAAGGGATGGAATGGATTTTTGATAAGGAGTCTGAATCATTTGCAGCCGATGAAGATTTTTACAATATTGATAAGCGTGGTCAAAGATCAGATGAGAATCTTAGTGGCAAATTGTACTGTGTTATGTCCAATCAGCAAGCAATGCAACAACTGCTTTCTCTTTGGAAGCGTTATCAAAATGGAGAAGAAAATGTATTTCAACGTGGATTTGCAGGAATCAGAGATGTTTTTACGCATATAAAAAACATTAGAAAATGGGGAGCGCAAGATAGGATAGCTGAAACTTATGCAGTTGAATATTGGCGAGAAAATCTTGACTTAGATGGCGATTCTCCCGTTCCGTTTGAAATAGAACTATTTTTCCGTGCGAAAGAAGAGACAAGGAGAAATGCTTTTAATACTATAAATCAGGAAATAAACGCTCTTGGTGGACGAGTAATTCAAGAATGTGTTTTAAGTGAAATAGCATATCATGCTTTGCTAGTCGAACTACCTAGAGTTGCAATTGAGAGCTTAGTTAACCAATATGAAGATATTGAATTATCTCAAGTAGATGACATTATGTTTTTTAGACCAACCTGCCAGTCTATGTTCATTTCTAAAACAGATTCAGAACCGTGTACTATGCAAGTGCCTCCATTAGAAATAGAAAGTATTGATCCTGTCGTTGCAGTTTTCGATGGTATGCCTATTCAAAATCATCCTCTACTTCGGGATAGAATCATTGTAGATGATCCAGATGATTATGCAACCAATTATGAAAGCAAATACCGTATTCATGGGACATCCATGACATCTCTTGCAATATATGGAGATCTTAACCGAAATGATTCTCCTATTACATCGCCTGTCTATGTTCGACCTATTTTGCGTCCGAAGCAAGTCAGTCCTGATTTTATACAAGAATGTGTTCCTGATGATAAATTGTTCGTTGATACTCTATATAGAGCAGTTAAACGGATGATGGAGGGAGAAAATGGTGAAGATGCTACTGCACCAAACACTAAGGTAATTAATTTGTCGGTTGGTGATCCTGTTCGGCAACTATCAACAATAATGAGTCCAACAGCACGGATTATTGATTACCTTGCTTATAAATACAAAATTCTATTTATTATTAGCGCTGGGAATCATGATGAAATTCTCAATTATGTCAATCAATCTTTTGCTGATTTAAAAGCACTTAGCATTTCGAGAAGAAATAATGTTTTTGGTAAGGTAATAAAAGATAATCAACGAAATCTCAAAGTGCTTGCTCCTGCTGAAAGTTTAAATGGACTAACAATTGGGGCTTTATATGACGATTTTGCTAATTTAGAGGAATCCGATAGATGGATTTGGGCGGTTGAAAAAGGAATGCCTTCTCCCATATCTGCATACGGAAAAGGATACCGTTCAATAATTACTCCCGACTTGTTTTATTATGGTGGTAGAAAATTTGTGCGGGAAAAATTCAATGGGGCTCTTGATTGGGTACTATCAAAGCGTGAACCTGGATGCAAGGCAGCTGCTCCATATGAAAATGATTCGGGACAAGCTTATTCGTTTGGGACTAGCGATGCGGCAGCTCAAATAACGCATGAAGCTGCAAAATGCTATGATGTTTTGGAACAAGTTTTTCTTAACGAAACAGGCGAACATATTCCAAATGACTATAAAGCAATTCTTTTGAAAGCGATGCTTACTCATGGAGCATCTTGGACGACCATTGCAGATAAAATTGCTACTGCCACAGGTGATTCTGTAAAGAAGTTGTGTAAATGGCTTGGCAATGGAATACCAAATATTGAAAGAGTTGCTGAATGTACGCAAGAACGTATAACGCTTATTGGTCTAGGGGCACTAAAAAAAGAAAAAGGAGATATTTTTAAGCTCCCACTTCCTGTAGATTTCTCTACACGACTACTTAAGCGTAAGCTAACGGTTACGTTAGCGTATCTTTCCCCAATTGTACCTAACAAGCAAGAATATCGATCTGCACAACTTTGGTATACTATAGATGATGGAGAGAAAGGTCTTGTTCCTGATCGTCAAAACACAGAGTGGCAAGCAGTTCGAAAAGGAACTTTACAACATGAAATCTTTATTGGTGAGGATCCCATTGTTTGGAATGATGATGACCTCGTTATAAAGGTGAATTGTAAACAAGAAGCTGGTAAATTCAGGGAAGCGATACCATACTGTTTATTTGTGAGTTTTGAAGTAGCAGAAGGTTTTAACGTAGACCTATACAGTGATGTGGCAGCTAAAATATACCAGCGGGTACAAATTTCTAGCAATTAAAAATGGAGTGCCGTCATCGGACAACAACATCTGATGATGGTACTCTTATTTTTGCTTATCAAAAGGTAAAAATTCCGTATTTTCTCTATGTAGAAACATTATGTGGCTCTACATAGGAGAATCTTATACTGTTCTATACAGAAAACCCATATAGGTAGTTTCTTTTCATGTTTTAAACCCCAATGATTGCACTTTTTGGAGTGAAGGGAAAGATAGCGCAGACATGATACTACCACCATACAAAAACTCTCTTTATAGGGATGGGTGTAGCCTTTGCTAAGTTTGTTATGCAGGTGTTTGCTATTCTTGCCCAGAAAAAAAACGCCCATTCCTGATGCCGATTTCTTATTTTGACACATGGGTCGTCCAAACCTGTGGGGTGAGTTTGCCTGAGAATTTCCTTTCTGCATCTTTCGAACTAAACAGTTTAACAGATGAGCGATGCATCAGGAAATGAGATAGTTGCCCTCAAAGTAGCTGTCAATCGAGGCTGTTACATCTTGGACTGATGCGATACTCTTTACTACACTTAGTTTTTCGCTAATCACAAGATTTACTCATTGTTTCTACGACCGGAAAGTACAGAGTAAAAAGTAATGAGTTGTACTCTATTCGTATTATTTGCGAAGAACTAATTCGTGAAATAGTTGAAAATGTATATGTTTCCAGTGAGAAAAAACAAGAATTTGCCAAGTAACTTCAAGACTACTTGAATAAGATGGACTTTGAAAAAGATCTCAAGGTTTTTGATTTCTGAGATTGAAACCGAATATAATAATTTAACAAAATTCAAAGAGACAAATTATCGCCGCAAAACAGCAACAATGATAAGTGCTTTGTTGTCTATTTTTACAGCAATGGCAACTTTTCTTTTTTCTCTTATTCCATTTGTAGATAAGGACATATTTAATAAGTATAACTTTTCAAATGAATATGAGGTGTCCTTTGTGATTATTTTGTGCACCATTGTTTTGGTTTTTTCTCTATTTGCTATTATTCCAATTATGGATAAATTAAAAGATGAAAGAAAATCTCAGTCTGAGAAGAAAGAGAAGAAAGAGAAGAAATGATGCCACCTACTCATCTTAAATGGTGAGTAGGTGTTTTGCTACTTATTTCCTTAGATGTTCAATTGGTTCTCGGTAAAAAAATATTATTCTCAGCCAGATATTCTTTGTCTTCCAAAGTATAAGAATCTAAATTATTTGCCCTTTTTTCAGTACTAGGAAGTAAATGATTGCTCCGTTACCACCCTAGGTTTGCGAACAGAAGAATCCGCAACAAGGAACTACCGTTGCCAGACTAAGGCTCTAGCTTTGGCTCTGACTCACCTTAGGAGTTTTCTTAGCGTACTTATTTTATATTCACTGTACCGGTCTGGCAAATACAGAACTCTTCATTTGACTATTCTACAGAAGCACCATTAGGTAGGATTTGTCTACTTGATTCAAAAAATGAACGATGGTTTCTTTGTTCTTGTTGATGCGGTCGATTAGGATATAAAAACAATTGCTCATTTTTATAGTCACGGCGATAAGCTTTTTGTTGCCCTAATAACTACTTACCAGTTTTTGGCGTTGCTCAGGAGGGTTAGGGTCGGTCAACCAACTTTATGCCTTGGGTAGCAGATTCTTGATGTACTTATTTACGTACATAGAGGGCGTGAGTGGGACGGGATGGTTGCCTAGCGCGGATGTATAAGTGGGGAAGAACGAAAGAAATTCCTCGCCCATGATGTAAACAAGCATAAGGGGAGGGCAAACTTATTTAGTGTGATGATGCAGATATACTAGGTTTATGGAAACCCCTAATTCGTATTTTATACATAGAAAGTATCTAATTCACACGGCTCTATTACTTTCAGCAAGCTAGGTTAGCTTTGATGTCGAATATCAGGAGGCGACCGAGATGCCATCTGATTGGAAATCTTGACGTACTGCGAGGAAGTGTCAATCAGGTTTTTGATGTTCCAACATTTCTTGTTTTGATCTTCCTGTAGTGAAGGCTTCTTTATCAATGTGGGAACTCATAGACATTTTACTCTAAGATATGCAGTTTTTCTGTTCTTATGATGCTCCTTTCTGAATTTTGAGAGAAAAAAGCTCCACCGTTATTGATGGAACTTTTCAAAGAATACAGTTTTTATAACTTATAGTAGTTTAATCCATTTTTTATTATAGGATTTTTAATATATCCATTATCTTCAAGAATGATTCTGTTACCGATGCATGAACCGGCATAGACACCTCTAACAATTGTAGTTCCTTGATTATTTAATGATCCCATAAGTTTTCCGCCTTTTTCAACAATGACAGTCGCTCTATTGGCAACACTAGTTGACCCTTCCAAGGTTCCATTTACTATAACTTCACCATTTTCAAGGACATTAACGGATCCCTGATGTTTGCCAATAATGACAACTTTTGTTCCGGAATTAACGTTTAATGACCCCTGTAGTGTACCTGTTAATGTTAGGACACCATTTTCAACATAGACACTTCCTTGGTGAGTGCCAGATAAAATAGTATTATCCTTAACTACTAATGGTGGAACTTTTTGTCCGTTGATGATATCATAGTTGTATTTCATCTTATCCCTCCCGAATTTTTTTATATTATACCATATCCTTCAGGTCTTGTATACTTTGACACAGTTAAATACATAGCTTGCACATTACTACTGTTAACCATATTCTACCTTATTAGTTATCAATTAAAAGAAAAATAGACATATAGAAAATAAAATATATATAAGTCCTTATCCGCGACCAGCGGTCGCGTATTCAAGTCGCATTTCAGCCGTTTTTCCATAGCTATTTTTTCTTAGAAGGAGTATTCAAGATATGCTTCCTATTCTTTCATAAAAGATTGCAAAAATTAAATTATTCTTTTATGAATAAATTATTCTGAATTAAATAATAATCAAAAACAAGATTATTTGAATCTGAATAATCTTGTTTTTTTATGGCAAATTTTCTGATTTTCAGCATTCCTCGATTTGGCACAAATTTTGTTTTATAAATGGACAAAGAAATCAAAAGGAGTTGTGACCATGAATGCTCTAGAAAACACCAAGATTCTGGATTTATCCGAAAAGCAAACCATCAGTTTAGCAACGTTTTACCTTTCATCCTATGGTACGGAAGTGACAAAAGTTGAGCGGCCGGATGGCGGGGACAAAGCGAGAAGTTGGGCACCGATCAAAAAGGTGATAGCTTGTATTTCAATTACCTGAATCGTGGGAAAAAGAGTATCATTTTGGACATTACCACAGCAGAAGGGACAGAAATTTTGGAAAAATTGATTCCTTTTTATGATGTCATTTGTGTAGGTGAAGAAGCGGGTTATATGGAGTCTTTGGGACTTGGTTATGGCAAACCTGATATTATTTATGCTTCTTATTCCTATTATGGGGAAACAGGATCTTATAAGAATAAGCCAGTCAGCTCTCTTACAGCACAGGCAAAAGGTGTTGCCATGGATATGACTGGTGTCCATAACGCATACTCCGTTCAATCTGCGCCGTCCATTGCAGAGCATGACAGTGCCGCATATTTTGCCACGCGAATTGTTATGGATCTTATTGATTGGAATAGCAGAGGAATTAGTCAGAAAGTAGATATTGCACTGCTGGATTCCATCTATTCCTATATCGAAGCAGCGCCGGAAGTTTTTTCTACTGTGAGAGAAGTACATAAAAGAAAAGATAATTTCAAAAAAGTTCTGTGATGTACTGGAATTAGAGGATTTAAAGGAAGATTCGAGATTTATTGTTAATGAAGGAATAAGAACAGATTATATGAACATTCTTCGCTCGATTCTGGCAAAACCCATTGTCTGTTTAAAAAGAAAACAGAAGCAGAAAATTTGGTATGTTCTTACGGCTGAATTTCCTGCCGTTTTGTTTGAGAAAATTTAAAAAAAACTTGTAATGTTTTAAGATTTCGATTGTTATTATAGTGAAAGGTGGTGAAGATGGGTGGACTTTGAAAGTGTATATCAACGATATTTCAAAGCTGTTTTTTTGTTTTTACGAAGCATATCAGCCAGCGAGGATATGGCAGAGGAAATCACACAGGAAACTTTTACAAAAGCACTGAAGGCAATCGACACTTTTGACGGCAGGAAAGATATACGTGCGTGGCTGTTTACCATTGCGAGGAATACATACTATACTCATTGTAAACGCCAGAAAATATATGTTGAAGAAGATATAGAGAATATGCATCTGGTTAATCAGGAGGCTTTTACCAGTAAAATCATAGACGAAGAAAGTGCGCTGCTTGTTCATCGTTTTCTTCATCATATGAGAGAACCATATAAAGAGGTTTTTACTTTGCGCGTCTTTGGCGAGCTTCCTTTTGAAAAGATTGCGGTGTTATTTGGAAAAACACCCAATTGGGCCCGTGTGACATTTTATCGTGCGAAAAAAGAAATTATCGAATATATGGAGGGGATAGAGAATGGAAAAAATCAGTTGTAATATTGCAAGGGATTTATTGCCGTTATATATAGAAGGAATTTTGAGTGAAGAAACAGCGCAAGTTGTTGAGATGCATTTGCAGACCTGTAAGAGCTGCAAAAAAGATTTTGAAACCATGCGTCAGGAGTTTGTTTTTCCGTCTGCGCCCAAAATTCAGGAGGAAAATGAAAGAATATTAAAAGAACTGAAGCGTCAGCTAAAAATTAAGAGAATATTGACTGCGGTTGTTGCGGTTTTTGTGACTGTGGCTGTTGTTATATCAGGTTATTTGGTATACACAAATGTCGGGGCTGTACATAATTTTTTCACGGAAGACAACACAGTTATATTGCGGGATATTCATACAGGAGATACATGGGAACCACTCTATATTGAGGGGGATGAATATTTGAATTATGATCGCCTGATCTGTAAAAAGAAGATGGTTGTCCACATTGACAGTGCATCGGCAGTTACTTTTAGAATCAGTGATACAGATGGGAATATCGTCATAGATGAGCAGACTCTTGAACCGGGAGAAGGCGCTTCCCTAAAGGAATTGAAACGCAATACAGACTACAAAGTGGAAATAAAAACAGAAGGGGATTTTGTTTTGCTCCGATTTGTATAACTGAAACGATAAAATAAGAAAGGTTCTTCGCGATCAAATATCATAGAAGAACCTTTTTATTATAAAAAATGATCCTTCCATAATTAAGAATTTTGAAATAGCTTCCTTTCAGCCTTTATGGTAAGATTGACAAAATAAAAGGGCATAGATAATGAAATAAAGGGGGAGTACGAATGAAGCGCATCATGAAGATTTTTATCTTTGGCGTTTGTATCGGCATCGCAGCATTGATTATTCAAAAATCATTTCATATTAATGAGGATGTATTCATGCGTGGCTATTGCATTGCTGCGATTGTTATTGTAATTGGTGCTGTGTTATTTAACATGCTGTATAATCGATATTACTTCAAAAAGGTAAGAGCGTTGTCGGAACAATTCCTTGAGGAGAAACCACAGGAGTATATTGATGGGATACAGGCATTGCTGAAAACTGCCAAGGGACGATATTTGCAGAATATCCTGCGCCTAAACTTGACAGCAGGATATATGGAGCAAAAACGATTTGAGGAAGCAATGCAGATATTGGAAGAACTGTCAGACAGACAAAGAAAAGGTGCCATTGTAAATGTGGTTTATTGTATCAATCTTTTCATTTGCTATTTCGAAACCAATCAGTATGAAAAAGCCATCGCATTATATCATGAGAATTCTCGGCTCATTGAGAAATTTCGATATAGTAAAAGCTATGGTGCCAATATTGCTATACTGGATGTGTTGGCTATGGTGATCCGCAAACAATACCAAGAAGCGGAAGATCTGCTGGAAAAAGCAAAACAAATATATGATACACCGCAATTTCAAAAAGCCTTTCAAGAAATTTCCGGTAAGTTGAATGGAATAAAAGACGGGACTACATAAATATCAAAAAACTGTTGACACTCATTTATATGCGAAAAGGTCAGCGGTTTTTTTATTTTAAAAATTTCCGGCTGAGATGGAAATCAAAGAGAAAGGAACCTTATAAAATCCGTTGTGTTTGTGCAAATGATGAAAAAATGCATAATAATATCCTTTGTGCTTGGGAAAGTTTGTGCAAAAAGTTTTGTTAGCACTCTTTACAAGTGAGTGCTAACAATGTATAATAAGATCGTATTCAAAAGGAAATAACCTAAATTTTGAATAGATTCTAAATGGAGAAAGGTGGAATGGTTATGAACTTACAAAAATTTACACAGAAATCTCTGGAGGCCATTCAGAACGCCCAATCTATGGCAGTGGAATATGGTAACCCCCAGATGGATCAACAGCATCTGCTGGTTACATTACTGACGCAGGATGAAGGTTTGATCCCCCAGCTGATGCAGAAAGTGAATGTGAATGTAAACGGTTTGCTTCAGGCAGCGGAAAATGAAGTGAAAAAACTGCCTCGTGCAACAGGCGGACAGACATATGTTTCTTCTGACTTGGAAAAAACACTGACAGCAGCAGAAAAGCTGGCAGAAAATATGACAGATGAATATGTATCCGTAGAACATATTTTCATGGCAATGGTAAACAGCCCTAATGCGGCGCTGAAAGATATTTTCCGTCAGTATAACATCACCAAAGAAGGCTTTATGAAAATCCTGGCAACAGTACGGGGCAATACTCGTGTGACCAGCGATTCTCCCGAAGCAACTTATGATGCTTTGAAGAAATATGGTACTGACCTGGTGGAAAAAGCAAGAAGCAAAAAACTGGATCCAGTTATTGGCCGTGACGATGAAATCCGTAACGTCATCCGTATTCTGTCCAGAAAAACCAAAAATAACCCTGTGCTCATCGGTGAACCCGGTGTCGGTAAAACAGCCATCGCAGAAGGTCTGGCACAGCGTATTGTCAAAGAAGATGTTCCCAACAGTCTGAAAGACAAAACCATTTTCTCTCTGGATATGGGCGCCCTCATTGCTGGCGCAAAATTCAGAGGTGAATTTGAAGAACGTCTGAAAGCCGTTTTGAATGAAGTCAAAAAGAGCGAAGGTAAAATCATTTTGTTCATTGATGAACTGCATACCATTGTTGGTGCAGGGAAATCAGATGGTGCCATGGATGCAGGGAACCTGTTAAAACCTATGCTGGCAAGAGGGGAACTGCATTGCATCGGTGCAACCACACTGAATGAATATAAACAGTATATCGAAAAAGACCCTGCTCTGGAACGTCGTTTCCAGCCTGTTATGGTAAACGAACCTACGGTGGAAGATACCATCGCAATTCTGCGTGGTCTGAAAGAACGGTATGAAGTATATCATGGTGTTAAAATTCAGGATCAGGCAATGATTGCGGCTGCGACATTGTCCAACCGTTATATCTCTGACAGATTTCTGCCAGATAAAGCCATTGACCTGGTGGATGAAGCTTGTGCTATGATTCGTACAGAAATGGATTCCATGCCCACAGAACTGGATATTATCCAGAGAAAGATCATCCAGCATGAAATCGAAGAAGCGGCACTGAAAAAAGAGGACGATAAACTGTCCAAAGAACATCTGGAAGAAATCCAGAAAGAACTGGCAGAAATGCGTGACCAGTTTGCAACTTTGAAAGCAAAATGGGAAAACGAAAAAGATGCCATTGGCGTTGTTCAGAAACTCCGTGAACAGATCGAAGATGTCAATGCGGAAATTGAAGCTGCTGAACGGAAATATGATCTGAACAAAGCAGCGGAACTGAAATATGGCAAACTGCCTCAGCTCCAGAAAGAACTGGAAGAAAAAGAACGGGAAGCTGAAGAAAACGGCAACAAGAATACATTGCTGCGTGATAAAGTAACCGAGGAAGAAATTGCTCGTATCATCGAACGATGGACAGGTATTCCTGTTGCGAAATTGATGGAAGGCGAACGTGAAAAACTGCTCCATCTGGAAGATATCCTTCACGAAAGAGTGGTAGGACAGGATGAAGCTGTTCAGAAAGTTGCGGAAGCAATCCTGAGAAGCCGTGCAGGTATCCAGAGTCCTAACAGACCTATTGGTTCCTTCATGTTCTTGGGCCCCACAGGTGTTGGTAAAACAGAACTGGCAAAAACATTGGCAGAATGCCTGTTTGATGATGAAAAGAATATGGTCAGAATCGATATGACTGAATATATGGAAAAATTCAGTGTGTCTCGTCTGATTGGTGCGCCTCCGGGATATGTAGGTTATGAAGAAGGCGGTCAGCTGACAGAGGCTGTTCGGAGAAAACCTTATTCCGTAATCCTGTTCGATGAAGTGGAAAAAGCACATCCTGATGTGTTCAATATTCTGCTTCAGGTATTGGATGATGGCCGAATCACAGACTCTCAGGGCAGAACTGTTGACTTCAAGAATACCGTTATCATCCTGACAAGTAACTTGGGCTCCAATTATCTGCTGGAAGGCATTGATGCAAACGGCGAAATTACCCAGGAAGCAAGAAATCAGGTAGAAGAACTGCTGCATCATTCCTTCCGTCCTGAATTCCTGAACAGACTGGATGAAATCGTATTCTACAAACCTCTGACAAAGGATAACATCACCCATATCATTGACCTGATCATGAAAGATCTGAACAAACGTCTGGCAGATAAACAGCTGAAATGTGAACTGACAGAACGTGCGGAAGATTATATCGTAGAAACTGGGTATGATCCTGCCTTTGGTGCAAGACCTTTGAAACGTCTGGTACAGCGTGACATCGAAACACTGCTGGCACGGAAGATTATTGCCGGTGATATTGATCAGGGCACAACCTTGGTAGTAGATGTAGAAAATGGCGAATACAGCGTTACAGCGAAATAAAATCTGTTCTTTGCAATGACCTCAAAAGAATAGAGAAACCCCATGGAATGACAGAAAACTGTCGTTCCATGGGGTTATTGTTTTGTAGGGAAAACTTATTTCTTTTTCTGTTCCACGGTACTTACAAAATTTCTCAGGTCTTCCATGGAGCAGATGGAGCTGCTGTTGTTGGATAATGCAATCTGTGTGGTGTCGGGTAAGCCTTTATAAAAATGTTTCGCACGTTCGTTGTGCAGCAGTAAATCCGCAAGATCTTGATATTTTTGTCCAGCCATGTCTGTATGCCTCCTTTTTGTTTGTCAGCATTATTCTGCGCAAAAAATATGGCTTTTATGCAGTTTCTTTCTTGAGTGGATTGCTGCTTTTTGGTATACTAAAGCAAGGTGATTGCTTATGTTGAAAAAATATAAAACCATTCTGGCGCAGGCGGAAGCGGAAATTGTGGAAAAGAAATCCCGTTTTATCGCTACTGTTCGCCCTGTAAAAACAGAGGAAGAAGCCAGAAGTTTTATCGAAGAATTGAAAAAGAAATATTGGGATGCAACCCATAATGTTTTCGCTTATCAGATTGGCGAAAGAAATGAAATTCAGCGTTTCAGTGACGATGGAGAACCACAGGGAACAGCAGGTATGCCGGTGTTAAATGTTCTCAAAGGGGAAGATGTGAAAGATACCGCTATTGTGGTAACAAGATATTTTGGCGGTACGCTTCTTGGTACTGGCGGTCTGGTGCGTGCCTATGGAAAAGCCGCAAAAGAAGGATTGCTGACAGCTGGAATTGCAGAATTGGTTCTGTATAGTCGTTATTTTGTGACTGTGGATTACACAGATTCTGGAAAAGTACAATATGAAATTTTGCAGGATGGACATGTGCTCCATGATACCCAATATACGGATCAGGTGCAGTTTTGTGTGCTGGTAGAATCGGAACAGTCCGAAGCCTTCGAAAAGAAGATGCTGGATATTATGAAAGGCAAACAGGCTGCCGAAAAGGTGGATGAAGTCTTTGGTGTTTGGCAAAATGGCGAACTTCAGTTGACAGAATCGTAGTTTTATCTTGTTTTTTCGATGAAAAAATGATAAAATATTTTGGTGAATTTTAATCGAGGAGGGTTATGAATGTCTGGACATTCTAAGTTTGCGAATATTAAACATAAAAAGGAAAAAAATGATGCTGCCAAAGGTAAAGTATTTACCATGTTGGGCAGAGAAATTCAGGTTGCAGTAAAAGCTGGCGGCCCCGATCCCGCTGTAAACGGTAAACTGCGTGATGTAATCGCAAAATGTAAATCTAACAATATGCCCAATGATACTATCGAAAGAAGTATCAAAAAAGCAGCTGGTAACGAAGAAGGCGTAGAATACGAATTGGTAACATATGAAGGTTATGGCCCCAGTGGTGTAGCAGTTATCGTAGAAGCGCTGACAGATAACAGAAACCGTGCAGCTGCAAATGTAAGAAATGCATTTACAAAAGGCGGCGGTAACATGGGTACCAACGGCTGCGTATCTTTCATGTTTGACCAGAAAGGTCTGATCGTGATTGATAAAGAAGAAGTAGAAATGGATGAAGAAGAACTGATGATGGCAGCTCTGGATGCAGGCGCAGAAGACTTCGCAGCAGAAGAAGACAGCTACGAAATTACAACTTCTCCTGATGACTTCTCTGCAGTACGTGAAGCTATGGAAGCAGCAGGCATTCCTATGGCAAGCGCAGAAGTGACAATGATTCCTCAGACATATACAGAACTGAAATCTGATGAAGATATCAAGAAAATGAATAAATTGCTGGATATGCTGGATGATGACGATGATGTACAGAATGTATATCATAACTGGGATGAGTGATCAAAATAGATGACATGGCCACAAAGCCAGTAAAATCAAGGCTTTCAGCGGTTTTTGAGGGCGGTTTTCAAAGCCCCAAAAAATCCAATTTTATAGATGACATAGCGTTTTTGGAGTTAAAAAACGATTTTCGGGCAGTGAGATGATAGAAAAAATCTCGCTGCTTTTTTCGTTTCTGAAAATCGACAAAAAGTGGTTTCCCCAAATATAACCATTTTTTGAAAAAATTTTTTCGACAAATTTTGAAGGAAAATGTCATGAAAGTGCCAAAAGTAAAGTCGTATGAACATCCTGAAGTCTTAAAAAAATTGAATACAGAGGAAATGATTTATTTTTATAAATCTTAAGTTTTACATAAAGTGCTACCTACAAGGATGGAATGTTTATGGAAGAACATGAAAGAATTTTAAACCTATATTTGCCAATATTGGTAAATTAGCAGAGGTTGTTGTACTAGAATCTTTGTGATATACTTTTTTATAAATGTGGATCTTTGTCTATTAGGGGGTTTAAATATAAAAAGGAACTAGAATAATTGTGGATTAACTATGTGGGATTGATTTATATATGTGTTTTGAAAAAAAGAACATCATGCAGTTGTGAAACGAACAATTATTACAACCCTATATAGCAAAGGAAAGAGGTGTGTTATGGATACCATCAATGCTTTATTACATAATACAAATTCATTAAGAAATGCAACTATTTTAGCGGGAAGCAGAGGTTTGAATAATAAGATATCTGGTGTTACTGTCTTAGAAATGTCTGATCTAAATGAAGAGGGGAGTTCTTTATTAAATCTGAAGCAAGGAGAAATTGTAATTACGTCTTGTAATGATATCAAAGAAAATGTTGAAAAGCAGCTTCAGTTAATTTATGCGTTAAAACAAAGAAAAATAGCAGGTATTGTTTTATTTTATATAGGCTATGTTATAAAAAGTTTGGATTATAGTGTGATTGCGTTATGTGATAAGCTGGATCTTCCATTAATTTGCCCACCTAATGATCCCCAAATATCTTATGCTTCTGTGATGAATGATATAATGGGTCTTTTAATGAGGAAAAGTGAACATGAATCAAAGAAAGAGAGAACTATTCTAAAGGGGATAATGGAACTAAATCAGAAACAAAGATCTTTTTCGGAAGGATTAAAATTTTTAAGTGATTCATATGATATTACACTGATGCTATTGGAAAATAGTATGGAAGAGATTTGTTCCTGCGGTTTAGATATCTTGCAGATGAAGGAGCTGTTGAAAAAACAGGATTTGTTTGATGATAGAAAGGATAATGTCTTTTTTTTCATTGATGATGGAAATCGGTGTGTTTGGAAAAAGATATGGCATAATAATACGTATTTATGGTTGGGCATGTTTTCAAGAACACAGCAATTGCATAATGTAAGTTTTATTATGCAAAGTTTTGAGATGATTATAGATATATGGGAAAAAGATATTCTTCACAAGAGTCAGCATGAATTGATTTTGTCAATTTTGAGTGATAATAGGTCGCAGGCATTTGCTGTTGCAGAAAAGCAGAAAATTGATCTGGAAAAAGCTGTAGGTGTTATTTGTATTGCGAAGCAAGGAGATTTTGAGAAAAATAGAAATATAAAGATACTCATGGATTCTATTATAAAGCAAGAAGGATTTAGAGTTGTACACACAGAAGTTCAACAAAAATCTGTTTATCTATTATTTGGGCATGAAGAAAATAAATTTTTGGATGTGAAGAATTCCATTGAGAATATATCTAATTTCCCGTATCATACAATTGTAGCAACAGTATATGGAAAGGAAGATTTATTCTTATTTCTGCCTAAAGTAATTGAGGTTTTTGCTTGTCTAAAAGAAATAAAAAACAGTAGAATATATGATCGAAGTGAAATTCAATCAATTCTTCAAATGCAGTTTCTTCTCCATTCACCAATGCGGATACTGTATCAAAGCATGCAAAATAGGCTGGATATATACGATAAGAAGAATAAAAGCAATTTGAAAAAAATGATTGTTGACTGTTGTTTAGAATATAAAATGAATTTGAAAGAGATGGCAAAGGCAGAATTTATCCACTATAACACAGTGCAATATCGAATGAAGAAAATTGAGGAACTCCTGCAGATCAACTTAAAAAGGCCATCAGATATGGATACATTATATACATTGGCTTTGTTTATGAAGATGAAAGAAAAGTGAATAAAGTGTAAAAAAACAAACCATAACTTGGTTTGTTTTTTTTATAAAATTTGGTTTGCATTTTTGTTTTTTTGACAATTGTTTCAGAATTATGGATTTGTATAATTAAAGAAAAATACAAAACAGGAGAGTGGTAATTATGGCAACAAAAAAATTGACAAACATTCAGGAAGCAACAGATTTTGTAAGAGGTTGTACATTTTATGCAACTGGCGGGGGCGGACTTCCTGAAAATGGGATTGAGTCTTTGATGAGCGAAATTAATGAAAAAGGCTTTGTACAAATAACAGATATTTCAGAGATTCCCGATGATGCTGTTGCTGTATGCCCGTTTTTGATGGGTTCTATTGCACCGCATGATGAAGCAACTCTTAAGGAAATGGCAGGTTTTGGTTTTATTGATGGCGTAAATAAAGAAAAAGCCAGACTGGCAAAAGCAATTCAGGAACTGGAAGCATATACAGGGGTAAAAACAACAGTAGTTGTTCCTATTGAACTGGCAGGTGCGAATACTTCTGGCCCCATTTCTGCAGGCAGTTCTTTGGGTATGATGGCAGTTGATGGAGATTATTGTGGACGTGCTATTCCGGAAATTTTGCAGATTACACCATATTTGTATGACAGAAAATGGCTTCCTGTCGCTTCTGTTGATGAATGGGATAATGTTTGTATTATCAAAAAGGCAACCAATCTTCGTGTAGTTGAAAGAATTGGTAAGCTTATTAGCGCTGGTGCATATGGTTTGGCCGGTCAGGCAGGTTTTATTATGAGTGGGAAAGAACTGAAAGAAACCGTAATTGCTGGAACTCTCTCCAAATCTTATGAACTTGGTAAGTTTATTCGTGAAGCTCAGGAAGCACATCTGGATCATATTCCTCAGAAAATTGCAGAAAAAGTTGGCGGTTGGGTGTTGGCAGAAGGAAAAAGAACAGACTTTGAAGATGAAGATCGAATCGGATACTACTGGGGAACGACAACCATTCAGAGCGATGCTGGAGATGAATACAAAATCTGGTTTAAAAATGAAAACCATGTATGCTGGAAAAATGGAGAACCATTTGTTTCCAGTCCGGATTTGATTTGTGTTGTTGATCGTCATACAGGTGAACCAATTCCAAATCCGAAGATGCGTCAGGCGCAGGAAGTGGCAATCATTGTTTTGCCTTGTGATGAGAGATTGAGACAAGACAAAATCAAAAAGGTATTAGACCCTCAATATTTTGGTTTCGAAGATATTTCCTATGTTCCAGTAGAAGAACGTATGAAATAAATAAGATTGTATATGTTGACGTATAAACCTTAAGGAGTCTGAAAGGAGAATTGTTATGGATCAAAATGTTTATACGCCAGAGGATAAATATTATGATTATCCTGATAGACCTGTACCACATGACAAACGGAAAAGTCCAATCAATATTGCTGTAGTTACAACTGGGATGGCAGTTGCTATGTCAACTTTATATACAGGATCAGCACTGGCGGAAGTTATGAATTTTAAAGAAGGCACGATTGCAATTGTTGTAGGCAGTGTGATTTTGGCCATACTTGCTTCGCTAACTGGGGGAATCGGAGCAAATCAAGGCATTTCTACATCAATGTTATCTAGAGTTCCTTTCGGTAGAAAAGGTTCCAATATTGTTGGTCTGGTTTTGGGAATATCAATGTTGGGGTGGTTTTCATACCAATGTGGGTATTTTGGTGAAACTATCGCGCTGATGCTGCCAGGGCATTTTTTGACATCCCCAGTTGTTGCTACAATTTGGGGTGGATTGCTCATGATGTCAACTGCCATTGTTGGCTATAAAGGGATGACTTATTTAAGTATGGTAGCAGCACCGTTACTTTTGGGACTTTGTCTTTACTGTGCCATTATGGCAATCAGCACAACGGGTCTGAGTCCTATCATTGCACATATGCCAGATAATCCTGCTACCATCGGAACTGGTATTACAATTGTAGTAGGTGGTTGGATTACTGGGGCAGTTTTACAGCCGGATATTTCCAGATATGCGAGAAGCAAAATGGATAATTCCGTGGGTGTTATTGTAGCAATGTTTGTTTTTGCTGCAGCAAACTGGGGTGGTTTTGTTGTGGCAAAAGCGACAAATAGCGCTAATATCATGGAAGGCCTCAGTATTTTAGGCATGGGTGTTTTGGGCTTACTGATTGTTGTATTAGGCCAGTGGACAAGTAATGATAATAATTTGTATTCCGCAGCTTTGGCAATTATCAATATTAAGCCAGGGATTAACAAGCATATCGTTTCAGCCGTATGCGGTGTCATTTTTACTGCTTTGGCTGTTACTGGCATCCAAAACCATTTTGTAGGGTTCTTGTCTGCGTTAGGAACATTTTTACCTCCAATAGGTGCTGTTTTGGCAGTAGATTATTACTTACTAAAGAAAAAACATCAATATGATTTCGAAAATATGGATCAGACGACCTCTTATAAACCACTTGCCTTTGTATCAGTTGTTTTAGGTGGAGGAATCGCATATATTTCCAAGTTTGGTTCTACAACAATCACTGCGATTATTCTCACGGTTGTTCTGTATTATGGCTTAAGTAAATTGATGGAAAAGAAAAATGTGTGAGAAAACGCCATGCTGTATGTTCAGCATGGCGTTTTATTTAAAGGAGGCTTTGTAATGGTACAAAAGGAAATTTTAGATTTATGTTTGGAACGGTATTATGACAGAATGATAGAAGGAATTCAAAATAATATGCTTATTCCAAGTGTGAAAGGTAAGCCAGAAGCAGGGGCACCTTATGGGAAATTTGTGAATATGGCTTTAGAGGATGCTTTGTTGCAGGCAAAAGAACTGGGACTTCGTGTGAAAAATATTGATCATAAAATAGGCTACGCTGAGATTGGAAAAGGAGATCAAATGATTGCAGTATTGGGACATTTAGATGTAGTTCCGGCAGAGGGTGAATGGAAACATCCTCCCTATGAAGCAGTCATTTCAGAAGGGATTTTATGGGGACGAGGTGCCTTAGATGATAAAGGCCCTATAATAGGGGCATTATACGCATTAAAAGCAATTCAAGATAGTGGTATACAGCTAAATAAAAGGATTCGTGTCATTTTAGGCACAGATGAAGAAAGCGGGTCTTCGTGTGTAAAGCATTATATAACAAGTAAAGAGGAAATGCCGTCTTGCGGATTTACACCAGATGCACAGTTTCCAGTTATTTATTCGGAAAAAGGAGCCATCCAAATTGTTATTGAACAGAAACTTACAGCAAAAGAGGATATGTTATTTGAGGAATGTAATGGGGGCAAAGCTATAAATGCGGTAATGTCAAACTTTTCAATAGCTTTTTTTGATGAGCAAACGAAAACAAGGTATCAAAAAAACTTTGAAGGGAAAAATGCTCATGCCAGTGAGCCATGGAAAGGAATCAATGCTGCTCTAAAAGCATCGAAGGAATTGTTGACTCTTGACGATGTTCCTGAAGCTATTAAGAGAATGAGTTGTTTTATACAGGAAAGTCTGATGATGTTTCCGCGAGAATTAGAGAAGGGTGTTCGATCCTTTGAAGAAGATTTGGGTAAAATAACGATTAATCTGGGAAAGGTGTACAAAAAGAAAGAATCGGTTTTTTACGAATTTGATATCAGATATCCATATGGAATTAATGCAGCAGATGTGATAGATCAAATGGGTCAACTTTCAGGTAAATATGAAATGACAATAGCAGATAAAAAAAATAATCCTCCACTTTACATTTCAAAAGATACTGAGATTGTGAGAAAACTCATGAATTTATATTGTAGTGAGATGGGGGAAGAAATTGCACCGATTGCTATTGGTGGCAGTACCTATGCAAAATCTTTTCCTAATATGGTAGCTTTTGGCCCCATTTTTCCATTTCAAGAAAATAAGATCCATCAACCAAACGAGTCAGTAGATTTAAAAGATCTTTACCGAGCGATTACATTGATTATGTATGCAATGGTAGTCTTGGCACAGTAAATAATGAGCTTTTGTATATGCAAAATAAATTGCATACTAGGACTAGTGATCAAAATAGATGATATGGCGTTTTTGGATTCAAAAAACGCTTTTTGGGCAGTGAGATACGTAAATCCCACTGCCTTTTTTTATTTCTAAAAATCGACAAAAAGTGGTTTTCAAAAAACAACCATTTTTTGAAAAAATTTTTTTGACAAATTTTGGAAGGGGGTAAAAATATTGAAGGAAAATGTCATTAAAGTGCTAAAAGTAAAGCCGCATAAACATCCTGAAGAAAAATACATTGGAAGCAATGCAGAAAGCGGTGGGAGGATATACTGAAATCGTGGGAATAGATGAATCCTATTAAACGATGACGGGAATTTTGATTGGCTTGAGAGCTAGGATTGCTTCATTAAGTGTAGGGTAGAAAAATTTACAGTTGTGTAGTAAAATAAATTATCTGTTTAGAAAAGAGAAAATGTATGAAATAGGTATGTAGGTTAAATGTATTAAGCTATTAGAGTAGTTTTGGATAGATCAAAATAGGAGGTAAAAATGGCACATAAACCATCCTTTGCTGTTGGGGCAGTTGTTTCCAATGATGAAATGCGAAAAGAATTTAAGATTGGTAATATGGGTGGAATGAGAAAATCCAATACATATGGGTGCCTTGTTATCATCTCTGACCATACAAAAGGTTTGTATGAAGATAAATGGTATGGTGACGAATTACACTATACTGGAATGGGTAATGTTGGTGATCAAATACTTACTGGAAATCAAAATGGAACACTCTATAATGCAAACATGGACTATAGTCAATAAAAAAGACACGATTTTTAAATATATTTTCTGGGAACGGC
>ERZ834859.1059-NODE-1059-length-32909-cov-9.304894_pt1 | contig 32909 bp, 28 predicted proteins | sample MGYA00519947_ERZ834859 | MGnify/ENA primary metagenome ERZ834859 (study PRJEB31850, sample SAMEA3708763) | human gut metagenome | biome: human gut; feature: human-associated habitat; material: faeces | place: China | collected 2014 ...
CGGTATACACAGGCTTACCACCGATGCAGGTACACCGTTGTATCTGCGGTACTGTATACCACAAAAGAAAGGATGCATTTGATGCCAGCAGAGTATATTTATGTGTTAGGCGTAGACGGAAAACCGCAGATGCCTACGAGACGCAGGAGACATGTGAATAAGTTATTAAATACAGGCAAAGCACGCATTGCCGAGCATGTCCCTTTTACCATACAATTGTTATATGAAAATAAGCCGGTTTTACAACCAATCATGATGGCAGAAGATCCAGGACGTACTAATATCGGTGCAGCGCTCGTGGGTCTGAAGGGGCAATTGTATCTGCAAGCGGTTGTAGAAACCAGGAACAAAGAAATCCGCAAGCTGATGGACAAACGCCGGGCTTGCCGCAGGGCATCCAGAAATGGGGCACGGAAAGCAAGGCAGCGCAGGGCAAAGCGTTTTGGCACGATGTTAAAGGCGGGGATGCTCATGCGGAAACTGCCCCAATACGGAGAAGACAAATTCATTACCTGCCATGTAATCCGCAATACAGAGGCAAGATTCTGCAACCGGAAACGTCCAAAAGGATGGGTAACACCAACGGTAGAACAGCTGATTCGGACGCACATCCACTTGGTGCATAAGATGCAGAAATTCCTGCCCATCACGGATGTGGCGATTGAAGTCAACCGCTTTGCATTCATGCTGTTGGAGGATCCAAGTATTGCTGGTGTTGATTTCCAGCAAGGTCCGTTAAAAGGGTATAGCAATGTCAATGATGCCGTATTTCAGCAGCAGGATGGGAAATGTTTGCTTTGTGACCAGCCTATAGAGCATTATCATCACATAATACCAAAGTCTAAGAATGGCTCCAGTACATTAGAAAATATCGTTGGACTTTGCTGTAATTGCCACGATGCAGTTCACAAAGATGGAGATGTCAAAAAAGCATTAAAGGACAAAAAGTCTGGGCTGATGAAAAAATATGCCGCCCTTAGTGTATTAAACCAGGCCATCCCGTTTATCTACAAACGGCTGGTGGAGGAATTTGGCGAAGAACATATCTTTACCTGTACGGGAAGGGAAACCGCAATAGTTCGTCATAGCCTGGGGCATACAAAGAAAAACCAATTGTATGAGGTGGATGCTTACTGTATTGCACTGCTGGCGCTAGGCTGTACAGAGGCAGAATTTCCAACTTTTGAGCATGTCTATCAGATAAAACAGTTCCGTAGGCAGAACAGGGCAAATATCAACAGCCAGCGGGAGCGTAGTTACTATTACGAAGGCAGGCTGGTGGCAAAAAACCGAAAAGACAGAGCAGAACAAAAAGACGATTCACTGGAAATCTGGTATCAAAAAATGGTACAGCAATATGGTGAAAAAGAAGCACAGCGTAGACGCTCTGTTTTACAGGTCAAGAAAAGCACCAGGCATTATAATACGCTTGGACGAGTGACACCCGGGGCAGTCTTTTATTGTAATGGGGAACGCCATGTATTAAATGGACAAATTACAAATGGACAATATTTTAAGGCTGTTGGTGATGCTAAAACAAATCATCCAGCAAAGAAGTGCCGAATTGTGAGTCAAAACGAAGGTCTTGTTTTTCTAGGGTAGGGATTCGCACAATTCATCACGTATATTGAATATACGTGCCTTCTTGTAAGTCTTTTCGTAAAGGAGATAAAAATTCATGGGAATAGTGATTTCGAATACGGAATTTGATCAGATTCTTGAGAAATTGGATATTGTAAATTTGGAATGCGATTATATTCCAGATATAGAAGATATAAAAAAATATGCGGAAAAAGATTTGAAAAAATATCTACCTTTTTTGCTGTGGATTGACTCGAATCATCCTGAACCGGCAGATGAGGAGGAAGCGCAGAATTTAGAATATTTGCGTGCGCTGTTGAAAAAATCAATTCAGATTAAAGATACCTGATTTTTTCATCTGGGCAGCAGAAAAGAAAAGTCTGGTTCATAATGTGGGAGAGGAGGGGGGATACATGGTTTTTGCAATTATTTGCATAATTTTTCTTATTACTTTTTTTCTATGGGCTCTTGTTTCATCAGGAAGAGAGAGAAGGGAGGCAGAACGGCGTGAAGAATTAAAAAACATGTTTCAACAAAATGATAAGTTAAATTAGCAAGTATGTAGTTTACGAAAGGATATTTATGGAGGAAAGAATATGAGCAGTGTAGAAAAATATATTCCTTATGAAAAAATCATTCCGAGTAAGCTGAATGATTTTCCTGTCAATGATATAGAAGAACTGACTGAAAGTCTTCGGCTGTTCGGATTATTACAGCCTTTGGTTGTAAAACCCAATGGCGATGAAACGTATCTTCTGTTGGGCGGAGAACGTCGATATACAGCTATCGGATATGGAAGGCAGTTAGGGTATGAAAACTGGTTTGAAAACGGTGTTCGATGTGAAATCTATGAAATGGATAAGTTTTCGGATATAGATGAAAAGATAATTATATATGAGCAGAATATCCATAATAGAAATTTGCAGGAGACATATTTAGAGAAGGTCAGAACATTATGCGACCTTTATAAGTTAAAATTTGAAGACGATCCAACTTTTACTGCCAAAAAACTGATTGAAATTATGTCTAAAAAACTTGGAGTAGGATCTCGCCAAACACAGAAAGTTGTTTTTGTAGCAACATCTGCTTCATCGTGGATTGTAAAGGCTGTAGATGAGAAGAAAATGACAATAGATACCGCGTCTATTATTTCTCACTTAGATGATAATGCCCAGAAAGAACTAAAGGAATATTTTGATGCAAACGGATCTGTTCCGGAGGATGTTTTAAATAAATACAGAAAGAAAAAACAAAACACTATTGGTGTTCCAGAAGAAGAGATGAAAAGTGAAGTCCCTGATAGAGATGACTTTTCGGAAATGAGCAATGAACATCATTCGCAGGAGAAATGGAACCCAAAAGAAACACCGACTGAACATCAGGAGACTTATGAAGCTCAAAGAACTTTTTCGGGAGGTATTTCAGAGTGTCCAAAATCAGAAAAATATCCCAATGAAAATACAGAACAGCAGGAGTCACACGCTCAAGGTATTCAGGTTCCTGCGAATTTTAATCCAACTGATTATGCACCGAGTATCTATAACCCGGAAGAAGATTTTGAAGAATCTGGATTCGGGTATGAAAAAAATGAAGAACCTGAAGAATACTATCCAGAGGAAGAATACGATAATGATTCAGTTGGAATATATGATAAGCCACAAAAAGGGAATAACAATTCCGGATATTCAAATCCGACAGCATCTTTAACGGATGATGATGAGATGTCAGCTCTTGATGCCATAAGCTGGTTTAGCAGAATCGAAGACAAGGGTATTATGACGGATATGGAAAGGGTCTATATAAATTCTATTGTCAGAAGTCTGGCGAAATTTTATTTTCCAGATTTACGCAAAAAGGGATTCATTCCAGAAGGTATGAGAGAAAGTATTAACGAGATTGCAGAAATTATTAATCCGTTACTGGGGAATGCGATATGAGTGTGATGCAGCATTTCTTTCGCTGGTTCTGTTGGATCATGGACTATAGTTTCCTAAATATACATAATGTATGGCTTATTCTCTTCATTTTAGGATGCTTTTCCGGAGTAATTTTCATATTCGTTTTTCTTATCTGTAAGAAGAAAAGGTATATTTGTTGGATATTATCTGCACTAATGATTATGAATGTCGGCGGTGTAGAACATATATGCCGAAATCTTCCCCAATATGTTCCAAGACTCGAAAACATTTTGGCTAATGCAGAGTTTGTATTGGCGGGTAATTCCAGTCAAGATAAATTTTTGGCTGCGTTGGGACTGAAAAAAGAATATGGGAAGAATATACAGGAAATTGTTTATTATATGGGAGAAAAGGACTGGAAAGGAGTAGAACACTCCTGTGGAAACATGAATTTATATTTTCAGAATATACATCATTCTATAAAAAATACCATATTTCTTACAGACATACATGCAGGTGTTCCTGTTCGTTTTCAAATAAACATTTTTGTATTGTTTTTGTGGGCTTTATGTGGAATTTCAATAGGCATACTTTCGACACCGCTTTGTCAAAAGCGTGGAGATAAAAGAATACGATTAAGCATTATACTTACGGTACTGCCATTTCTGCTATTTTTGTCTGCTGGAGTTATGATTTATATTGTTTCTACGGTCTTTTCTTTTTCTGTATGTGCTACGTATGGAACAAGGAAGCTTAGAAAATAACAGATTTTCACCTGCCAATACTAAATATCATATTCATGCTACAATCCAAAAACGAAAGGAGAAGATAGCATGACTATGCAGGAGGTTGTAAAGGAAACGAAATATTTTATACAAAATTATTTTAACCCGGTCTTTAATATGAAGGATACAGATACTGATTTTGAAAGATGGCATGAATTATGTTGTTCTTTTAATGAAAACAGTTTTTTGCAAAATCTGGTACTCGCATCTATCAAGGCGTGTATTGTGCCGGGAAGAAATCTGGGATTTGGAAAACATAATTACACACCAACTTACGAGGATGCAAAGCAGATTTTTGGTATGTGCTATAAAGCAGCAGTGAGTACAAATGGGATGGGAATTCCATATGTACGTACTCAGTATTCAGGGAATCCATTTGCGTTATCACTTTTAGATGCCTTTGATAAGGCATTGAATAATTAGGAGTATGTGGCAGAGGAAAAACTATTTGATAGTTCTTCTTTTGCCATTTTGCATATTATAATTGATCTTCTCTTCGCAGGAAAATTTTGATTAATTGGACCGTTATTAAATAGAGAGGTGGTGATTTGCCAGGAAATGAGATTTGGGAAAATACAGATTAAATAATTGAAAGAAAGGAGAGCAGCAGGGAAAAACCTTTCTGCAGAAAAAAATGAAGAAAAAATATGTAAGTACATTATTGATGAGTCTTGCACTATGTACTGCAATGCCGACTGTTGCATTTGCAGAGATGGAACAGACAACTATGACAGAGACCGATACCGAAGAAAATGAAAACCCTGAAAATGGAGAAGATTCTGCAAGTGCGGAAGACCACGAAAGTGGAGAAGACGTTGAGAATGGAGAAGGCTCCGGAAACGAAGAAGACTTTGAAAATGCAGAATCTCCAGAAGAGTATGAAATGCTGGTAGATCTTATCGTAAGCATGGTCAGTGAAGAGGATTTCGGAGAAAATACGGAACCTATGAAAACTAAAATAAAAGAAAAAGCTCTGGCAGTTTCTTCTACTCCAGAACTTCTCAGTGCTCTTTTGGAGGATTATGGAAACGAGGTCGAAGCTTTGAATCCAGAAACAGAGGCATTAATCAATGTTTTCTGTACTGCATGTGCGACACCGGATTTTTACCTGGAAACTTTGAAAGTATATTACAAGATGATTGCTATCAATCTTGCAGATGTAGAATCAGTAGAAAAGATAGATACATTGGAAACAGTTGAAGTGCTCCGGGAATATATAAAAACCACTTTTCCTGAAGATAAGGGTGAAGATTCAGAATCCCCAGAAGTGCCGGAAAATCCAGATCCGACTGAAACACCGGAAAATCCAGATACAGGAAATGAAGAAGCATTAAAAACAGCGATTGAAGCGGCTATCGCTCAGATTAAAGCTATGGATTACAGCAATCTCACAGGTGGACGAAAGACCGAATTCGAACAGTATCTTATGACGAAAGAGGCAGAATTATTATCCTGTAAAAATGTGGAAGCTGTTAATAAAATTTTGGACGATGTAAAATCTAAGTGGGGTGAATTATCCGATAAGGAAGCACTGGAAAAAGAAAGAAAAAAGGCATTTGATACCCTTGAGCAGTATTGGGATACTTTATCTTTTGAAATTCCAGAGTTAAAGACATATGCGGAAGATGTATATAATACCGCAAAAAAAATGCTTGAAAAAGCAGAAGATTCGGATTCAATCCATAAAATCTGTAATGAAGCTTTAAAAGACTTGGCGAATATTTCTAATGGGAACGAGGAAACAGTGAAGCGTTTGAAAGAGGAAATACAGAAAAAAATGGACGCAGATAAAAGTTCTATTTTAGCGGACTCTCAGATTAAAGAAGATATATATGGTATTCTGAAAAAAGAATTAGATAATGCACAAATAGTAGAGGCTGTTATTACAGTTAAAACAATTTCCGGAAAAATTTTTTCTGATTTAAAAAGTGCCTTGGATGAAAAATCAGCTTCTGCAGCTGCAGCTGTGATAGTTGATTTGAAGGCTGTTGCGACTAAAGAAACAGATAATGGCTTATTCGATCATCTGGCATCCAAAATTATGGAAAACAAAGAAAATGCAGTATCTTATATAGAAGAAGCAGTTTATTCTATCCAAACACCAGGAGATGGTACATATAAAGAACATATTGCAGAAAAGATTGACTCGGCAGCGGAAAAATTTTCTGGAATGGCCACCGCTGAAGAAGCAGATAAGTTGAAAGCTCTTTTTCTGGATAAATTAGAAGCAGCTCAAACCAGAAAAGATATGTATATTTGCGGAGAAGCAGCCTTAAAAGAATTCAAAGAATTAGAAAGCCAGGATTCTCTTTTTGAGAAAAAAGCAGCGGCAGAAAAAGAATTGGATTCTTTAAAGGAAAATATCGAGGATAAGCTTCTTCTGGAAAAAGTAGAAGAGATTATTGAAACAGCCAAAAACGAGCTGAAGTCAGTAAATACGGAAGAGAAGATTCAAAAAGTTGTGGCAGAAGCTCGGAAACAGGTTGATGCATTAAAAGAAGAAAATGAAGCGCAGAAAGATTTCGAAGACAAAAAGAATGCGATGAAAGAAAAATTGGATGCGCTTATTTCTACAAATGATAAAGATTTGAGAGGTATTCTTTCCGGTATTATTAATGCTGCAAAGACAGATGTTGATCTTTGTAAAGATGAGACGGCATTGAACGAAATTTACAAAAAAGCGGTTCAGGACGTCAAAACTGCTACAGAAGATTATACCAAAGATAAGGCACTTGCTGCTAAAAAGACAGCATATATTGAAAAATTGTCACAGCTGCTTAATGGCGATGTAAATGCTGAATGTCAGAGTATTATTGCAAATGCAAAAAATTCTATTATGAATGCGGAATCTGCGGATGAGATTACCCAAATTTATAAGGAAGCAATGTCTGCATTTAAGGAAGCCAATCTTTCTGGGTTAAGAAAGAAGTATCAGGAAAGATTAGATACATTATATGATTCTGTTTCATGGACTGTAGAAAACCAGGCAAAAGCAGATGAGATCATATCAAGAGCAAAAGATAATATCAATTCGGCATCCAGTGAAGAAGTTATGAAGCAGATTTATACACAGGCGGAGGAAGCCATTCATTCTCTTTCTTCTGAAACGAATAATCTTGATGATATAAAGAAAGCGGCAATTCAGGAGCTGGTAAATACGGCAACTATTGATAATGCTAACACGCAGAAGGTAATCGCTACATACTCAAATAAAATTCAGAGTGCGACAACGGAAGAACAGGTACAGGCTTACCTGGAGGAAGGAAAAAGTTTACTGCAGAAACTGAATGCTGTTGGAGAAAACCCTACTACGGAAGAAGAGGCGAAAAAACAGGCTGAATTGTTGGCGGCAGAAGCAAAGGAAAAAGGAACGGATCAGGTAAATACTGTAAAGACAGGAGACGAAAACGGATGGAAGATTGCTAAGAACGTAGGGATTTGTTTAATTGGTTTTGGCGCAATCGGATATTTCATTTATTTACAGATTAAGAAAAGAAAAAAATAAGCAATACAGGAGAAAGCCGGTGTCAAGCATCGGCTTTTTTGCTTTATAGCAAATTTCAGTTTTATTCAAAGCGAATTATAATTCGTTTTGGGAAGTATCTGTTTCCCCTGTTTTTTCATCTGAAAAAAAGAAAATAAAAAAAAGAATTATAATATAAACAAAAAAACAGAAATTATCCAGGAAGGAGGAGCGGGAGAAAGTCCCGTATGAAAAGATGAGAGAGATTGAAAGAAACGAAGAACAGGAACGGGCTATTGCAAATATTTATGGCCCTTCTATATTGATAAGTTGTCCTGGAAGTGGTAAAACAACGACTTTACTGAGGCGTATACACAAAATGATAGAGTCGGGTATAAATCCGTCCAAAATACTCATGCTTACTTTTACAAAAGCGGCGGCAGATGAAATGGGGAAAAAGTATTTTAATAAGTATGGGAAAAATAGTGGGGTTACATTTTGTACAATCCATGCACTGTGCCTTCGTATTCTGTACAACTATGCCGGGTTGTCAGGGGATAGTATTGTAAAAGAATCGGAGGCGAGATTCTTTTTAATGAATGTCGCTCGTAAGTATAGAGAAATAAATGATACGAAAAAAACAGTAAATAGTTTTTTTACCCAATATAGTGCTGCTAAAAATAATGGGATTTCTTTACATGAGATAAAACCGGAAGAGTTATCATCAAAAACTTTTCTGGAACTGGCTGGAAAATACGAACAATGGAAAAACCAATCTGGAAAGATTGATTTTGACGATATGCTTTTAGATGCATATGCACTGCTGTGTAACGATGAACAGGTATGCAGAACTCTGCAGGGTATGTGGGATTTTATACAGGTAGATGAATATCAGGACACAAATATGCTGCAAAAAGATATTATATATAAATTATCCGAAAAGCATCACAATCTTTGTGTGGCCGGGGATGATGACCAGTCTATTTACCGATTCCGTGGAGCATGTCCCGACATTATGCTCAGGTTTCCAAAGGATTTTCCAGATGCTAAGATTTTTCGAATCAGTAAAAATTATCGTAGCCTTCCTATAATTATAGAAAATGCGGGGAATCTGATTCAGGGAAATTGTAATCGGTTTACGAAAGAATTTCAATGTAGCCGGGATGGAAAAGGGAGCTTGAAAGTATTGGGAGTAGAAAATAGAAAATTACAAGGAGCTTATGTGGTAAAAGAAATAAAATCCAGTCAGTGTTCGTATTCAGAAATCGCAATACTGTACCGGAACAATTCTCAGGCGGAACTTGTAGCAAATAGTTTGTACGAAAATGGAATCCCCTATTTTTCTATGGAACGTATACCAGATTCTTATGATAGCTGGATATGGGCAGACATCGTAGCATATTATCATGTAGTACATGGCAGCTATCAAAAAGAAGATGTTGAAAAAGTAGTAAACCATCCGAACAGATACCTTGGACCTGTTTTAAGGGAAGCATCTGATTTTTCAGAAAATGCTATGCTCATGGCAGCCAATTCTGAAGAAGTGGAATGGAAAAGAAGAAAAAAATATGAAGAAATACGTAAACTTTTTTCAGATTTGTCGAAGCTGAGGAAACTTTCCCTTTCAGCTTTTCTGGAATATTTGTTTTTACAGGTTGGATATAAAGTTTATCTGATGCAATATGCAAAAGCTATGAACCAGGATTTCCTTGAAGTGAAACAAATATTGGATATTTTTATGGAAGATTCAAAGAAATTTGAGAGTATGCAGGAATGGCAGCAGTATATATATAAACGGAAAGTTGCACTTCAGACACAGGAAAAAACAGGAGTCTGCTTATCTACAATGCACCGTTCTAAAGGTTTAGAATGGGAAAAAGTAATCATTATAGATTGCAACGAAAAAAGGATTCCTTTTGAGAAAAATGGAAAAATATATGATCTGGAAGAAGAGCGCCGGCTTTTTTATGTAGCTATGACCAGAGCTAAAAATGATTTGATTATTTTATATTCTCGGATGCAGAACCGTTCTCGTTTTATTAAGGAAATGGAACCCAGATCCGTTACGAAACAAAAGTGTGAAAATATAAAATCCGGGGACTTTCCTAAAAACAGCCTGGTATATCACAGTGATTTTGGGGTATGCATGGTACTTGAAAATTTAGGGAAAAAATGTAGAGTTGTGTCATTGAAGGATCGGAAACAGCGCACAGTTTTAAGTGACTTTCTTTCAGATTCCGTGCCCTGATAGCTCTTTGTGAAATATCTTGTAATCGGCATATTAAGAGAAGGAGGAATCCAGCAAAAAAAGAAAGGAGACAAAAAATGCAAAAAAAGAAAATGCTTGCAGGGATTGCTGCTGTTCTCGCTGTATGTTGTGTGGCAGGTGGTTACGTTGCTATCCAAAATCAACGGAAAGTGGAAGCCGTGAATGCTTCTATTACAAAAGAGTTAGCCAAAATTGAAAATATTGAAATCATGGAGGGAGGGAGTCTTCCGGATTTAAAAAGCGAATTAGATTCTGAATACATCTCGCCTGGATCTGTCGATGTGGATATTCAGAATGTTGATGTAACTGTTCCGGGTACATATGATATTGTGTATGATTTTAAAGACGTGCAGGGAAACAACCGGACCAAAACTGTTACCTGCACGGTTAATGTGGATCTCAAAAAGCACGTACAGGGAATTGAAGATTTTACAGTTAATTATGGTGAAGCACTTCCAGAATCCAATATCACTTACGATGAATATATAGACAGTGTTACACGTGATGATTCCGAGGTAGATGTAATGATGCCAGGGTCTTATCCGGTTACTTATGCAATTTTGGGAACAGATGGACGAATGGAAACAGAAGAATGTCTTGTTACAGTGCTGGATACACGCCCAGAGCCAACGCCGGAACCGACTACATCTCCACAGCCAAAGGAAAAGGCAAAAACAGGAAATGTAGAAGTGGTGCAGAAAGATCAAACAGTTAAGACTTCAGATAATTCACCTGTGATTTTTTATACAGCGCTTCTTATGTCTGCTTTTGTGGCAGCAATTATTTTTCAGATTAAAAAAATAAGAAAGAATTCCAAGATTTGGGATTAATCAGTGTTTGCTGGAATCTCTAAAAAAGGACCATATAGGGTCCTTTTTTTTATGGGAAAAATTGAATAGAAAATTATTGGGAACTGTAATTTCTCATCTGGGCAGCGGTAGAAGTAAAAAAGAGTTATGTTGGATGCTGGGGTGTGTAAGATATTTAATCCAGCATATTTAAAAGGATAAGGCGGACGTTTGCTTGTAAAACAATTATTTTTTAGAGCAGAATCTTAAATTGGTTTAGGCGTCGAAGGGTACTCAAAAAATGAAAGGAGAAAGAACAATGGACACAATTAAAAATCTTGTGAGTGATTTATTAGAAATGGATATTTTGCCAGCTGATTCGCAGATTGTAGAAAAAGAAGATTTTGTATCATGTGATTATGTGCTTACTACAAGAAGCCTTCCTATTAATGTACAGCTCACGATAAAAAAGAGATTTCTGATTTTATCTGCAAACAGGAAATACTCTTACCACGTCAGAGAGGGGGAAAGGATTAAATTTAACGGAAGCGTGAAACAGGTTTTTCCGGCGTATCAGATTGCTGGCAATAATGACTCCATAGTGGTAAGCAGAAGATGTATTTATGAGACATCAGATATGGCAAAAGAAACGGTGGCAGATTTTAATGAAGACTGCCAAAAAGTAATTAGGGAATTTGAAGATCAATGTGTGGATTTCCATGTGCGTTCTGTACAGCCAGATATAGAACCTAAAAAGGCGGAATCAGTTGAAGTGCCTATAGAGGAAAGAGATGGAGATGCCAGTGATTATATAGATGATTATATGGAGGAACAAAAACGTTTCACTGCAAAAATTTTTCAACAGTTATCTGGTGAAAGTAAGATACAGCAATCTGAGAATATCCGTTGGTTTCAGAAGAAAGCAGGTGAAGATGAGCTTGTTGTAGCCCTGGATGAAGCGGAACCGCTTGATATGTGTTTTAAATTTCTTCTTCCATCTACGCAGAAAGAAGCTTATGTAATGGCGGCATATCTTGAGAAGACTTATCCGGAACTTCTTACAAGTTATAAAAATAATAAATTTGAAATTTATAGCTATATGACTCCAGATAGGTACGAACCAGGTAAGGATATTACAAAGTGCATATCTCTTTTAAAAAATGCTGCAAACGAAGCAACTCAGTCGGTGGCAGATTTGGAGAAGCCGGAACAAATGGTGTCCAATATGCAGATAATTCTGGAACAGGAAATGGAAACTTTAAAACAAAAAGAAAAACAGATAGATTTGCAGAAGGAGGCTTTGGCAAAGCAGGAAAAAAATCTCACAGAAAAAGAGAATGTTCTGCGTGAAAGAGAAGAAACCTTTAGAAAAAAAATAGCAGAGAAAGAAGTGCAGCTTCAGCAGAAGCAGGAGCAGCTGAAGGTTAAATATCAGGAACTGCAGGTGGAGCAAAGTTCTATAGATGAAGAAAAAGCAAAGTATCTTTTAAATATACAGAATTTAACTGCGGAAATTGCCAGATTACAAAAGCGGACAGGAGTAGAAGCTACTGGTGCAGAAGGTACCCTTGAAATTAAGAAATTAAAATCCAAGTTACAGTCTGAGATGAATCAGCGAATTTCTATGGAAAGAAATTTAAAAATACGGATTAAGAACTTAGAACAGCAGCTTCAGAATTCGGCTAAGGATTTGGAAAATGCACTTGCAGAAAAAGATATTTTGAAACAGGAAAGTATGGAAGATGCGAGCCATCTGTTTGATGAAGAGCGAAAAAAATATGAAGCTGAATTGAAAACATTGAGAGAATATGCGGATATTACTGGCGCTGAAGTTACGCCTGATGAGTTGGTAACTTATATTCAAGGTAAAGGCGCTGAAAACGTTGAAATCTTACATGCGGCAGAAGGAAAAGAAATTGTGTCCATGTTAATAGAGGGAATTAACATTAAAGTTGTATTCGGATCCGTTCCATTTTTAGATGCATCCAAAATTATGAAAAATGTGAATGTAAAAGACTTTTCAAAACTTAATTCCCTGGCATGGGATTATAAATTTTTCATACGCAGCCTGGAAAATGGACAGGAAGCAGTTGTAAGAAATTATTTTAACCGCAAAATGACGTCTGCAGAGGTGTATGAAGCAATAATAAAAGCTACGAGCTATTTTGAATAGGAAAATGGAAAGGAGGTGCTGGCAGATAGGTCTGCTATAAAATTATGAACACATCATATATCTTTTTGGCCGCAGGAGGCTCGTTTCTTATACTGGCGCTTGTTTTTCTTGGATCATCAAAGGGAAGTAAGAAAAAAGAAGGAACATTTGATCCAGAATATGTTCTGAAATTCAACGAGACATATTTACTCACAGGAAACATTAAAAAAACTCTGGAACAGCTTGAGGATGGGTATGAAGATAATCCGTACATGAAAAATTTAATTGGGAAAGCACTGAAATATTTGAATGGTGATTATGGTGATTATGAAACTGCATTAAGAATGTTGGAAAACGGGGAGGAAAATACAACAAAATGCCACTCTGAAATAATCCGATTAGAAATTGCAAAAAACAGGGGAATTCCGGAAAATACATCAAATTGAAAGGATGATGCTTATGTTTACAAAAAATGATTTAAAAACAGGAATGCTTGCTGAAACGCAAGATGGACATTACTATCTGTTTTTTTCAGATCCGTCCAAAAAAAATGACGTGTTGAAAGAGACTGGTCTTGATGGAGCAATTAAAGAGAAAGTCATTAAGTTGGAAAGATACGATGATAATCTTTTGTGTTCAGATGAAAAAGACACAATAGTTTCTATTTATGGTACAGACGACATTGGATATGTAGGTGATTTTATGAATTATAAATTGCTGTGGGAACGTAGAAAATCCCCATATGTAGTTATAAAGCATGTGAAAGATGTGTTTTTAACGGAAACAGGAGAAGCGTTGATTTTGTTTCAGCCTGCATAAAAACAAAAAAGGAAGGGAGGAAGAAAAAAGCTGTGAGTAACATCATAGCTTTTTCCGCGAAAAAATATGAAGCCCAATAAAAAGTTAATGACATTCATTATTATTATTGGAACGGTTTGTCTACTGGCACTGGCAGGAATGAGAGCTTTACGAGCATATCAAATGCAACAGGTGCAACAGGAACCTTTGGCCTCTATAGATGGTCGTTTTATTGGAAAAGCTGTTCCAGGTACAGAATTGAAAAGAACGATGTTTGAAGTCATTGGACAGACTCAGAGCGGACGTACATACACCATTAATGATTACGATGTGGACACAAAAAAGGTCCCCTTACATGGTTCCAATTTTGTACTTACAGTAACCTATCATGATCTTGAAAAAAAAATCAGTATACCGATTACCCGTGAACCATTAGTAGAGTATAGTATCGGCTATCCCGAACCAGACAATGCAAAAGCAACCGTTTACACAAATGGGGACTTAGAATTTACAGGTACTGGAAATACATTGAAATTCAGTCAATCATCAATTCCCTGGAAATCTGAAAGCTATACACATGTTTATTTCAAGCCGGGGATTGAACCAGAAAATATAGATTATTGGTTTTTGGGTAATTCTGATTTGGTTTATTGTAATGCGCTTCCAAAATCCATTGAAAGTATGAGAGGTACATTTCGCGATGCTGCTTTACTAGAAGCAACACCGGATTTTTTTCAGTGCACAGAGCTACGCGTCGCCACAGAATGTTTCAGCGGATGTGACACTTTAAATAAAACAGATGATGCTCCGATTAATTTGGTTGTGGCAGATGCAATGTATCGTGGTTGTATTAATCTTACAACACCGCCGGACCTGACGAAAAGCAGTTTAGTGAATATAAGTAACATGTTTGATGGCTGTACGGGAATGATCCGTGCGCCGGAAATACCGGAGACGGTAAAGGAAATGGAAAGCACATTTGTAGGATGTGAAAATATTTACTCTGCTACAAAATTTCCGGAACTGGTTGAAAACATATCAAATGCCTACAAAGGGTGCACAAGCCTAAAAGATGCAGCACGCATTCCTCAATCTGTACTGGAATATCAAGGGTGTTATGCAGATTGCATTAACCTTTGCGGTTCTGTTTCGATAGATACAGATACGGATAAAAACTCCGGAATTTTTGCTGGAGCAGCTCAATCTGGACGGAAACTCATTTTAAATGGGCAATCTCAAAAACTCGTAGAAATACAGCAGGATGCAAATAATCAAATGATTGTTCTTGAAACGGAGGGTACACGGTGAAAAAAATATTAACGGGAGTTTGCTTCATACTGGGAATATCATGTATTGCTGCTGCACTTTACACATCTAAAAAAGAGGATACTACAGTTATCGCAAAAGAATATGCGAGACCAACGCTATTAAGCCAGATAGATGTAGAAGATTATGTGGTTTTACCAGTATTAGAGGGAGTTAAGGTTACACAAAATCAAACAGAACAAGATGATTATAGCAGTTTAGAGAAAAAACTGATATTGGAAATCATCTCATCCGCGCCAGAGTTGGAGTGTATTGAGAAAAAAGGAACAATCATTGCGGATTATACAGTATCAAACAATGGAAAATTTATAAAAGAATTTAAAGATTCTATATTAGGGGTTGGTACGAACCAGATACCTGAAAAACTGGAAAAAGCTTTGATGGGGTGCAAAAAAGGAATTTCCATTAATGTAGAGGACTTATCAGGGTTTTATGAAGATAAAAACGTAGATGTTTATATGACTGTAAAATTCATACATGATATTGAGTATCCTATTCCAGATAGTTATATGGCTTCTCATACGGAATATGATTCTATATCCGAAATGGTGCGTGCAACAGTAAATAAAAAAGAAAGTGAAAAAATAGAAAATTCCAGACAAGATACATTAGAACAGCTATTAGAAATTATTCTGGAAAAAACATCATTTACAGAACTACCGGGGTCTTTGGTGGAAGAAGAAAGAGTAGCTTTGGAAAAAGAAGGGCATGAAGATATTACTTACCAATCTGCTGAAAAAAGTTTGCGTAAGCTGCTGCTGATAAAAAGTTTGATAGAAAAAAATTCTATTGTTAGTGTAAATGAACTGGAAACGCGCCTACAGGAATATGAGAAAAGTGGGCAAAGAGAATTATCGGAATATGAAAAAGAACGTGAAATGTTTCTTTTAGCTGAAAAAGATGCTGTGAATTACTTATACAAGCAGGTTGAGATTGTGGAAGAAAAAGATATATCAGTAGAAGAGTAGAAAGGATACCTTGCCACTAGGTGAAAGAAAGGAGAAAATTAACCATGAAAAAATTCGAAAAAAATCAAAAGTATGATACGCAATTGATTGGAAAAATTGTAGATACTTATAAATTTGCGAAAAAACAGGGGGATCATATTTTAATGCAGAGACAGGCTAATTTAATCTATGAGTTTACTAAAAAATATGTCCTCAATGTTTTATGGGAAAATTATAATAATATTTTAAAAAATCCACAGCATCATGATGACCTTATCCAGAGTGTGTGGCTGAAAATTTTTAAAGAAATTGAGCATTATGATGCGCACAAGGCTTCGATTACGGTATTCCTGTTACCTTGGATCAAACACGCCGTAACAGACTACTGCAGTGAACATTTTCAGAAAACATCGGTTTATTATGCAAATGGGATGCAGAAGGTGCAGGGCTGTATTAACTGGTGCCGATTACAGGGAATAGAACCGAAGGTCAGTACAATAAGCGAGCTTTCGGGAATATCTGAGATAACAGTAAATGCCTGTATGGATATTCTACATCACAAAAATACAGCAGCTGTTGATTCTATCTATGAAACCGAGATTTTGGACAATAAGTCTAAGACTCCAGAAGAACAGGCTATATATAATGAGAATACCAGAATTTTGAATGAAATGTTGGAAAATAATCTGAGTGATTTTGAGATACAAGTGCTTCGGATACTTGTAAATCCACATGCTACCAGGAACGGAAATGCCAAGAAGAATGCAAGCTATCGTGAAATTGTTTTGCGATTGAAAAAAGAAGAAGGAATTAAAACAACCATAGCAACTATTAAAAATACAGTATCTGACATTGTTGTAAAATTAAAAGACTCTCCAGAATTAGTAAAAATACGTCCGGATTTAATCCGTATGTGTAAAAATGATTTGGAGGAACCGATGTTTTCGATTGTGGACGATAAAGAATTTATAGATGAACAGCTTGAAAAACTTAAATTGTCATAGGGAGAAAAAGGCTCTGCACAAAAGCAGGGTCTTTTTTTCTGAAAAGCGTTACGATAATTCGGCATAAGGAGAATCACAGAAAAGAATTTAGCATATTAAAAATTAAATGCAATTATTATTGTTGCTTTTAATCCCAGGAAAGGAGTGGAATGATTATGGCAACTCATAACAATGTGAGTTTACTGGGGATTGTGCGAAGAAATCCTATTTTACAAAGTAATGGAGTAGAAACGGTGGTCAGCATTGCGGTATCTACGATTGTTGGTTTGCGAGATGATAGTTTTCGGAAGGTGACAGGACAGATTTCGGTAGTAAGTTTTGTCGTACGAACTGCAGAAAAGGAAATGGTTGATGTATTAAGTACATGGAAAGAAAATGATACCGTTTTTGTACAGGGCTTTATTGCGACAAAAGACATAGAAAAAAGTTCTATCTGTCCCAAATGTGGGAATGTGAATTTGAGGATAGATGCTTGTCGGGATGCACGTTCTGGAGGTAACCTGATTTATGTATATCCAATATATGCGGAAAAAATAAAAGGATATTCGGATATTAAAGAGGCGCTGGATTTCCTTTTGCAAAGACAGGAGATTGCGAACAGGGCAAGTTTAGTTGGAACACTGGTCAGGGAACCGTTACAGGGAACGATAAAAGGGCGAGATTATACACGATTTCAAATTGCTTCAAACCGTAAATATTGTGCACAGACTTATGAAGAAGTTCTGGAACGTACAGATTATCCTTGGATTTATTCATATGGAGAGAAAGCGAAATTGAATATGGCGGCCCTTCATACAGATTCTCTGGTTCTGGTGGATGGAGCACTGCAAGGACGATCTTATAAAGAAGTCTATCAGTGCCAAAATCCAGAATGTAATTGTATATACACAGAAGCTGGTACTACACTGGAAATTCTTGCGTATGATACAGAATTTCTTGAGCACTGCGATTTAGATGCTGCTTTAACTTTGTAGCCTTTATATATTTTTATATTCGAAACTTAGAATTTCAGAAAGAATGTTTTACTTTGTCAACTCCTTATGCATTTTCAACATGATATGAAAACGAAAGGAGAAAAACATGAACGAAAAATTTTTACAAGCATGGAAAGAATTTAATAAAATTGAGAAGGAAGATGTGGAATTGGGACTTTACAGAGTTCTATCCCTGCGGGATATTGAAGATGGAATCGCATATTTCACGGTCATTGATCCCGTAAAATTAAAATTCCCATGCACATTAAAAAAGTACAAAAAAAAGGGTCTGCCAGGTTGGGCTTTGAGCTATTTGTTGCAAACCGGATTGGCTTTATTATCAGAAGATAATACATTTTATGTAGTCAGTCCTTTGTTTCAGACAACTTTTATAGATGTGTTTGGACTAAGTGGCAAGGCAATAGAACCAAGTATATGGAGGGACCTTTTGTTAGCCCAGTTATTTGCGGATGTGGGTTTTGTATATCCTACGATTCGGAAAAGAGATGGGATTTCATGCATTTTATCCTTCCATTTCTCCGAGCTTAATAGCATAGAGACGAATATTTATGAAATTGTGATGGCTCTGGGAGGGAATGTGATTGAATGTAAATATGATGAAATAAGCTTTCAATGTGCCGTAAAATTTGAGCACTATCATAAGCACGGCTGGAATCTTGCACTTATTTGCAGAGATTCTGCAATCGGCCGGGAATCCATGACTTTTTTTTCGGCCTGGGAACGTGATGGAGCTTATATTTATATGGATATGTTGAAAAAACGTCATCGTACCCACGCGACAAAAGAAAGCATTCTTTCAGAAGTACATGAACTTCTGGATAAAACATTTCATATGTCTGTTGATGGAAAAATAAGCGAAGAAAAAATTTTTAAAAAAACGTCAAAATTGTTAGGAAAAGAGCGTTCTAAGCGCTTTCGGTTATATATAGCCGAAAGAATGCCATTCCATTCACCCGAAGATCTACTCTCAGCCTGTGCTGCATTTACAGACAGCATGAATAGGGAATTGGAACAGAATTTTCGCCTGTGTCTGGGGGAACTTATGAAAGAGGCTTCTGAGGAAAAGGGAGGATTGAAAAATGCTTAGGATTCTTGACAGCAAACAATTGGATGGGTATGTATTTCAAAAACAAAGTGAGGATGCTCCTGACTGTGAATTACTTGCAGGATATGTGACGAGTATTCAACCATTAGATTCCTTGGGAAATATTTATGAAGTAAGGATTACCGGAAAGTATTTTGACAAAAACGTACGCTTGATGAAGCTGGCAACTACGAAAGTATTTTTTGAAAATCGCGGTGACGGCCGTAAGCGATTGGCAGAACGGTTGATTGAAAGCAGACTGCATAAAGGTTCCTTCGTATCTGTATTATGTATGATAGATGATCATTGCAGATATGTTTTGGACTTTAAATTTTACGGTCTGTGGCGCCTTAAGGGATATGCTGGAGAAATGAATGTATTATTTGGTAATCCATCTGATTATCGACTGAATCGTGGAATTGCACAGTTTAAATTCACAGATAAAGGAAATGGTCAGCTCTTTGAACGGTTTGTTATTGTAAATACAGCGGCATTCAGAGAACAGGAATATGAAGTGATTGTGCGAAAAGGATATGCATTTTTTATTTGCGGTCCTGAAAAAAGGCATGAAGGGAGATCCTATTACTATTGCAATGGAGGATTAGGAACAAATGGCGGGAACTTTGATGCTGATTTTTTATATTAGATCATGAAAGTCATATTCAAAACATATTCAATCACGAAAGGAGAATGAAACATGAATAAAGTAATATTAATTGGACGTTTAACAAGAGATCCGGAGGTTCGTTATTCCACAGGAGAAAATGCATTGGCGATTGCCAGATATACATTGGCAGTGGATCGTAGATTCCATAAAGACGGAGAGGCAAATGCTGACTTCATCAGTTGTGTGTCTTTTGGAAGAAGTGCTGAGGTGGCAGAGAAGTATTTTCGTCAGGGTTTGAAGATTTCTGTTTCAGGACGTATTCAGACAGGAAGTTACACGAATAGGGATGGACAGAAGGTTTACACCACAGAAGTGGTTGTAGAAGAACAGGAATTTGTTGAGAGTAAATCAAATTCTTTAAACAATTCACAGCACCCACAACAGCAGTCACAGCAGCCTCAGCAACAGGCACCGCGGCAGCAGCAGAATTCTGGAAATCAGCAGAATCGTTATGCGGATGATGGGTTTATGAACATCCCAGATGGAATTGACGAGGAATTACCGTTTGCGTAAACTCTGGAAGAGAGGAAAGGGCTATCCTATGGATAGCTCTTTTTTTCGTCATTTTTATTTTTTAAAAAGCATATTTCCTTCACAAAGAAAACGAAGGGAGAAACAAGAATATGAAAATTTATGTTAAAAAGGAAACCTTGCTAGGAGCAATAAAAAATGTACAAAAAGCGGTAGATTCCAGTGAAAATGCAAATTATGTGCATCTACAGGCTGAAAATGGAATTTTGTCTTTGGCCGTGTGCGGGAATTTATTATCCATCCGCTGTAAACTATTGGCGGAAGAAGTTATGGTAGAAGAACCGGGAAGCGTTTTTTTATCTGTAAATAAATTTTACCACTGCATATCTCTTATGCCAAATGAGAAACTACAGATCCAGACAAAAGAAAATACGCTTGTTGTATCACGAAAGAAAACACGTATGGTGTTGGATACAACAACAAAAGTTCCTGTTTTGGAATTTTCAAGTTTCAACGAAGCGGCTGTAAAAATCACTATATCAGAAATTGTTTTGAAGCAGCTTATTGAAGACGTTGTTTATGCCGCATCTGCTGATACGGAAAGTAACACGCCTGCATCTTCGGTCAACATTGAAATTGTGGATGGAGCCTTACGGATGACAGCATGTGATGGTATCCAGGTATCAAGGCGGGATATAGATCTCAAAGATAAGGTATCTTCAGATACGACTGCTAAGTGTATGATCAAAAAAAGAAATCTTGTAATGATAGGATCATTGCTTGTTCCAAGCTTTGATAATATGGCTGAATTTTGTATAGGGAATATGAAGTATGGGATCCGGACGAGAAATATTGAAGTAGTAGGAGCCATTTTATTTGGCGATTACTACAACATGCAAAAGCTTTTCACAGAACCGCCATCAGAAACAGAAATTAAAATGAGTAAGGAGGAGCTGCTGGCAGCTATGAAACGATGTGCATATGCGATTGACGAAAGCAGCCGTAGACCTTGTATAATCGAGGGGAAAAATACAGTCAGAATTCATGCGAAAGGTAAAATTGAGGTGGAAGAAGAATTGTTTGCTGACATAGACGGTGCTCCATTCCGCTTTGGAGTAAACCCAAACTGCATGGAAAATCTGCTAAAAGTTTACCCGGAAGAAATGGTAACGATGTCGTTTAAAGGGAAAAAGCTGCCTTTATATGTGAAGCACGGAAGTTATACCATGCTCCTTGCACTGACAAGCATTCCTGATTAACAGTAAAACGAGGGCTGTTGTACTATTATGGTACAAAGTCCTCGTTCTTCTGTATAAAACGAATTTTAATTCGTTTTTGAAAAAACAATGGTTCTTGCTGAGTGAAATTAATTCATCATATTAAAAATGGGATACGGAAATAGTAATCCGTTTTCTATGTAATACAAATCATTCATTAAAGAAAGGAAGATATGATGGCAAAAATAAGAAAAGGAGATACAGCAGTCCATATGTATTATGGATACCGTGTACAGCATGTAGAAAAAAATATGGTTGAAATCCAGCAGATTCTGGAGACAAGTAAAAATGGAAAGTACCCGGTACTTGTACTGTCAAAACAGAGTCTGTTGAAACAGATTGAAGATTCTATATCCGCACTTCAGGAATTAAAATCAGCAATTGCTGCTATTGATGAAAAACCTGTTTATCCAGAGAATGTAAAAGAAAGTGAGGAAAATCCACAGAGAATACCTAAAGAAAATAAGCCTCCAAAACGAAAAAAGGAAGCTTTAAAGAATAAAAAAACACCGGAAGATCAGCTGCTGGAGGCAGCGGTTCGTGAAGCAGAAGAAGTACCTCCCAAAGAGGAGACAGTAACAGAAACGCCAACAGCAGAAACTCCAGAAAATCAGTCACAGCCCCAGATAGATGACGGAAAGGACTATACTGGTGATGATACCGGAATTACTGGAGATCTGCTTTCAAAGTTAGGCTTTTAGTCTATGAGTGTAATTACAGAATATGAGCAGGTTTTGATTGGTAATCTGGAAGGATTTTCCTTGCGCTATTTCCAATTTAAGGAAAAAGGAAATGAACAGGTAGCACTAAGTGTATTTCGTTATGCTATAGAGGAATTACTGGAGTGGACGCCGACTGACGCCAACCGTTTCTTTTCTCGGTCAGTTGTAGAGTGTATGAAGCTAACTCCGCTTTTGGCTTATATTGATTTTCCGTCTGAAATAACAGAAGAACATGGACAGTTGACATATATTTTATATTTACTTTATCCGAAACAGATACACTATGATTTTCGTGAACAGGTAATTGAAATATATCAAGATGTACTTCTGGGAAAAAGAAAATATCCAAGAGATTATATGTATGGCCATAAGGGACTCTTAAGAGCTGAGATTTGTCTGCAATATGTTCTGAACAAAGAAATGATATTTAACAGTAAAGAAAGTTTATATGGTTTTTTCGTGTCAGATTCCATATATGCTTTTTTAAAAGAGAAAAAACTTTATCAACTTTACAGGGGATTTTTTGATAAACCATTGGATTATCTGCATGAGTCACTTCCTGATGGAGTAAGATGCGAATTTTTATATCAATTCTATACGTTTGCACGAGCATGGAAAAAGCAGCCTTAAAAAGCTGCTTTTTCAGTGTCATAAATACGAATGAACAAGAGAAGATGTATCGTCATGATTGACTCCGGATATGATTACATGGTCGTAATGATCCTGATTATCATGTATTAATTTGAGAAGATTTTCCATTACTTTTTTGTCCAGGCATTCAATGTCATCTAAAAATAAAATGTTCAGACCGGTCAAGCTGTTTAAAAAACTTAGCAGCATAAAAATTATAACGGTTCGTTCGCCAGTTGAACAAAATTCAAGAGGGACTGGTTCGTTCCCTTGTTTTGATGCCAAAATGCGAATACCTTTATCAAAGTCAAGCTGTAGCTGGTAGCCAAAGGATTGCGCCATAGGATTTATAGAGTCTGTGAAGAATCTAAAATAATTTTTCAGATTTTTTTCCATGACGATCCCTTTTGATGAAAAATCTTTTGTTAAAGATTCGAAACGTGCCAGCTTTATCTCTTTTTCCGGAATGGAAGCCTGGATTTCTGACATAGATTGGAATTTCATAGATTCCTGTAGTTCCGATTCCAGTTTCTTTTTTTGCCCCGTTAAAGCTTGTGTATCAATGAATTCTATTTCTGGTGGTCTGGCCGTTAAATTTTGCTTTAAACTTGTGAATTCCTGGAATAGGGCTTGTTTTTTTAAAGCACGTTCTTTATTACTCATATATGCCTGTTTCTTATTGGAAAGGTTATCCAGTTCTTTTTTGCAGTTCCCTAACGCGGTCTGTTTCTCTGTGAGTTTTTTCTGTAAACTTTCACATTGTGTTTGAAGCTTATGGATAACCGGCCTCCAGTTGTTGGGACAGCGCATATCTTTAATCTGTGGACACAATCCTTTTTTTAGAGAAGCAATTATCTCGTGCTGCTGAAAAATCTGCTGGCTATAGGTAGCAATATCAGACTGCAGGGAACTTTCGAATTGTCTCTGTGTGGTTTCATTTCGAATGAGCTCTTCAAAGTATTCTTCATTGGGACAAGTCGCCTGAATAGCATTAAAGCGTTCTTTTAGATCCCTGAGTTTTTCTAATTGTTTTTGCCGTACCTGATTCTGCTGTTCGTAGTGTACCTGCAACTTCTTTTTTTCGTTCAAAGAACCGAGTTCCGCCAGGACACGATTGTATTCTTCTTTTATCATGTCTGGGCTTCTGTATTTTTTAGAAAAATCATATCCATCTATCTTTGCTTTTTCTATTTTCAGGGTTTTTGCCAGTTCTTTTCGCGTTTCATCGAAGCACCTATATGCATTTAAGATTGATTCTTGTCCAAACTCTCCAGATGCAGGTAATATCCTACGAATCTCAGTTTCCATCTGTGGAGTAATATCTTCAATGTAAGACAGTACATCTTCAATGGACAGCACATTTGGTATATTGTCCATTAAAAACTTTGCAAGGGAGTCTGCCTTCATTTCGAATAGCTCTTTTGAAGAAGCGATTACTTTTACAAACTCCATTTTTTTAGATCCACAGTGCTGTATAACTGCTGCATCAACGATTTCTTTAGACTGAAAAGTTGGTTTTTTATTATCTCCCATTGCAGAAGAAGTGACACCACTTTTTCTGCGGCGCTTTACACAAAATCCATCTTGAAAAGTTAAAGATACTTCCATTTCAGTACAGCCCTTGCGCATCATGCGTTCCTGATAATTGCCGCATAAAGCAAAATTTAATGCCTGCAGGAATGTTGTCTTTCCCTGCGCATTTTCTTTCAGCATGACCATGATGTGTGGAATTTGGAAAATTTCCTCCTCATAACATCCGAAGTTTTTGACGTATAATTCTTTTAGTTTCATTTATAGTTCTCCTTTCGTTTTTTATATAAGTCCAATATGCTTATTTTCATGAAAAGATAGTTTCGGGTAGAACAGAGTCAGACAGGGGATACGGTATATATGATACATTTTCGGGCATATTTCTTTTGTCGGAAGTGGATCCTTCCGGCAAACTATATAGGAATAGGAGTGAGAGAAATAAGCAGAGAAATTCAAAATCCTAAAGGGGACATTACAGAAATTGCACATGGTATAGAAAATACCGTGCATCTTGCCAGTGCCATAACTGACGCTTTTACACAATATTTGGAATCTCGGTCTTTTGTAGACCCGAATTCGAGTTATCTGGCCAATTACTTAAATAAGGGCGGAAGCCTCCGATTTATGACCGTTGCTCAAGAGGATTTTTACAACTTCCGAGAAATTCTGGGCAAAGAAGGTGTTCATTCGGTCGGCTTTAAGGCTTTGCAGGATACGGGAGAAAAGACACTGGGAGTTGTATATCCACGAGAGGAGGAACAGCGTGTTTTAAAAGTACGTGAAATGTATCTGGCTTCCCAGAAAGAAATTTTTCAGGTGCAGAAAGATGTCGTACAGGCATTTTCCGGTAATCGGGAATTAAAAGAGTATGAAAATCTTTCGTTTGCTGAAATGACATCTCTGAAAACAAGGGCAATATATAACGGATTAATGTTTGCTTCTGATAAAAATGATATTACAGGTACATATTCCGTTTTCTGCAGGGAAGAAGATGGAAAAGAAATGGACCTGCTTTGGTCAGGCGTACAGCAGGAAAGAAACGGTGTAGGGAAAGTGATTTATGAAGACCAGAATTTTAGCAGAGCAGAAAAAGAGAATCTTATAAAATCAGCTCTGGCAAATTCTCAGACACCGGTACTGATTGGAAATGGCAACGGGACACAGGCACTGTATATTAACGAGAACGGTCTTTACTATGAAGACAGGCGTGGAGAAAATGCAGTAAGGAAAGAGGTATCAAGGAAAGAGGACAAGCTGTTTGAAAAGACTTTGTGTGATTGTGTAGATGGAATTAAAAAGCCAAGATGCATTAAGGGCGAACGGGCAGAACTTTTGGCAGGAGATATGGCTGAGCGTAAAGAGCGGTTGGGAGTGAATCTGAATGACGCCTTAAAACAGTTTGGTTATAAAAATCTAAAAGATGTTAGAACTGTGAAAATGGAAAAAGAACAATTGAAAGATGAACATGCGAAAGAAGCGTTTTATGTACTGCAGCGTTCCGTAGACCTATATCGAACGCAGCAGGAGGGGGCTTCCCGATTACACGCAACAGAAACGGATCAGCGTATTTTTAATACAGAACATCAGGCTCGAATGGATTTTGAGCTTTGTATGAATTATGGTGGCAGTAATAGCACAATGGCACAGCAGTATATTGATGGCGATTTATCTATGGAATTGGTACAGCAATTTTCAAAAGAACGTGTTTCGGATATTCGGAAAAATGTTGTTTGGAGAGAGCCGTATGATATGCCAGAGTATATTGATCGTAACAACGATAATATCCTCGATGATGCGCAGCCAGAGGTAATAAGAGGTTTTGATATGAGGGCGCAAGATATAGAAGAAGAACACAGTATAGGTTAAGGGGAGGACTTGTGGATAAGAAAAAGAATGATCAGAAAATGCTATATGCTATTTTAATTATATCTGTGTACATACTGGTTCTTTGTTTTGCCGGAAACTTAGCTTATTACGCCTCGTCAGGAGGAAGAGGGCTTGAACGTATTCTCTGGGCATTCAATGATCTGGAAAATATGCAGTTCCATTATAGCCTGGATTATTTGAATTTTTATGGTATTGCTACGGTTCTGTACGCTATCCTGATAGAAGAAATTCATGTGTATATGGAAAAATATAAGCGTGAATCTCCGGGAAAAGAAGCCGGGTCTGCTAAATGGCATGACCAAATGGATGAATATAATAAGAACTATGCAGATCCTATTGGAAAAAGTGGGAATAATGGAGAATATAATATGATTTTGTCAGAGCATGTAAGATTGTCTTTGCTTGATCGTGAAACCAGGAGAAACAATAACACGATGGTCATTGGTGCCGCCGGTACAGGAAAGTCCCGCTTTTTGATGAAACCCAATATGTTACAGGAAAATTGCAGCATGGTAATTACAGATCCGTCAGGAGAGTTATATGCTTCTTTGGCAAAACCACTAAAAGAAGATGGCTATAAAATAAAAGTATTTAATCTTGTTGAAATGAACTTTTCAAATTGCTACAATCCCTTCCAGTACATAAGAGACGAGGCCGGAGTAGGAATTCTGGTAGATGCTTTCATATCAAATACAACCGCCCCGGAACAAAAATCATCGGATCCTTTTTGGGATAAATCCGAAAGGGCGCTGCTTTCTGCCTGTATTTTTTATCTGATTGAATTTGTTCCAGAAGAATATCAGAATTTTTCTACTATTTTAAAAATGGTAGTCAAAGGACAGATGGATGAAAATGCAAAAGTAGCTGTAAAATCAGGACTTGATAAGATTTTTGAAGGAGATGCTGTTTTAAAAAACGGGGAGCTTTTTGAACTATCAAATCCAGAAGAGAAAAAACTCATGAAAGAAAAGCTTGCCAACTCCCAGTCATGGAAAAATTATCAAGTCTTCCGGCTGGGTGGAGTACGTACTCTTAAAAGTATTCTTATAAGTACAGCAGTTCGCTTAAATCCGTTCTCTGTAAAAGAAATTGCGAACCTTACCTCAAGAGATGATTTGGAATTAAGCAAACTGGGAGATGAAAAAACAGCAATGTTTGTAATTATTCCACAGGCAAACGATACATATAATTTTCTGGCATCTATGATGTTCACGCAGGCTTTTGACACATTATATTACACTGCAGAGCAGCATGAAAACTTAAGATTAAGACATCACGTTCGATTTATGTTAGATGAATTTGCAAATACTGGAAAAATTCCAAAATTTCAGAAAATAATATCTACTATGAGAAAATATAATATGAGTGTCACAATCATCCTGCAGTCGCTTGCACAGCTAATCGCCCTGTATAAAGATGATTATGAGACAATCCTGGGTAATTGCGATGTTACAATCTTATTGGGCACGAATGAACAGACAACAGCAAAATACTTTTCAGATTTTTGGGGTAAGGAAACAATTCGTGCAAGAATGAGCGTAGGACTGAAAGCTGGAAAAAATTCCGATACATCCATGACCTTCCAGCAGGCAGGGCGTGAACTTATGACGTCGGATGAAATTCGGACAATGCCGAATGAGTACTGCCTTGTTTTTGTCCGAGGTGAATATGCTTTCTACGATCAGAAATACCATTATGAAAATCATCCCAAATATAAACTCACAGGAGATTATAAAAAAGAATTCTTTAGCGATATTCGAGAATCTGAATTTTTAAATATTTCTTCCGAGTATTTAAAAGAAAAAGAATTAGCCGTGGAAGAACCAGAACATGCAGCTACACGTATCAGCCAGCCAGCAGATCTTGATGATGTTTCTATTAACGGTGCTGAATCCAATGATGCCTTCGAAATATTGAAATCTATACAGAGTCCGGATAAGGAAAGTGCAATAAAATTTATCAGGGATATTTCAGAATCGTTGAAATCAAAGATAAAAAGAGAGTGTCTGGAGTTACAAAAAATAAGAGGAAAGTCACACAAAGAGCAGGGGATTTGTATTATGGAGCGGCGCATGGATTATAAAGTTATGCCGGGATTTATACGCCGGTTTTATGCTGATAATAATCTTCCCATCATTATTTTCGGAACAACTCCCAAGCAAGGAATTTTAACTGCTTATCTGATTGACCAGGGAAATGTCATTCATAATGTGTTAAATGCTATGAACATAGCCTATGAGGAAATAGAGGATTTTTCAGATGAAATTGTAGTGGAAAGGGTACTGGAAACACCTGAAAGTAATTTTGAGATTATAAGAAAATATCTTAGGGAGGGGAATCACTTTGTAGCAGATGTTCTGGAAGAGGAAATATCGGAGCTGGCGGATTTCATAGATATATAGGATAACAGAGGGCGGCATATGCTGCCCTTTTTTCAAAACGAATTAAAATTCGTTTTCTCTACTTTTGGCTACAAACACTCATATTCCCTTCACAAATAAAACGAAGGGAGAGTATCTATGAAAAAACATAAATATGATTTAGACACTATACAGGAGCTTGTGAGCATGGAAGACCTTGCTTCTGTATTGGGAATTGAAACACGTTTGGTGGGCGGAAAGTTATCTATACTTTGCCCATTTCACTCTGATGAACATTTTGGATCTGCATTTGTGTGGGAAAATGGAATATATTGCTTTGCTGAAGAAAAATTTTATTCCCTTTTCGATGTATACATGCAGGTAACAGGCAGCTCTTTTTCAGATGCTGTGGAGGATATAGTGCGTATTTTTGCACTTCCCGAAGCTGTTCAGATTGATAATAAGAAGGAAGATAAAATACTGCCACTTACCAGGGCAGAATTAAAGGCAATCGGTTTGCTGCAGACTGAAAGACAAAGCGAGAGATATATTATAGGCTGCTCTGATGAAAACGAACGCCTGGAGTCAGGGTGTTGTATAAAAAAGACAGCGGTAGATGAATATATCATATATAAGAAAGGCTCCTCGCAATATATTCATCTTATGGAGTTGATGCAGGCAGAGCCGGATACATTTTGGAGACTTGTCTCTGACAAGTGTATGGAACGATATGAGGTATTGGCAGAATCTGTGAAATTTTTGAGGGCAGTGGCAGTTGCGCTGCAAGAACAGGGGATTACACATAAGCTCACGAGAAAACTATTGGAAACCGCAGAAGAACAGTTATGTCTGGTTAAAAATGTTCATAAAAAAGTAAGAAAGAGATGAAGAAAAACACACCGTCCATATTGGGCAGTGTGTTTTTTTCTAAAGAAGTACAGGTATAAGAGAGTTAGTTACAGAAGAATATTCCAATAATTGCCACTGCTCACATTTTAATATAACACCATCTTTCCCAAGTTCCGGTTCCCAAATTCCTTTTTGGTAATGATGATAGGTTAAACTATCATGCGGATGTTCCCGATATTTAAGAGTACCCTTATATATGGACTTCATCATTGCATTTTGCACAGCATATTTATCAGCGCTGATGGCGAGAACATCATGAGTAATGTATCCGTTATCTTTTTTAGTATTACGGATGTTTTCATATGTAGTCTGTTCCAAGGTAAGTTTATCAATATATCGACCATCATCTACTATCACTGGCTGAGCTTTAGCAGATGAATATTCTGTTGTCCTGATACACAGATAGTCTCCGTCACGTAAAACAGTGTGATATACATCACTCATATACGTATATGGCAGATGTTTCTTGTCATTAGCAGCGTATTGGTCTTTGAAATAGAAATTTACAGTTGCTGTGTTTTCCCATTCAGAAGTAGATTCTGGCTGGTATATTACTTTTTCCATGTTCATTTTTTCACTGCAGTTGCCATACAAAGCCTGATATATCTCTTGAACACTTGCTTCGTCAGGACATATAGAAAAATCTACAGAAATGCGGTTCCTTATTTTGTATGAAGAAAATCCATACAAACTGGTATAGCTTCCTATTATAAGATACTTTTCATTAGGATCTTTTATCGGTGTTTTTGGATATTCTGCTCTTTTTCCTGTTTTTCTTAATTTTTCTAAAAAGTTTTTCATTGCGATTTCTCCCTTCGTTTTGTTTGTAGAAGAAATATGAATTTTAAGACAGGAAACTGAAAGCAGTGGCAATTTTTCGGGCGGAAACTTTGCGTTCCCGGCTCTTTTCCGTGGATGCGCAGATACAACGAAATTCTCTTCAGCTTCTCTTGCAAAAAACTTGTATAAGGACTACAATAAAAGCATATTAACGTAGCAGGTCATCATAGGTGGTATCCAGGCAGTTACGGATACCTCGGAGCTGGCTGCCCGTGATATGCTGTATCCCACGCTCAATTTTTACAAGAGTTTCTCTTGTCATATCCACACCATGCAATTGCAGCATCCGCACCAGCTCTGTCTGTCCGATTCCGGCTTCGAGTCTTATTCTGCGGATATTCCCGCCTATGTCAATCCCTACCTGCTTAATTTTTTGTTCCATTATAATTCTCCTTGGCGATTATGGTAAATTACGGACTCAAAGTAGTCCTTTTTCTCTACAATATATAAACAAGCTGTGATATAATGGGACTGATATGAGTCCACTGTTAAAATGGTAAATGGAATTGTGTAATAAATATCTGAGTCCGTTTGCTACTAAATCGTGGACACCACTCCAAAAAAGTCAGTTTTTTTCATCTGGAAAAACAGATGCGGTTTTTTGATGTATATTAAGTACATACAAAAAACAAACACAGAATTACAGGAGGAAAACACTATGAAAAGAAAGAATGTAGAATCATTATTAATGGCAGCAGCGCTTGCTATGGCGGCGCCGTCTGTTCTGCCAGCCGCAGGCGAGGCGGTTCAGGTTGTAGCAGAAGCGGCAGAGGAAGCTTTGGAGGCATCTGCTGTGGAGGTTTCCGCAGCCACATTAGACGGCTGGGTAAAGCAGGGTAAGTACGCCTATATTATAAGGATGGCAAAGCCCTGAAGGGGCTCCGTACCATTGGCGGAAAGAAATACTATTTTGATAAGAGCGGCAGGATGCAGGTATCCAAAATGGTATCTACTGGAGGGGTACGTTATTATTTTACCTCTAACGGGCAGATGTATACGGGAAAACCGAAATTCATCTCTTATAAGAGGGCATTTTATTGGGTGGATTCCAGCCATAAAGCAACAATCCGTCCGAAATGGCAGACCATTAACGGACACAGATATTTCCTTTCCAATAACGGTGTACCATATAAAGGATACCGTAAGATCGGGAAATGCTATTATTATTTTGACTCCCAGGGAAGAATGCAGAAAAATACCATTGTTACGGCAAACGGGAAACAATATTACATTAAGTCTGACGGTAAAAGATACGGCAAGAACAATGTCTTTGTCAAGGTGGACGGAAAGTATTACTGGGTAAATAGTGATTATTCTGTTTCTGTGAAAAGCCGCTGGCAGACGATCAACGGAGAACTGCGCTTCCTGAACAATGATGGATCACCGGCAAAGGGATACCGTAACATCGGCGGATATTATTACTATCTGGATAAACTGGGCAGACCGCAGAAAAACCGGATGATTGATTACTGGGGGACCTTATATTATTTCTGCTCTGACGGGAAGCAGTATACCGGACCATCCAAATTTATCTCTGATAACAGGAAATGGTACTGGATGGACGGAACTACCCATAAGGCAGTTCTGGCAAACGGACTTCACGATGTAAGAGGAAAGCTTTTATGCTTAGATGATGGAGTGGCGCAGAAAGGATTTATTTTTGTAGACGGATATAACTACCACTTTAATGACAAGGATGGAGCTGCTGATAAAGGCTGGGTAACAAACGGGAAAGATAAATACTATTATGACCTGAAGACATGCCAGGGATATATCGGATGGAAAACAGTGGAAGGAAAAGAAAGATACTTCTATGACGATTCCAAGATGGCTGTAAATACCACAATTGATGGAAAAGAAATCGGACCAGATGGAACGGTAGTAAGCAAGCCGGTAGATCCAACACCAACACCAGACCCAGACCCAGAACCAACTCCAGATCCAAAGCCGCCGGTAGATCCAGAACCAACCCCGAATCCGGAACCGACTCCAGATCCAGAACCAACACCGGATCCAAAACCGGAAAAACCGGACAAGAAGAATGGACTTGTATGGGAAGGTGGAAAGCTGTATTATTATAACAGTGATTCAAAAATGGCGGGCTGGCAGACGGTTGAAGGTAAAAAATATTATTTCTCCCCTGATAATGGAAATGCGGCGCTGACAGGTTGGCAGACGGTAGAGGGATATGAATATTATTTTGATTCCAAATGCGTGATGGCATATAATGCCACGGTTAATGGTATTACATTGGATAAAAACGGTCATATCTACGGATTTGTATCAAGAAACGGAAATCTGTATTATTATATGGACGGAAGAAAATGCCGTGGAATTATGATTATTGGAGGCAAAGAATATTATTTTGACGATTCCAGTGATTACAGCGATCCGGTTGCCATGAAGGGCTGGGTAACTGTCTATGGAATGGAATCCTATTATGGTGAGGATTATGTCAAAGTGACCAATGCAGTGGTGGACGGTATTCAGCTGAACCAGTACGGACGCATCGAAGGACTGGCAGAA